>Ga0315315_10007132_pt1 | contig 10347 bp, 12 predicted proteins | sample M140m3416metaG_FD_203699 | JGI IMG/M metagenome (GOLD analysis project Ga0315315, IMG submission 203699) | Ammonia-oxidizing marine archaeal communities from Monterey Bay, California, United States - M1 40m 3416 | ecosystem: Environmental > Aquatic > Marine > Intertidal zone | place: USA... | reverse complement strand
TTTGCCCGATAGTTAAACGGGTATAAAACTTTTAAAATGAAGGATAATTAGGATTGGTCTTGAATCTAGTATAAAACCACTATGATAGAAGCAAATCCTGAACTATTGATGAACAATGCACTCAGAGAACATATTGTGCTTCAACATGTGAACCAGACTGAACTACAATTTTCAGACATTCAAGGAGGCTCTTTTCCTGATCGAAAAACATGCATATTTTACCTTTCGCTTCGTAACTTAGTTGCTAATCCTCAATATCTCTCAAGTTGCACTTTTAATATTGAATTTGAAAGATTAATTTTAATATGCTATGTCGATACTCCAGATGTGAATAGCATTGAAGCGGTAAATAAATTCTGTTGTTTAAATGCTATATCTTTAATTCTTGCTTGGGATAACGCAGAGTTGGGTAGATATGTTGAAACAATCACAGTTTTACTCAAAGAAACTGGAATTGGGGAGTGCAATAATCTTGACTTTCTCACAATAACTTTTTCGACATTATCTGAAATAACATGTCTCAATAAATTAGATGTTTCGACTTTCATAAATATTTTCCCAGACTTACTGATTGTACTGAACACTTCCGTTCTTGGTTTTGCCAGTGTTCCTGGGATTGGTATGCGGAAAGCACAGCATATCACGTCTTTAGTTCAGAATGCCTTTCATTGAAATATTAGGAGACGTTATGTTCTTTTTAAATTTGCGATTTCCTTCTGCGTCAATCTTCTCCAAGAACCTTCAGGTAAATTTCCTAGCTCAAAGCTCCCAATAGAAATCCTACAAAGGTCAAGTACACGTAGACCAACCATTGCACAACAGCGTCGAATTTGTCTATTTTTACCCTCTGTCAACGTGAATGCAAGCACTCTAGGACTAATATAATCAACAGACATCGTCAAAAGAGCTTCACCGTCTATGTACAATTGTCCTCTCAAAAAGTCGATATGACCATTATGTACGTCTTCATCAACAGTGACAAGGTATCTTTTAGGAGTTGAACTGACATTTATCAGCTTTCTAGCCAAGGAACCATCTCCAGTGAATATCAGAAGCCCGCGACTCTCTTTGTCGAGACGTCCAACTGTGCTCAAAGTATTCAAAACTTCCTGTTCACATTTAAAATTCCTTTCGCTTTCATTTTTGTGCTCAGATAAGTGTTCATTTTCCTTGCAGATTAAAGCTAAGGCACTCGCCTTGACTTCCAACGAAGACATGCTCTCATATCCTCGAGGCTTATTCAAAACAAGTGTAACTTTTCTATCTAGCCAAGCTTGTCCAGCTTGAGTAACTTCTATGATGTCTTCTTCTGAAGCCTTCCAACCTTGCAAAACCACAGTATCACCATTGAGTAGAACTTGCTCGTTGGCAATCAAAATTTCTGCTTCACGCCGGCTACAAATACCGTTACAAGCAAGAAGTTTGCTAATCCTTTGCAAAGGAGCTGCAGAACTCCTCTCAGAACGATTGTCATGCAGAGAAGTTCCTTTACTCGAGGAATGGAAATTTCCTTGAAGTCTTTTTCTTCTGTTTGCTGAGTTCAATAGTATTTGACTAAAACTCAAAAGCTTAAACTGAGAGTTGAGTGAAAGCTGCATTATGTTTTTCAGCATATGGAGAAAAGTTTCTTTAAATTTCTATGTTTGAGTACTCGAAATGCCTCTATCCATAGCCTGGCACATCCTGTGTGAATGCAAAGTAACTTTCAAAATAATAAAAACGAATTTGTGCTTGCTTTTGAAGTCGGAAGGCGATGGAGTGGGAATGGGCTGTGGGGGTTCTGTTCTCACGTGTCCCGCTCCTACAACCTCAAAAACCCTAAATACAAAAAAAACGATGACATCCCCCAATGCTCCAGCCGAGCAGACCTCAGGCCCTCCTTTAGCGCTTTTTCCCTCCCACAACCTTCTAGTAAAGCGCACTAGCTCCGTAACTTTTTGTTCCCTGTACATTGTGTAAGTACGTGAGTTTGTCGCCTCGTCGCCTCGGCTCACAATTTCCCCAACGCAAGCGAGCAACGAATCTATGAATATTTCCCTCCGGTTAGTCGAGTCAACTTCTAAAATATTGAAAATAAGAAGAACACGAAAGATAAACAAAACTAGGGTGAGTTATTTCCAGCGGTATATGTACTTTTTGAGTTCCATAAATATTAAAACTTTCACACCAGTAGCTACACTTTAATGGCATCGACTCCTGAAATCCGAATAACCGGCAAATCTCCCGAGGCAATTTTATTTAGAACTGGGGTAAAATGTTCTTAACCTTTTAAAGCAGGAATCAGAATCTATTCTTTTACAAATTCGTTCTAAGATTCCAACGAATGTCAGGTTCGATATCAACGTGTTAAGCATGTAAACTCATATTTTATGGAAGGACAATTGTGGGAAAAGAGACGTGCACTTCTTTCACAAGTGCTAGTTTTGTTGAGTCTTTGTATTTTAACGAACTTAAGACTGTTACTACTGGAAGAATACTTTTAACAAGCTTTGCCGTAGATTCAACGCAATCGTTTTTGAGAGAGTAAGGATACTTGCCTTCTTTTATTGCTCCTTATGTGTTGTTTTTTAATTTTAGCTATGGTATCATCTCCCCTGAAGTAGTATTTGTTTCAGACTATCAGGAAGAGGGCCGTGGACGCGGGTTTGGATTTTTTGTATATGTTCATTGCCCTTCACATATTCTCAAGTAAAAATTCGTGGTCATCACCGCTTGGAGGATTATATTTTTCATTCAATTGCACTTGCAGGTATATTTTGCTATCTTGATAAGAAGACTGGAGAACATTGAAATAATTTTTTGCAGAGAAGCAAAGAATTTACCTTTTATTCAATATGTAATATGTCTTGCTGTAATCGAGGTAAGATATGGAGAAAGTGAGCAAGACAATTTCATGCTCATGACATAAATGTCTTCTTCAGGCTATAAGTAGGGAAGCTTCTTCTGTGCTGCTGGAAAATGGCATCACTTCAGGATTCATTGAAAATTTAAAAATAAAGTGGCCAAACGATATCTACTATAAAAATATTAAGGTTCGCTTAAAGAATTCGGTATTTTATCGTATATCTTATGATCTTATGCAAGATAGGTGGTATTCTATGTCATTCAAGCTACTCTGATGGCGTTTATCACGTCACGAATGGAATCGGATTGAATTTGAATAATATGGTATCATTTTAATGATTAATAAAACAACTTCGGCATGGGACACAAATCCATTTATCAAGGCACCAACAGCATGTATTAACTCTCTGCTGTGTTCTGTAATTGAAGGGTTTAAATACAAGGAAAAAAAATGGAGTAGGATTGATACTCTTTTCCGTTCTTTTTTATGCTAAACACTTCTGCTCAGATCCCCCAAATTTACTGAACTTAGAGAAAGTATTTCGTTCGAGAGATTTTGATGTACAAACTAATCTTTCTTAAGATAGGGAAGGAAAAATTATTAGCGAAGATACTAGGTAAAACAAGAAATGCTTTGGTTGAGGAAACAAATAATCATACTATTCAGAATATTTTGAAGATTACTATGAGATCTTCGATACCAAGGGTTTCAAAGCTTTAGAGGTACGAGAATCATGAAATGTTTTGGGGCACTAAGAAAGTAAAGCAGCCTCTATACTTGAGTCACTGGCTGCACTCGAGGCAAAAAGTTAATTTTAGAGAGTTTGATTCGCAAAAGTCTATAGCTCTGCAAATTCAAGGCCTGTCTTCGACGGGCTGCCTCCTAGCTGGTAGGAAACAGCGCTGAAGCATTGTTAGCTCTACTAATTTATTTCAATAGTGAGCGAAAGGGGAGAATGGTATGAGCTGAGCCCAGACGGTAACTCTTTCGACTTCTTTTCTGGGTTGATATGTAGGAAATTATGAAATTTAAGTAAAATGATAAAATATTGATCAGTGCATAGAGGTATTAATGCAGTTAAGCCGTAGCAGTTTTTGAAATTTACATTATGGATGCTACTTGGACCTTTACTCAAGCAGTCTACTACACATTTTATGAAGTTTGATGCCTCCTGCCCCTGAACTGGGTACACTATTGAAAATGATACCGATTGATGTGATTTAGATGGTTTATTACTCACAATCTTTGCGAAACCTTTCACCTCGCAAACTCTGTAATCCATTGAATAACTTATGAGCAAACTCAGGTGGACTGTTCGAACATTTACGAAACAGTCTTACCTCGCCCAGCTTCAAAATTATATGCGTCGCCACCGTGATGCGAAGAATCCAGACCGACTTCTTCATCTTCCGCACTAACGCGCAATAACTTAAGTGCCTTCAAGCTTCCGAAAACGATAGAGCACGTGAAACATACCCAACCAATAATTGCAAGTACACCGATGATTTGGTTTCCGAGTTGCTTTCCACCACCACCCATGAATGCACCATAGGAATCCTCATCTTTTCCATATACACTCTTTGTGTAAGACTTTTCAGCGAATAGACCTACTGAGAGAACGCCCCAAATACCGCAGAAGAAATGCACGGGAGCTGCGTCAAGGGGGTCATCAATCTGCAACTTCTTAAGTAGCGTGCTCGATCCGTAGTATACAAATCCTCCCACAAACCCAATGAAAGCAGCAGCCCATGGTTCAACAACAGGACATGGTCCCGTAATAGAAACAAGACCAGCGAGGATTCCATTTAAAGCTGGGAAGACGTCTGGCGGATTCTTTAAGGCAACGTGGATTGCTAGAGTTGTGCATCCCCCTGTTGCGGCAGCAAGCGTAGTCGTAACTGCGACTCGAGCTGCGTCACCCATGTACTCAAATGCGAGAGTACTCACAGGGTTGAATCCATACCATCCAAACCAAAGAATAAAAGTACCCAAGGCTGCCAGGACCGTCGAGTGACCTGGCATATCAACAACAGATCCGGCTGGCGTGAAGCGGCCGGTTCTTGGACCTAGAAAAATTGATCCCATGAGTGCTGCCGCACCACCTGTCATGTGAACAACTCCAGATCCGGCGAAATCCATGAACCCGTTGGCCTTCAGGAAGGGTTTTTCATCTTCACTTACCCATGCAGAAAGCCAACCTTCCGATGACCAAGCCCAATGAACTACAACAGGATATATAAAAGCTGTTAAAGCTGTTGTATACACTAGGTATGCCACAAATTTGCATCTCTCGGCAACAGCTCCCGATACGATTGTAGCAGCGGTCGCGGCAAAAGCCCATTGAAACATCCAAGTGGCAAAATAGGTGGGATTATTAGTTAATTCTTTCGTCAAGTCCATCATAAAAAAATCCTGAAAGAAAACATAATTTTAGCACGCAATAAAGTTGAAATGCTTGAAACTAACCTTTCCCCCGGCGAATTTGCCAGAAGAGTCCCCCAGAGCGATAGGAAATCCCATAAACCACCATATAAAGGCACCCAAACAAGCGTCGAGAACATTTTTTAGCAAAATATTCTTCGTGTTCTTTGCTCGAACAGAACCGGCTTCAAGCAGGGCAAAGCCACACTGTAGTTGGTTAGAAACATGTCGTTAGTGACTGTCTTACACGCGACGGAAAAGGTATCAATGGCGAAAAAGAAATATGTCTTTAATTAATTCTCAAATTGGAAAGAGGTGTATCGACACCATTTTTTTTGGTTTTAAATTCAGAAGGGGAAAAAGAAAAACTGAGGAAAAGGAAATCCCCGCGACCCGCGTTCATACCTGCATAAAAAATACAAGATACGCTCCGATTAACAGCCATAATATATCGAGATTTTCCTGTATTTCTTTTGTTGTAAGATCCGCCATTATTTTTTTGAACGCGTCAAGTATTTCACGAAAAGTTCCTGATTATTTTTTGAATTTTCGAGTGTGTAATTTTCCTCTTTTTGTCTTTGTTTGCGGAATAGAGTACAGGTGTACACTCTCAAGAACGCGAGGATAGATTAGGTAATTACTTGAAAGTAAACTACGTATTAATATCGATTGTGCAATATGATACTATTAATGCACAAGTTTCAGATGTAATACAATACCCCGCTGTTCATACGAGGAATTTCTGTGAAAGGACAACCGTCCCCAACTCCCTTTTCGCTCTTCTCGCCTTAAGCTCTTTCGAAAAACCCTAAAAGTGAGAGGGAACCCTTCCTGATTTTTGACATAAAAGTTTTGGAAGACCTCACTAAAACATTCTTAACTTTAATAATGAGTGAAAAAGAAAGCGCGTTCTATCGAGAACTCAAGGTAAAATATTATAATCCACTGTTCTGCCGTTATGAGTTCTATCCTTCTTAGGGTTCTGATCCCTTTTTCCTGATGGCGGGTCCGAACGTGATTCAGTCTGAGGAGCATATTTTTAAGATGTGTCGTCAAATTAAGCAAGTTACTGACAGGTAAGGGAACTGAAAAATCCATGCTCAAAATAATTACAAAAAATGGTATAGCGTTGGAATCAAGCTAGTTTTTAAGTCAAGTTTCGATAAAGCAAATCGAACGAGCGCGAAATCCTTTCGTGGACCGGGAATCGATGAGGGTTTAAAGGTACTTCATTCTGGATTTAAAGAGTTCATTATTGGAGAGTTCCCCAAAATTTAGGTTCTCCAAGCTGTTAAAACAGCTTTTGGTGTTCCAATAATCACTGATATTCATGAGTGTTTTCAAGCAGAACCTGTCGGGTACTTTCCAAATTTTATTCAACATTTCATCCCTAATCTACGTTTGAAGACGAGTAGCAGATATAATACAAATACCTGCATTTTTATGCCGCCAAACCGATTTACTTGTGGCTGCCGGTAAGACAGGAAATGTCATCAGCATAAAGAAGGGTCAATTCTGCGCAGCTTCAGTGCGTTTTTCTTTATATATCGTTCTCCGATTCACATCTTTGATTTAGGTAATGAGGAACTCAGCAGATAAAATTCGAGGCACTGGAAATCCAAATGTTTGCGTGTGTGAACGTGGGACCATGTTTGGTTACAGTGATTTAATCGTTGATCCAAGAAATCTTGTGTGGATGAGAGATGCAAATTGTCCAGTGGTGCGTGCACGCAAGCCTTACAATTTTGTTTCCTTTAACTTTTTTTTATAGTTGGCTGATATTACACACTCGCTTCAACAGCCAGCAGGACGGGCAATTGGGGAGGGTGGTGTAGCAAGTGGAGGGCTGCGCAATATGATACCTACGATTGCACGCACTTGCGCTGCAGTCGGAGTCGATGGAATTTTTATGGAAGTTCATGATAATCCTGAATCTTCTCCAGTTGATGGTCCAACTCAGTGGCCTCTGAGAAATTTCAGAAGCTTGTTGGAGGAGATCGTTGAGATTGCTAAGGTCTCTAAGGTAAATTCTCAATTAATATACAAGTTTCACATTCAAATAAATTGATTACACAATTCAGGGAAAATCCGAATTTGACATTGATCTCACACCTGTTGGAGAGGAATTTTAATGTTTGATCCCTCTCTCACCTCAGGGCATTTAGCGAAAGACAACTATTATTTGAAATATTTACTATATATTTTTCCTACCTAAGGTACAAATTAATGTATTTTCAAAAGATCGTTTCTATGGAGTGCTTCTATCATTTCCATCTCTAAAACCCAACTATGGACTATATTTCCACTATTCCGATGACCCCCGCCTGTATAATAATGATATCTTGCAGATAACCCAGAGTCTCCAAATCCGTAGAGATCTATGTCCTTGCATAACTGGAGTAGAACAAATATTGCTGCAAATCCACTGGATGGTGTGTGACCACCCGTATAAGGCCCGTATCCATGGGTGCAAAGGAGCCTGCGATACTCATTTAACAGCCACTTCGCAGCAGTCACGACTCTTGGAGCAAGTAACAGAAGTCGAACGTCCATACGCTTTTTCTGCAGGGCTGAATAGACAAAATTAAAATTTTCTACCGAAGTGCGTGATATTATCAAGGTAGCATCCATTTCTAGGGGGATGCTTCTAATTTCCCCGAGGCGGATATTTACTCTTGAATCCAAGCTACCGTCCTTGTTCAACTTCACATTTTTTGCGTAAATATTTGTCCAAAGTGCATTCAGAACTCGAAAAGTAGTTCTATTTCCAACAAATTTCTCGAAACCTTTGGTTGGAGCCTGGTTGAAGCGGATTACGATATCGTGCTCATTTATTTCTTTTCCAAAATGAGCAGAAAGTAGACTCCCACTGTTACCAACCAAGGCACAGCGATCCCAAGCGTATTTCGACCAAATTTCTGTTGCATTCGCTGCAAAGTTTCTTGATTTGAAGACGGTTGAGGAATGATACCGTAGAAAGTTAGCCTTGTGAATGAATAAGTTCTCTTTCCTTAGATAACCACGTTTTCCCATCCTACTTCTATCAAATGGCATTAATATGGGGAGTTCATCAATTCCAGGTTTTTCCGTCTTCTCTGTCTTACAAGAAAGTTCAGTGGGAGCACCAGGTATTCCATGACTACTATCTCCCTTGGAATTCGAGTGAGATAGTTGAATGTGAAAACTGACTAGCCTGACGACACCAAGGACAAGGCAGATGAGTAAGGTATTATTCTTTGCAGTTACGTGGAATAGAAAAACCATTATTTATTACTTCGCGCCACCACTCATTCCAAGATTTTCCTGTTTCTCTCAATTTTCGGGAACACATAAATCTGGTAATGGAGCGAAAAAAAAATGCTGAAAGTGGGGTTCGAACCCACGCAGACGTTGTCTACCAGAAATCTTGAATTTTTGTCAAGAAGCAAATTTTACTTGAGTCTGGCCCCTTAGACCACTCGGGCATCCCAGCTCTATAACCTATTCACTTCAAATTTAAATATATAAACATAAATGTTTTGAAAAAACAATGAACGACAGCATCGAAAGAAAACGAAGAAAAATAAAACTGTTAATAAAACAGTTATGCATACGATAGACTAGTCGACGTTTCAAAAGAGAAAGTTACAATCCATCTTAAAAGCTCTTTGAGAACTAAAGAAATAAGCACTCTTACTGTTGTTCTATTAGTGTTTCTTCTTCGTTTGTCAGCTCTTATCTCGACAGATTCACCTTTACTGTACTGTTATTTAACATATATTACGTCAAGTTCAATTTAACCGGAGAAAAGGTAAACATTTTCATTTTTACCTGAGTTTTTAGTTGGATAATCCAATATTGAAGTTTTCTGGACACTTGAGTCGCTCCCTACTAATACTATTTTGCAGAGACGTCATGTTAAATACAGAGTGATGATTATGCTGTTCTGTGATGATACAAACGAGTGACGCCGTTAGAAGTAAAGTGTTTTTCTTCAAATTGAAGTAAGGTCAAGACAATGACAACTGGAAAGGAGCTAGTATTTATTTTTCTCTGGACTTTAACACGCTGTGTCGCAATTCAACTCAATTTATGGGATCAAAGTTCTGAGAATTGGAAGGTAAAAAGGTATCTATATCTATTCTTTAACTATGATTAATCACATCCTAGGACTTTGATTGTGCTTCTCAACGTGGAACATGTTTAGCAGTCGAAGTTAATTCGGGAAATTATAGGTACTGTATTTGCTGTGAATTCGATTTTGTAGAGGATATTTTTTTTGCATATTTACAGAGTAATGTCGGCCTATATCGGTAAAGGAACGAGATTGACTATTCATACGAATATCATTGAACATAGAAGTGAAAGTAATATTACGGTATACTCATTTTTAATTTGAACTATCATCTTATATCCTTCTTAAATTAGATATTTGTAAAGTCAGGAGAAATTCCCACACAAAGAAATAATGATTTTAAGGTTTCTTGAACTTGGCATAATTATTTTGCAATAACTCCATTCCAGCTCAGTGGGAGAGACCCTGGATTTTCTCAATTCAGTTGCTACGGAGTAATGCTATACTGGCAAATACAACTTGACGAAAGCATTGTTTCACGGAGAAATGTACCAGCTTTTCTTATGAGATCGAGTTTTATAATTTGAAGTTATATAGAAAGTGAATATCGGAATTACTCTCACTGTTGATGAGTGCATTCAAAAGGTAAACGAAGCAGCACTGAAATTCTCCACTTCGGATTTTTTGAACATTTTGAGAACAATGATTAATTTTTCACCTCTACAGAACTACGAGCAAGCTTGTCCGACAAAGTGGCTAGCTACATCTGGTGGATGGTGTCAACCTCCAGAAGAGTATAAGGTTATTTTTCACATGATATTCAAACAACTCTAATCAAAAAGTTGTTAAGGGTCCATGTCGCTCTCAAAATTATTTTGGAACGCAGAGGGTTGCAAATGGATTCAGTGTTCCATCTTCGTGGGAATACAAAATGCTTTGGTCAGAACGGTGTGGAGCAGATTGGCCATGTGATGTTTTTGTTTCCAGTAAATGTGCTCTACTTCTACATAATCTTTACCAAGGAAAA
>Ga0315315_10007131_pt1 | contig 10349 bp, 10 predicted proteins | sample M140m3416metaG_FD_203699 | JGI IMG/M metagenome (GOLD analysis project Ga0315315, IMG submission 203699) | Ammonia-oxidizing marine archaeal communities from Monterey Bay, California, United States - M1 40m 3416 | ecosystem: Environmental > Aquatic > Marine > Intertidal zone | place: USA... | reverse complement strand
AGTATCTACAGTTGAAATTGTTAGAGCTAAACCGAGCACAATTATAATTAAAGATAATAAAAAAGTTTGTTCCTTGAGCAATAATGAAAAAAAACCCAGATCAGGTCTAATTGTAGGATCTATTGAGAAAGCAACCATTCCAGTAAATCCCATGTAAAAAACAATAGGAATAATTATAAAAAAGGAAATTATCAAACTTTTTTTTAATGTCTCAAAATTTTTTGCAGCATAAACACGTTGCCAATTTCCCTGATGAAATAGATTCGTTGCAGCAACTGCAATAAAAAATGTTAAGCCAGCTGTGTAAGTTGGAATATAGGAGCCGCTTAAAAGATGAGGGTTTTTTTCTTTTATAAAATTAAAAGAAAATTGAGAACCTGTAACAGAATTTATGTATAAAATAGAAATTAATAATAAAATTCCAATTACAATCATTTGAATATTATCTGTGAATATTGAGGCTTTTAAGCCGCCATATAAAGTATAAGCTAATGTTGAGATCAATACGATTAAAGCTGTAACCCAAAGTTCAGCCCCTGAAATATAATTGATTAATACTGCCACTGCTGTGACTTCAGCACATAAGAATATAAACATGTAAAAAATAGTCATCGAAAGGATAAGTTTGAACAAACTTTTTCCAAATTTTTTTCTCATAAATTCAATTAATGAAGATCCTTTGGGAAATTCTTTTCTTATTTTTTTTCCCAAATAAATCAAAAAAAACATTGGAAATGCAGTTCCTAAGGAGTATCCAATAATAGAACCAATCCCTCCCCAAGTTGCAGCAGAGGCAGGTCCAAACAAAATCCACGCACCCAATGCTGATGCACTTAAACTTGTAGTTAAAGAAAATAATCCAATATTCCTGTTGGCTGTTAAGTAATTATTTAATCCTTGATATTTTTTTGAATGGTAAAGACCTAAAACAGTAAATATTAAACTAATAGCAATTACTAATATTAGAGAAGTAGATTGACTTATAAAGTATGTTGTATCCATAATTATCCCTTTCTGAATTACCGGACAGGTTCTTAGGGTTTAATCTCAGTCTGTTAAGACACCCCTTTTAAATTTTTTATACTTTATTATCCATAATTTCAATCATACATTTGGTTGCATATTCTCGCCACTCAAACGCATTTTTGCCTTTTAGACTATTCAAGTGATTTTTATTACTCTGAATATCGTCTTTATGTTTAATTTTATCTTTTTCATCTAAATTTTTTTCCATATTATTTAAGTTTAATTCCATTGCATTAATCCATTCATTTCCAAGTTCAACGCACTTTTTATCATCTTTTTCATCACAAATTTGCTTAAAGAAGTTAAATATAACATCGTCAGTTTTTATTGATTTATTCACTACACTACTATTTCTTCTATTTGTCTTTCAGCGTCTTTAATTGATTTTTCATAATCAATTGACATTTGGTCTGCTGAAATAGTCTGTATATTTTTAATTCCAAAAAAATTTAACACATGTTTTAACCAGGGAGTTAAATAATCATCTTTACCTCCAAGTTTAGTTCCTCCAGAGGTAATTACTAAATATACTTTTTTATTCTCTAAAAGTCCTATTTGCTTTCCATCAGATGAATATTTAAAAGTTGATTTAACTCTAGCAGCGAGATCAGACCAGGCTTTCAAAGTAGCGGGTGGACCAAAATTATAAATTGGTGTTGAAATTATTATAATATCACTTTCCTTTAATTCTTTGACTAATTTATCTGATAATTCAAACATTTTTTTGTGTTGATCTGTTCTTTCATTTTCAGGTATTGACATCCCCGACTCGGTTAGACCTGCTACAAAAAGCATTTCATCATCGAGATCTCTATAAATGATTTCGTCTTCAGGTTTTTTGATTTTTTCTAATAATTTTTTTGCTAATGCTCTAGAGGTTGAACCTTTTTTTCTTGCACTTGAATCAATTTGATAAATTTTCATATTTTTTAATTACCCGAAGTTTTGTAAGAATGGAAGTATATTTAATATATAAAATCCTAAAGCCTGTAATTTATTGGTTAATATCAAAATACCAGTAATCAAAAGAACTATACCTCCAGTTTTTGAAATAATATTAATATTCTTTTTAAAATTTTTCGAAAAAATTAAAAACCTTTGAATTAAATAGCCAGAAAGAACAAAAGGTATTGCTAATCCTAGAGAATATGCAATTAATAAAAATATAGCCTTAACTAAAGTTTCTTCAATTGCTGCCAATGCTAAAATTGAACCTAAAATTGGACCTATGCATGGAGTCCAGCCAAAACCAAAAGCTAAACCAATAATATATGGAAAAATAATGCTTTCAGTTTTTTTTGCTTCAAATCTTTTTTCAAAATTTAAAAAATTGAGATTAAAAATACCAATAAGTTGCAAAGAAAAAATAATTATTATTATTCCAGCAAAAATTCTTAATATTTGTGAATTTTGTAAAAGAATTTGACCTAAAAAAGATGCAGTCGCTCCAAAGATTATAAAAACAGTTGAAAACCCTAGACAAAATAAAATTAGAGGATAGATGTTAATTTTTTTTTCTGCCAAAAGCTCCTGGAGAGATTGTCCAGATACAAAAGAAATATAGCCAGGAATAAGTGGTAACACACAAGGTGATAAAAAACTTATTAGTCCTGCGCTAAATGCTAAAAATAATTCTATCATTAACCAGTATTTTTCATTGCTGCAGAAATACCAGCTATTGAGGTTAAAAGAGCATCGTTTAAATATTTTTTATTTTTTAAATCTTTATTATTTTTAAGTTTCTTTATTACAATTGGTTGTATGATGTTTAAAACTTCAGAGTATATACTTCTTACTATTACTGAGGTTCTAAATGGTTTTCTGGAGTTAATTATTTCTTTAGGTGTAATTTTCTTATTTAAATCTTTAATAACTTCAAATTGAAATCTCAATTTTTTTCCAACTCTTTTTAAACTTTCATTTGCTAAATACTCTTCATAGATTTTTGATATTTCAGGGTCCACCTTTGAGATTACCATGTCCAACATATCCAACATCGAATTGAAAAAGGGCCAATTTCTTTCCATATCATATAAAGTTTTTCTAAATTCTTTAATGTATGAATACCTTAATGCCTCTGCACTCCCAAGCCAGGCAGGCAACATCAATCTTATTTGTGTCCAAGCAAAAACCCATGGAATAGCCCTTAAGCTTTTAATATTATCAACATTTTTTCTTTTTGAAGGTCTTGATCCAATTGATAATTTACCTAGAGCTCTATGAGGAGTAACGGTTTTGAAATATTCTATAAAATCAGAACTTTGATTAATATTCTTTCTATATGAACTTTTTGAAATATCTGACATTTTTTCAATTAAAGATCTCCAATTTGCTTTTGGATTAGGTGGTGGATTTAATGTTGCTTCAGTTACAGCTCCTATATAACTACATAAATTATATTTTGCGAGCGGTTCATATCCATATTTTTGCTGAATAACTTCACCTTGATCTGTAATTCTAATCTTTCCATTAACAGAATTTGGAGGTTGAGATCTAAGAGTTGCTTGAATCGGTCCACCTCCCCGACCAGCAGATCCTCCTCTTCCGTGAAAAAAAATAACGTTAATATTAAATTTTTTACCTAATTTAACTATTTCTTCTTGAGCTTTATATTGATTCCAGCTAGCACAAATTTTTCCAGCATCTTTGCTAGAATCTGAATATCCAATCATTACTTCTTGTTTGTTTTTAATCAAATGTCTGTACCATTTTTGAGAAAATAAACTTTCCATTATTTCTTTAGCATTAATTAAGTCATCTAAAGTTTCAAACAATGGAACAACTCTTAATCTATCTTTTATATTTGCCTCTTTTTGTAAAAATGAAATTGATAAAATATCAGAAGCTGAAGTTGTCATTGATATGACATAAGCTCCCAAACATTCAGCTGGTTCATTAGATAATACCTTAAATGTTGACCAAACCTCTTTATTCTCCTTATTTGTAAACTTAAAATTATTTATATGGTTTTTTTTGCTTAATATCTTAGATTTAAGAAATTGGATCTTTTCTTTTTCACCCATCTTAAGATAATCTTTTTTATATCTTTTTCTAACAAATTCAAAAATTAATTGACTATGTCTAGAAGACTCTTGTCTTATATCTAGTCTTGCAAGATTAATACCAAAACATTTTGCTCTTCTCATCAAATCAAGAAGTTCACCACTTGCTATATTTTCATTTTGATTTTGTTCTAGGGACTCTCTCACTACTCTTAAGGGTTTTAATATTTCCTCTCTTGAGCTTAATAGTTTTTTTTGATCCAAAGGTTTTTTATTAACAAGATGTTGCTCAATAGACCTATGGGTTATTCTCATTTTGTCTCTCAAAGGTCTTAAAAAAACTCTGTAAGGTTCATGTGTTTTAGCAGCATTATTGAGTATTTTTTTTGAACATTTTTCCATTGAATAAGATCTTATTATTTTTGTTAAAGTTTTCTCATACAATTTAGCTGCCTCCCATCTTGATAATAAAATAACTTGCCTAGTGACATCTGCAGTAACATAAGGGTTACCATCTCTGTCTCCTCCCATCCAGGATCCAAATTCAATAGGATTAAAATTTTTAGGCAAACCTTTATCCATGTTTTGAACAAAAATTGAATTTAGTCTTCTATAAACTTTTGGAATAGTATCCCAAAGACTATCTTCTATAATTGCTAAGCCCCACCTTGCTTCATCAATTGGCGAGGGTTTAAACCTTTTTAATTCATCTGTATTCCAAATTATTGTAAGCTCATCAAAAAGCTTTTTATCCAATATTTTTAATTTTGATGGAAAACTTTTCAAAAGATCTCTTTGCTCAAGTATTTCTATTACATTATGATACTTTTGAATTAAAGTTCGTCTTTTTACTTCAGTCGGGTGGGCTGTTAAAACAATTCCTATATTTAAATTTTTAGCAGTATCATAAATCTTATTTTCTGAAATATTTTTATTATTAAAAAGATCTTCAAATATTTCTTCAATAAACAAATTATTATTAGCTATTTTTTTTTTACTATTTTCGTATTCATTCAAACTTCTTGATGCATCAATTAACTCAGCTAAATTTATAAAATTCATAAAATGAGTAAATGCTCGAGTTAATTTAAAAGTGTTTTTTGGATTAAGATTTTTAATTGCTCTAATTACTTTTCGATTTGTTTGGTTAATATTCAGACTTGTTTTATTTGCCTTAGATAATTTTCTTATTTTCTCGACTAGATCAAAAAATTTTTGTCCTTCCTGATCTTTTATAACTCTTCCTAAGATATTTCCTAAATATCTAACATCTTCTCTAAGAAGTTTTGTGGGGATTCTTTCATAATATAAATCTCTTTTTTGCATTTCTTTTTAAAATTTTTAAATAAAGAAATTTAGATTGTAACAACTTTTGAATTTTGTTCACCCAAGTTATCAATTCTTAAATTTAATTTATCACCATTTTTTAAAAATAATTGAGGTTTCTTGCCCATGCCGACCCCTGGTGGTGTACCTGTTGTAATTATATCTCCTGGACATATTGTCATAAATTTACTCACATAAGCTACGATCATATTTATATCAAAAATCATAGTTTTAGTATTCCCAGTCTGCATTCTCACTCCATTTAAATCTAATGACATATTCAAATCATTGATGTTTGAAACTTCATCTTTTGTTACTAAATAAGGCCCAATCGGCCCATAAGTATCATGTGATTTTCCTTTAACCCACTGACCTGTATTTTCAATTTGCCATTCTCTTTCACTGACATCATTGACTAAACAATATCCTAAAATATGTTTTTGAGAATTTTCTTTGCTTATATGTTTGGTTTCTTTTCCAATTATTATTCCTAACTCAACCTCCCAATCTAATTTTTTTGAATTTGAAACAAGTTGAATGTCATCATTTGGGCCATTGATTGAACTATTTGCTTTCATAAAAATTATTGGCTCAGAAGGAGGTTTCGCTCCCGTTTCAGCTGCATGATCGGAAAAGTTTAGTCCTATTCCTATAAACTTTGAAGGTTTTGAAACACATGCTCCAATTCTATTACTTGTTTCTAATTTTGGTAAATCTGAAACATTTGTATTCTTAATTTTTTCAATTGTTTCAAAATTTAAAGTATCAGGGCTAAAGTCACTGATTATTGTAGATAGATCTCTATAATTTCCATCGTTATCTATAATTGCTGGTTTTTCTTTTCCTTTAATACCAAGCCTTAATAGTTTCATCTATCCTCTTATACCCAAGTGAGTATACTTAACATTTAAGTAATCTTTAATAGCATTAGAGCCGCCTTCTCTTCCATATCCACTTTGCTTGATACCTCCAAACGGTGCTTCAGCAATTGCTATCATGCCAGTATTAACTCCTACACTTCCAGTTTCTAATTGTTCCGAAGCAAGATGTGCTTTTTCCATAGAATTAGTACATACATAACTACACAAACCAAGTTCATGATTATTAGCTCTTTCTATAACTTCATCAAAAGACTTAAAAGAAAGCATAGGTACTAGTGGTCCAAATGGTTCTTGTTTCATAATAGTAAAATCATCTTTCACGTTATCGAATATTGTTGGTTCATAAAAAAAACCTTTGTTAAATCCAGCAGGTCTTTTTCCTCCTAATAAAACTTTAGCTCCTTCTTGTTTTGTTTTTTCAACAAGCTCTTCAATTTCATTTAATCTTTTCTTTGTTGTTAATGGGCCTAATTGTGTATTGGGATCCATACCATCACCGATTTTTAGTTTTTTAGTTTTATCAACGAATAAATTTACAAACTCCTCTTTTTTACTTTCATGAATATAAAATCTATTTGGAGAGATGCATACTTGTCCGTTGTTTCTAAATTTTGCTGCAATAGCCATATCAGCTGCCTTTTTTATATCTGCATCATCAAATACTATAAAAGGTGAATGACCACTAAGTTCCATTGTAACTCTTTGAACTTTATCAGCAGCTTGTTTTAAAATTAATTTTCCAACTCTTGAAGATCCTGTTATTGAAATCTTTTTAACTATATCAGAAGCTATTAATTGTTGAGCAATACTTGGAGGATCTCCTGATAAAAGATTTACTACTCCTGGTGGGACCCCACACTCTCTACAAATATCAACCATTTCCATAACAACTCCTGGAGTAATTACATCTGGTTTAATTATTACAGAACACCCTGCCGCCAATGCAGTTGAAATCTTTCGTGCAGACAAAACTGCTGGAAAATTCCAAGGTGATAAAGCTGCAACTACTCCTACTGGTTGGTAGTAAACATGTACTCTAGTATCTTCAAACCTACTCTCTACCGTTTGTCCAAAAATTCTTTTTGTCTCTTCAGCATTCCATTCAAAAATATCTGCAGCTCCGCCTATTTCTCCTTTGGCCTCTGCTAATGGTTTTCCAACTTCTAAAGTCATCCACTTAGCTAGGACATCTTGTTTTTCTCTCATTTTATCTGCAATTCGTCTTATAATATATGATCTTTGCCATGGGGCGGTTTTTTTCCAAACCTCTAAACCTTTAGCTGCTGATTTTAATGCAGCTTCTACATCTTTAGGTGTTGCTTTAGAAGCGTGTCCTATTATTTCTTCATTGGCTGGATTGATTACTTCATAAGTTCCTTTGTCTGAAGACTGTTGCCATTTACCATCTATAAATTGTCCAAATTTTTCGTACATAATTTAATTTAACATTACTATAAGTTGTGTCTACTATGCATTTTTTCTGATTAAATTATTTTATAAGAGTGATACTCTATTCTAAAAAAGAAAGGAGTAAATATGAAGTTTGTTGTATTAGGTAAGTACTCAACTCAAGGTCTTGCGGGTTTTGTAAAGAACCCTTCAGATAATAGACAGGAAGCAGCAAAAAAAATAACTGAAGCTGCTGGTGGAAAACTTATAGAGATGATGACTCTTAGAGGTTCATACGATTTTATTGCTATTATTGAGGGATCTGATTTTGAAACTATGGCAGGAATGAAAATGTTAATGCAGTCAACTGGTACCATTGAAGATATGAACATATTGGAAGCTGTTGATTTCAATAAAGCAGCAGAAAAGGCTGCAAAAGCTGCATCTTCTTATAGACCTGTTGGTAAATAAATCGTAGATCGTAAGTTCTAGTACTGGAAGTTAATAATTTTTTTTATTATGATTAAATATAATAAAAATTATGCTTAAAGATAGTTTTGGTAGAACTTTTCCGTATATAAGACTTTCAATTACAGATGTTTGTAATTTTAAGTGTGGGTATTGTCTGCCTAACGGATATCAAATCGACAAAAGTGATAATAGAAAATTTCTTCACTTAGACGAAATAAGACGTTTAGCAAAAGTTTTTTCCAAATTAGGTGTACGTAAAATTAGACTTACTGGTGGAGAGCCAACTGTAAGAAAAGACTTCTTTGAAATTATCAAAATATTAAAACATGAAGCTGGTATCGAAAAAGTAGTAATTACTACAAATGGTTATCATTTAGATGAAAAAGCAAAGATGTTAGTGGATAGTGGCTTGAATGGTATCAATATAAGTATTGATAGTTTAGACAGAAATGTTTTTAAAACAATCACAAGTCATGATCGATTACCAGAAATATTAAAAGGAATTCAAGTTCTACAAGATCTAAGTTTTGATAATATCAAGATTAATGCAGTACTGTTAAATAATGTTAATGCTTCTGAAAAAGATTTCAATTCTTGGGCGGAGTTTATTAAAAAAAATAAAGTAGATTTTAGATACATAGAATTAATGCAAACAGGGGATAATTTAGATTATTTTAAAAGATACCATGTATCATCTAAAATTTTTAAGGATTATTTAAATAGAAATAAATGGATTTATCAAACTTTAGGTAAAGATGCTGGTCCTTCATTGAACTATATCAATCCAGAATTTAAAGGCAAATTTGGAATTATAGCTCCATACTCGAAAGATTTTTGTAGATCTTGTAATCGTCTAAGAATTACTTCAAGAGGAGATTTGAGATTATGTTTATTTGGAAATACAGGAATAAGCGTCAGGCACTTATTACAAAAAGATAATCAAATTGAAGAATTACAAGATCTTATTCTTGGTCAGATGAAGTTCAAAAAAGAATCTCATTATTTAGAGTTAGGTGAGACAGGTTTAACAAAAAATTTATCTACAACAGGTGGTTAATGTCAAAATTAAAAATTATTAATCAAGATGAGCTTAAAGATTGGGCCAAAGAAATATTTCAAAAAAATTCTTTTAATATGGTTGATGTTTCTTCTAAAAAAAAAACATTTCGTAGAGCATTAGCCTCTGGAAAAATTTATGTTGGTAAAGAAGTTTTTGATTTAATTAAAAACAAGAAAATGCCTAAAGGAGACCCTATTGCGTTAGCTGAGGTATCAGCTGTACTTGGTGTAAAAAAAACAAGTGAATTAATTCCTTTATGTCATCCTCTTCCTATAGATCATACTGCGACTAAAATAATTATGAATGAAGTTGATAATTCGTTAGAGGTTTTTTGTGTAGTTTCGGCAGTTGCAAAAACTGGTGTTGAGATGGAAGCTATCATGGGAGTTAATGCTGCATTGATAACTATTTATGATCTTAGTAAAATAGTAAATCCACATCTTAAAATAGATAATGTAAAACTATTAATTAAAGAAGGTGGAAAAAGTGGATTATGGACTAATCCAGATGGAATACCTGAATTTTTAAAAAATATATTCTAATTTTGCATGTCCGTTTATTTAAGTACTCAAAAAGTAATTAAAGAATGGATTGATTATAACGATCATATGAATGTTTCATATTATCTTTTAATGTTTGATAAATATGGCGCTGATACACTAAATAATATTTTTAAGATGGGTGAACACTCAGCAAAAACAACTAAAAAAAGTACAATGATTGTAGAGTCTCATATTACTTATAATCAGGAGCTCCAGCTAAATGATGAAGTAGATATTAATTGTGTTTATTTTGATCATGATAAAAAACGACTTCAATATAAGATGGAAATGATTCATAAAGAAAAAAAGTTTCTAGCCTCAACGATTGAAATTCTAGCTTTGTATGTAGACCTTAATGAAAGAAAGGTTACAGAATTTGAAGATGAAAAAGTTAAGTTAATGGATGAGTTTATTAATAAGAATAACTCTAAATTGAGTAGTGAAAATCTTAAATTTACCTCTAAACTTAAAAAATGAAAAAAATATTACTAATTTTTATTTTCAGCTTATTTGCTTCAAGCAATTTATTAGCTGAGAGTCTTAAAATTAATAAGTTTAATTTTTGGCTTTATGAAAATGGATATCATCAATATTTAAACATTAAAGAAAACCCAGTATGCAAAGAAGAACCAAAATATAGTAATCTTTGGTA
>Ga0315315_10007128_pt1 | contig 10350 bp, 8 predicted proteins | sample M140m3416metaG_FD_203699 | JGI IMG/M metagenome (GOLD analysis project Ga0315315, IMG submission 203699) | Ammonia-oxidizing marine archaeal communities from Monterey Bay, California, United States - M1 40m 3416 | ecosystem: Environmental > Aquatic > Marine > Intertidal zone | place: USA... | reverse complement strand
GTCTGTTATCAAATCAGTTCAAGTTGACCAGTTTACAGATTTACCAGACAAATCACCTAAGAGAGAACAAAGATATAGTGTCACACCAGAACCAGTATCTGCTGATTTTGATGATAACTTTGGATTCAACGAAACAACATCTTTCTTCCAAGATGCAAAAGAGTTTAATCCAAAAACTGGTAGTGATGAATAAATAAGAGTAGGAGAATAAAGTGGCAATAAGAACATTACCAAGTAGAGCTATTGCAGATGCATCAATACAGGCTGTTGATATTGCAAACTCTAGTATATCAAAAACAAAAATAGATGCAGATACACGATTAGGTCTGCAAAACGATTCAATTATATTAGATGGAACAGATGGCGCTGGTGCAAACAAGGGCGACTTTTTATCATTAAATGGTACAGATGGTTCTAGTACAAATGCAGATGATAGAATACTTTTTGACGAAACTTTTATTGATAAAGTAAACTTATTTAACATAAACTCATTGGGTTCAAGTGGACAAGCTCTTAAAGTTAATGATGCTGGTAGTGCATTTGAATTTGGTTCTGCTGGTACTAATGTTAAAATTGCAGAAACAGATGTTACAGGCAGTGTTTCTGAAGTAATATTTAATAATACAATAATGACTGGTTATACTAGATTTAAAATCGTAGTTCATAATCTTACACTTTCAGGCACAGTTGATTTAAGAATGTCTGATTCACCAGATAATGGTTCAACTGTATCATTTACTAGTTCTTATGGTTCTCACTATTCACAGTTAGGTTCTGCATCTCACTCTCTGGGTGCTGCTACTGATACAAACTATTATGAATTTGCTGGTTGGAATTTTAAAGCAAATATAGGAAATTATTTTGAGATTGATTGTGTGAATTTTGGTAGGTCAGATACTAATGATTACAAAAAATATATAGTTAATTGGATTCATTATAATAACAATAATAATCATTATGGTATTATAAATTACTTTACAAGTTCATTAGCATCTGCAATGAATTGGATAAGGTTTTATCCAGCAAGTGGTACAATAGATGAGGGAAAATTTATTGTTTATGGTGTAAATGAATAATGTCAAAAGTAAATAATATTCTAGATGAAACATTGATAGGTGAACAAATTATGAAGGTTGAAGATAAACCAAAAACTGTTGTCAAAACAAATAATGAAGGTAATGATTTTGAATATCAAAGACAAAATTTTTATTCATTAGTTGAAAAAGGACAAGATGCAATAGAGGGTATATTAGACCTTGCAAGAGAAAGTGAACACCCAAGAACATATGAAGTTGCTGGACAACTCATAAAAAATGTTGCAGAGGTCACAGAGAAACTTGGTGATTTACATTTGAAGATGCAAAAGTTGAAAGAATTACCAGACAAAGGGCCGAAGAATGTAACTAATGCATTGTTTGTTGGTTCTACAACAGAACTACAAAAAATGTTAAAAAATAACAAGTAGGTAAAATGTCTGATACTAAAGTAAACAGCAATATGATTGAAGAATCTGGTAAAGTTAGTTCTGGACAGATTCAACCTAATTCAATTTCAACTGCTGATATATCAAATGCAACAATCACCAATAGTGATATTTCTCCATCAGCTGCAATCGCATTAAATAAATTTAGTTTGCCTGGAAGTTCATCAGATTTTTTAAAAGGTGATGGAAGTTTTGGTACTGTTGATTTAAGTGCAGTAGGTACTAATGCATTTAATGTTGGTGTGTTAGGTTTTAAACTCGCAGTCAATGAAGGACTCACTATTTTTAATCTTGTTGATGGTATCGTAGACGAATTTAATAGTGAAGGTGGTATTGATACTGGCGAAAACTCAAACGCATCTTACGAATCAGCATCAGATTTTTATCAAAATTTATCACCAACGCCTGGTGTTGCAATGCATCTTGGTGTAGATGCAGTTACATTTGAAAACCCAGAACACGCACCATTAATTACATACACTTCTCAAGAAGCTACATTCGGTGCATTTGGAACTCAAGGTAGTATAACATTTCCCACATTAACAACTTCAATAGAAGCAACTATGGTTGGTGCTGGTGCTGGAAACAATGCCGCTGGTTCTGGAGGTTCTGGTGGTAGTGTACAAGGTACAATAGCAAGTCCATCAATCGCTGGTGCTACTTGGGATTATGTTGTAGGTGAAGGAGGAGCTGGCCCACAATACAGTACCCCCCAATATCCAAGTTCAGATATAGGTGCTACTGGTGGTTATGGTGGTGGTGCTTATGGTTCTACTGGTGGAAGTGGTGGTTTTACTGGTATATTTGATAGTGAAGTCACAATCATAGAGGGTGGTACATATAATGAAACTGGAAATTATCATACACCAGGCACACCTAATAATTATCCATTTGAAGGGCCAGGTTTTTCAGATACAGTTTCTCCAACTAATGCTAGTGAAGCAGTTTTAATTGTAGGTTCTGGTGGTGCTGGTGAAAATTCAAACGGTGCTCCAGCAGCACAAGGTGGTGGTGGTGGATTTACTGCTGGAACTAATGGTTCTGGTGGGTTTAGTGTACCTACTGCTAGTTCTGGTGGTAGTAATGCATCTGGTGGGGGTGCAGACCAAGAAGCAAACGGACATTTAGGGGCATATCCTTTTGGTGAGGGTTCTGGATTTGGGCCAGCAGAGTGGACACAAGAGTCTCCACACCCAGATGCAATACATTTTCAAGGTGGTGGTATGGGTTATCCACCTTATCACTATGGTGGTGGTGGTTCTGGATATCACGGAGGTGGTGGTACATCTGACCCAGGCGGTTATACTGGTGGTGCTGGTGGAGGTGCTGGATACTCTAATCCTACATATGTTGCAACTCCATCTTTAGAATATGAAGCAGCAGTTGGTAGTGCATCAAATCCTACTCCATTAAGTGTATTTGACGAAGCACCATATTATACTGGATTGCCTTCACCAAGACAAGCACTTTTTGCTGATGGAGCTAGAGGTGAAGGGTCAACTAGTGGTAGAACAAATGCTGGTGGTGATGGTGGTATTCTTTTAGTTTTTGATGCTGGTTCAAGTGCAACAAGTATGACTTTAGTATCAGATACATTTACTGCGAGTGCGACACCATCTACTTCAAGAGTTGTGTTGTTTGCAGAAATAGCAGATGATTTAAATACTGATGTTGCAATATCAGTAACAAGAGATAATACAACATACAATTCAGTATCATTAACTGATACTGGGTATGTAAGTGGTTCAAGTGGTATTAAAATATATACTGGTAGTACACCTTTAACTGGAAGTGCTAGTCCACAAGTTCAGATGAGGTGGAAAGTTGTTGGGTCATCACTTACTGGTACAAATAAAATTCACGGAGTTGCACTACAATGGGCATAACAAAGTTAGAGAATCAAAATTTAAGTAATGACGCTATTGGAAGTGGTGAAATAAATACTGGTTCAGTTGATAGCTCTAAGATAGGTGCAGAAGTAAAAAACGAAAACATCTCTCCTAGTGCAAATATTTCAGCAACTAAGTTAGCACTACCTGGCCCACCATCACAATTTGTTCGTGGTGATGGTTCATTTGGTGCTATTGATACAGCTGGTATTGATGAAAATGCATTTAATGTTGGTGTGTTAGGTTTCAAGATGGCAGTTAATGATGGACTCACAATATTTAATTTAGTAGATGGTGTAGTAGACGAATTTCACGATAACACTGGTGTAGATACTGCTGAAAGTTCAAATGCAACATATGATGCAAGTGCAGATACATTTAGTAATTCAACAACTTCTATGACATTAATATCAGATACATTTACTGCAAATACAACACCAAGTACAGCAAGAATAGTTTTATTCGCAGAATTACCAGATGGAACTTCAGACTTTACAATAAGTGCTACTAGAGACAACTCAACATTTAATAACATAACATTAACTGATGAAGGTTATCAAGCTGGTTCAAGTGGTATCAAAATATTTTCTGGTAGCACATCTTTAACTGGTTCTTCAAGTCCTCAAGTTCAAGTTCGTTGGAAAATAGTAGGTTCTTCTTTGACTGGTACAAATAAAATACACGGAGTGTCTTTACAATGGGAATAACAAAAGTAAATAAAAATCTTATTGGTGATAGTGCATTAGATAGTAATAAAATTGCAGATGGTAGTATTGGTGCAGATGAGATATTAGACAATACCATTATCAATGCAGATGTATCACCACAAGCAAGTATTGCATTTTCAAAATTAAGTTTGCCTGGCAGTTCGTCAGATTTATTAAATGGTGCTGGTGGATTTCAAGTTGCAAATGTAGCACAAACAGATACAAATACTTTTAATATTGGTTTATTAGGGTTTAAGATGGCAGTCGCAGAAGGACTCACAATATTTAATTTAAAAGATGGTGTAGTAGATGAGTTTAATGATGAGAGTGGAATAGACACAGCAGAAAATTCTAATGTGACATATGATAGTTCTTCAGATTTTTACTCTGGTGGTACTGGTTTCAGTAGCGAGACTCCACCAACTCAAAATATATTTTCATTTACAGCAAATGGCCCTCACACATATACTGTTGAGTCTGGAGTTACGAGTGTTAATGTTTTAGTTGTTGGTGGTGGTGGAGGTGGAGGCTCTGGTGGTTATAATGCTGTTAAAGGTGGTGGTGCTGGTGCTGGTGGTTTAATCTACTATCCAAATTATCCAGTAACGCCTGGTGGTTCAGTTGCAGTAGTGGTTGGTGCTGGTGGAGAAGGTGCTGCGTATAATCCTCCATCGTCTGATTCAACACCTTATACACCAACTGCAAGACCAGATGGTCGTGTAGGAACTGGTGAATTTGGTGGTTATGAACACCCACAATATTCATACCCAATGGCACATACATATTATTCACCTGGCCAAACTGGTACAGATTCATCTTTTGGGCCTCTTATAGGTGAAGGTGGAGGTGCTGGTGGTGGTTATCTAACTTCTGGTTCGCATCCATATATGGGTGGTGTATCTGGTGAAACTTATCACGAAGGTGGAAGTGGTGGCGGAGGTGGTGGTGGGCCTGGGCCATATATGGGGCCTGGTGGAGAAGGTAAACAAGATGAAAATCATCCAATTCCATTGACTCCATCAATTTTACCAGTTAACTCGCCTGGAAGTTTTGGAAATGATGGTGGTATAAATCAACCAGATGCTGGAAGTGAACAAGCAACTGCTGGTGGTGGTGGCGCTGGTAGTGTTGGTGGAGATGGAGAAGGGACTATCGGTGGAGAAGGTGGTAATGGTTTACTTTATAATATTGCAGATGGTACTACATCAGTAGGTTATGCTGGTGGTGGTGCTGGTGCTGGTGTAGGCGAATTTCCAGAAGGTACTTCAGTACCTTTCGGTGGTGGAGATACATACCAAACCCCAATAGTACAACCAAATTGGTTTCCTGGCTTGCCTGGTGCTGTAAATAGTGGTGGTGGAGGAGCTGGTGCAAGAAATATTAATCCTTCCACTCCTGCTGGTGGTGCTCATGGTGGAGATGGTGGCCCTGGTGTTGTTATTGTTAAAGAAATACAAGGTAGTATATCAGATACATCAACAACCTTAATATCTGATACATTTACTGCAAGTTCTACTCCGACTAAAGCAAGAATAGTTGTTTTTGCAGAAATTAATAGTACATTAAATTCAGAATTAAGTGCATCTGCAACTAGAGATAATACAACTTTTAATGCGATAACTTTGACTGATAATGGATATGTGACTGGTTCATCTGGTGCAAAAATATTCACTGGTAGTACACCTTTGACTGGAACTGCAAGTCCTCAAGTTCAAGTTCGTTGGAAAATAGTTGGTGCTGGGTTATCTCACATTAATACTATTCACGGTGTTTCACTTCAATGGGCATAGAAAATCAATATCTAGGAAATCCTAATTTAAAAAAAGCATTTGTAAGTCAAGAGTTTACAAAAGAAAATATTCTTGAGTTTCAAAAATGTATGAACGACCCACAGTATTTTATAGAAACATATATTAAAATTGTATCATTAGACAAAGGTCTGATACCATTTGATATGTATCCTTTTCAAAAAGAAATGGTTGGTACATTTCACAACAATCGTTTTACAATCTGTAAACTACCCAGACAATCTGGTAAAACAACCACAATGGTTTCGTATATATTACATTATGTTTTGTTCAATCAAAATATGAATGTGGCAATACTTGCAAACAAAGCTGCAACTGCAAGAGATATTTTATCCAGATTACAACTTGCATATGAACATTTACCTAAATGGTTGCAACAAGGAATACTATCGTGGAACAAAGGTAGTTTAGAATTAGAGAATGGTTCACGCATAGTTGCAGCCTCAACATCATCAAGTGCAGTTCGTGGTGGTTCATACAATATGATATTTTTAGATGAGTTTGCGTTTGTACCTACAAATATTGCAGAAGAGTTTTTTAGTTCAGTTTATCCTACTATTTCATCTGGTCAATCTACAAAAGTTATTATTGTATCAACACCAAACGGTATGAATATGTATTATAAATTATGGACAGATGCAGAAACAAAAAAGAATACTTATGTACCCATAGAAGTTCATTGGTCTGAAGTTCCAGGCAGAGATGAAAAGTGGAAGAAAGAAACGATTGCAAATACAAGTGAATCACAATTTCAAAAAGAATTTGAGTGTGAGTTTTTAGGTTCTACAAATACATTAATAAATGCATCTATAATAAAAAATATTCCTTTAAGAACGCCTTTAACATCTAATGCTGGTCTTGATGTATATGAAAAACCTAAAAAAGGACACACATATGTTATTGTTGCAGATGTAGCTAGGGGTATTCAAGGAGATGCATCTGCGTTTACTGTTATGGATGTATCTCAATTACCATATAGATTAGTAGGTAAATATAAAAATAATGAAATAAAGCCTATGTTATTTCCAAACATTATCAAAGATGTTGCACTTGCATACAATCAAGCATTTGTATTAATAGAAGTAAATGACATTGGTGACCAAGTTGCAAACGCATTACAATTTGATTTAGAATATGATAATCTTATAATGGCAAGTATGAGAGGTCGTGCTGGTCAGATAGTTGGTGGTGGTTTTAGTGGTGGTAAATCACAACTTGGTGTGAGAACAACTAAGGCAGTCAAAAAAATTGGTTGTTCTAATCTAAAAACAATGGTAGAGTCTAATAAGATTATATTAGAAGATTATGATATAGTTGCAGAGATGTCTTCATTTGTTCTTCACGGACAGTCATATCAGGCAGAAGAAGGACACCACGATGATTTAATGATGTGTTGTGTATTATTTGCGTGGTTATCTGGTCAAACTTATTTTAAAGAACTTACTGATAGTGATGTTAGAGCTAAATTGTTTGCAGAAAGTCAAAATCAGTTAGAACAAGACCTTGCACCATTTGGATTCTTAGATAATGGTATTGATGACCCTATACCACAAATAGATGAATATGGTGAAAGATGGACTCCAGTTGTTAGGAAGTATGATACAAATTGGTAAATGCATCTTCATCAATTAAATCATTATCTTTTTTTAAAAAACAATTATGACAAACTATTACATTGTTGTCTATATGTTCTAATAACAATTTTCTAGTATCTTTTTTTAAACTTTTCTTTTTAGAATCTGCACGAATCTTTCTATCATCTGGATAAAATTTTAATACCACTATTTCAGACTCACCACAATATTTACAAGACTTATCTCTTAATTGTTCATTAATCCACTTATCTTTTAGTCTACGGTGTCTTCTTGCAACTTTTCGTATGGTATTACGGTATTTTTGATAATGTTCACTCATATTTATATTTAGACTTGGTATAAAAACAAACATACAAAAAACGATTTTTTATAAATATAGTTGTAGTAGATTAACTAAACTAATATAAGGAGTAGAAATATGGGATTTCAAGTTTCTCCAGGCGTAGAAGTCAAAGAAGTTGACCTAACGAATATCGTTCCTGCTGTTTCTACAACTATTGGTGCTGTTTGTGGCCCCTTTGAAAAAGGGCCAGTAAGTGAAATAACAAGTATCAGTTCAGAAAAACAACTCGTTGAAGTATTTGGTAAACCAAATGCAAACAATTTTGAGTATTTTTTCACAGCTGCAAACTTTTTACAGTATTCAAATTCACTAAGAGTTGTAAGAACTGAAAGTACATTGAAAAATGCATCTTCTGGTGGTTCTGGTATTTTAATCAGAAACACTTTGCATTATCAAGAGGCTTTCGCAGACGGACAAGGTACTCACGGTACTTGGTCAGCAAGAACGGCTGGTATTCACGCAAACGGAATTAAAATAGACATTTGTGATAAAAACAATTTTTCAGAAATGTCAAACAAACAAACTAATGATGCCAGTGCAAGTGCTGGTGATACAACAATTACAATGGATGCTATTGATGCTACTGATTTTGCAGTAGGTGAAGTTATAGAATTTTATTCAAACGCTGGTGGTACAGTTTTCGCTGTAGGACACGAAGCACAAAAATACGAAATTACAGCAGTAGATACATCTGGTGAAACAATTACAATCAGACAGTTAGATGACCCTGCTGCAAGTGGATTAATTGCAGATTTAGCAGACGATTCTTATATAAAAAGATACTGGAGATTTGCAGATTTATTTGATACTGCTCCAGGCACATCTGAATTTGCAACTGCAAGAGGTGTTCTTGATGATGAAATACACATAGTTGTATATGATTCATCTGGAAGACAAACTGGTTTTGATAACGATGTTGCTGGTGAGAGATTAAACTCTATACTAGAAACATTTGCTTTTGTATCAAAACACCCAGAAGCAACTACACCTCAAGGTAATTCAAATTATTATCCAGATGTAGTTTATAGGGATTCTAAATTTGTTTATTGGGGAGACCACCCAACTGCAGCTATTGATGCATCTGGTGACTGGGGTCAACCTCTTTCATCTGATTTATCAGTACAAGGTTCAAGTGCTTTTAATAAATTTACAACTGGTGTAGAAAATGTAGATAGGTCTACACTTGCAAATGGAACAGACGATTATGCTGTTACAGATGGTGAACAACTTACTGCATACGGAAGATTTGATGACGGTGAAGCAGTTGATGTAAATCTAATTATGGCTGCAAAAGCAAGTTCAACTCTTGCAACAAACTTAATCACTATTGTTGAGAAAAGAAAAGATGCATTAGTCTTTATTTCTCCAGAAAGAGCTGATGTTGTAGGTGCTGCCGATTCTAATACACAAACTACAAATGTCAAGAACTTTTTTGATTTACTTCCAAGTACATCATTTGCAGTTTTTGATAGTGGATACAAATACCAATATGATAGATTTAACGATGTATATCGTTATGTACCATTAAATGGTGATATCGCTGGTGTAACTGCATATACTGAATCTGTTGCAGATGCGTTTTTCTCACCTGCTGGTTTTACTAGAGGTCAAATTAGAGGTGCAGTTAAACTTGCATACGAACCTAATAAAGACCAAAGAGATACATTATATAAAGCAAGAATTAATCCAGTTAACTCATTTCCTGGCCAAGGTACTGTGTTATTTGGTGATAAGACTGCTCTTGCAAAACCAAGTGCGTTTGATAGAATTAATGTTAGAAGACTATTCATTATTCTTGAAAAAGCAATCGCTACTGCAGCTAAGTTCCAACTATTTGAGTTCAATGATGAATTCACAAGAGCTCAGTTTAAAAACTTAGTAGAACCTTTCTTGAGAGAAATTCAAGGACGAAGAGGTATTACTGACTTTAAAGTAGTTTCAGACGAATCTAATAACACTGGTGAAGTAATTGATAGAAACGAATTTATTGCTGACATTTTTGTCAAGCCAACAAGGTCTATCAACTTTATCACTCTTAACTTTGTCGCTGTAAGAACTGGTGTTGCGTTTACAGAGATAGGAGGGTAATTAGATGGCAAATATTAATGACTTTAAATCAAGACTTGCTGGTGGTGGTGCTCGTGCCAATCAGTTTAGGGTAATATTACCTCCCCCAGTCGGACAAGTAACTGCAGCTATCAATACTGAACAGTTTGCATTTCTGTGTAGGTCAGCATCTTTGCCTGGTCAAACACTTGCTGAAATTGCAATTCCATTCAGAGGTAGAACTCTTTATGTTGCTGGTGAAAGAACATTTGAAACTTGGACTACTTCTGTATTTAACGATACAGATTTTGGAGTTCGTAGAGAAGTTGAAAGATGGATGAACGGTATTAATGACTTAGTTAATAATACTGGTGCAACCAACCCAGCTGATTACAGAGTAGATATGATTGTTCAACAATTAGATAGAGATGATACAATTCTTCATCAATATGTACTTGAAGGTTGTTTTCCTCAATCAT
>Ga0315315_10007127_pt1 | contig 10351 bp, 14 predicted proteins | sample M140m3416metaG_FD_203699 | JGI IMG/M metagenome (GOLD analysis project Ga0315315, IMG submission 203699) | Ammonia-oxidizing marine archaeal communities from Monterey Bay, California, United States - M1 40m 3416 | ecosystem: Environmental > Aquatic > Marine > Intertidal zone | place: USA... | reverse complement strand
CTTATAAACTTACGGCTCCTCCTCTAAACTATATTAGAAGATTTCTTCCTAATTTAGGTTCAATTGATATTTCCCCTGTAGTTTTAATTCTTGCTTTACTATTTTTAAGGAATTTAATTTTTGAAATGTTTGCACCTACATTATTTTAACTATGATTATTGATGGAAAAAAAGAAGCAGCAATTTTAAGAGAAGAAATTAAAAAAGAAATTGCACTTATTAAAAGTAAAACAAACAAAATTCCAGGGTTAGCAGTGATTTTAATCGGTGAATTTGCTCCAAGTCAAATCTATGTCAGAAACAAAGAAAAAAATTCAAAGGAAGTAGGAATTAGTTCAAATATTATCAAATATTCAAAAGATGTAACTGAGGAAGAAGTTTTAAAAAAGATAAAAGATTTAAATAATGATAATGATGTATCAGGTATTTTAGTTCAACTGCCACTTCCTAATCAAATTGATAAAAAAAAGATTATTAATGCAATCGACCCTTTAAAAGATGTGGATGGTTTTAATCCCGTCAATGTAGGAAATTTAGCCTCAGGGTATAAAGCAATTGTCCCATGCACTCCTCTAGGATGCTTGATGTTATTAAAAAATGTTGAAAAAAACTTATCAGGAAAACACGCTGTTATTATCGGCAGATCTAATCTTAATGGAAAACCAATGGCTCAACTTTTGCTAAAAGAAAATTGTACGGTTACGATTTCTCATTCAAAAACAAAAAATTTAAAAGAAGAATGTTTAAAAGCTGACATATTAATTGCGGCAGTTGGTGTAGCCAACTTAATAAAAAAAGATTGGGTAAAAGAAGGTTCTATAATTATTGACGTTGGAATAAACAAACAAGGAGATAAAATTGTCGGAGACGTTAGTTTTGAAGAAGTAAAAGACAAAGTAAAGGCAATAACTCCGGTTCCAGGGGGTGTTGGGCCTATGACAATCGCATGTTTATTAAAGAATACCTTGGAATGTTTTAAAGCTCGTTTGCTTTAGAATTATCAATTTTCAAATACTTACTGTTTCTAAATCTTATAATTACTGTTGCAATGGCAACAATTAAAATTGCAGTCGAAATATAAATTAAATTTGTAGGATCACTATCTTTATCTTGTAATATTATAAATCGCGCTAATGCGGTTATAGCTATGACAAGTGGATAAGAAATTCTTACAGATCTCGTTTCCCAATAAGATCTTACTAAACCAATTACCTCTATATAAATGAACATTAAAAGCAGATCTGCTAGCTCTATATTTTTATTGTCATACATTTCTTTAATTTCAAGAAGAAATGCAATTACAGTAGCGATTAATACGAATATTACGGCTGTTAGTTGGATATTTCGAATCGTATTGTTCATTAAATAATTAATATCAGAATTTTAAGATTTATATAACTGTTTAGAGTGATATTTAATAAACTTTTCAACTTTGAACTTATTAAAAGATTTATTTTCTTCAAAAGAGACTTTTTTCATAGAATAGGCAGTATTTGTTGTTCTTCTAGATAAAATAGTTACGTTACCTTTATATAAACTTAAAACAACATCTCCAGAGACTTGGTTTCTTTTTTTATCGACTAATTTTTGAAGTTTTACTCTTTTTTTTGAAAACCAATAGCCATTGTAAACCAGTTTCGCGTATTCTGGCATAATTCTCTCTTTAGCATGGACTGTTTCTTTATCTAAAGTTACCGACTCAATTGCCCTATGAGCTATGTACAAAACAGTACCACCAGGTGTTTCATAAACTCCTCTTGATTTAATTCCAATAAATCTATTTTCTACTAAATCAACTCTACCTATGCCATTTCTTCCAGCCAATAGATTTAACTTGTCTAAAATTTTTTCTGGGCTTAACTTTTTTCCATTGACAGAAATTGGATCACTATTTTTAAAAGTGATTTTAATTTTTGTTCTCTTATTTGGTGCTTTTTCAGGAGATACAGTTCTTTGAAATATAAATTCCGGTGCAGAATTTTTTGGATTTTCTAAAACTTTGCCTTCGGTTGAAGTATGAAAGATATTATCATCCACTGAAAAGGGTGGAGCACCTTTTTTATCTTTAGGAACAGGTATATTATTTTTTTTAGCATAATTAATTAAATCAGTTCTAGACTGCAACTTCCATTCTCTCCATGGTGCAATAACTTTAATTTTTTTTCCTCCAAAAAAAGCGTAACCTAATTCAAATCTTACTTGATCGTTTCCTTTACCAGTAGCTCCATGGGAAACAGCAAAAGCATTAAATTTTTTTGCGATTGCTATTTGTCTTTTTGCAATTAACGGTCTGGCTATGGATGTTCCTAATAAGTAAACTCCTTCATAGACAGCATGTGCTCTAATCATTGGAAATACATAATCTTTAACAAATGTATTTTTTAGATTCTCTATAATAACTTTTTTGACACCTAATCTCTTGGCATTTCTAATAACTTTTTGCTTATTCATATTTTGACCAATGTCTGATGTATAAGCAATGATTTCTGCTCTATAGTTCTCTTGAAGCCATTTCAAAATTATCGAAGTGTCAAGTCCACCGGAGTAGGCTAAAACAATTTTTTTCATCTAACTACAAGTTTTTTTTGCTGTGTTGTATGCTTTAGTAAATCCCATCATAGAGTAATGATCTGTAGTTTCCGCACCTTTTGTTGTTCTTGCTTTAATAATTAAATTTGTAGCTCTTTTCATAAGTTTAATAAAATTTTTCTCTTCTTGATCATCTAGTAGCCATGCAAAGTTTTTTTGAGAAAAAAAAGAATATCTTTTTTTCCCAGAGCTAGCTGTAACAGTAGATGATTTGTAATCATGTCCGCTAGTTAAACTTACTTCATCTTTTATGTTTTCTGAGGGTCTGAAAGTTACAAATAGTTTTGATTTTTCTCTTTTAATCGCTGCTGGAGCTCTTTTAGTTGGTATGGTTTGAGCAAAACAAATTTTTCCCTTGTCGGTTTCAATCGTAAAACTCTCCCAATTTTTATATTTACCAGTAGACCTCGGAGTGTTTGCGCTTGCACTAAAAGAAAATAAGATAAGGAAAATGAGAGTAAAAATTTTTTTAAATAACATAAATTTATTTTTATACTAAAAATTAGCTATTTCAATGGTTTGAATTAAGGAGCAGGATTTGGATTATTATTATGTATAATATTGATCTTTTCTAACATTTCTTCAGTTAATTTAATATTAATGCTATCAATATTTTCTTTAAGTTGGTCCATCGTTGTGGCCCCAATAATATTACTTGTTACAAAAGGTCTTGAATTAACAAATGCCTGAGCAAGCTGAACCATTGTTATATTATTTTCTTTAGCTAATTTATAATATTCGTCATATGCTTTCATTGCTAAGGGATTAATCATTCTTTCCCAACCCTTGAATAAAGTCATTCTAGCATTTTTAGGCATTTGCCCTCCCCTATATTTTCCTGATAGAGCCCCAGAAGCTAAAGGATAATAAACTAGTAAACCACATTTTTCTCTTATAGAAATTTCTGACATACCTATTTCATAAGTTCTATTTACTAAACTATAAGGATTTTGCACCGACATCATTCTAGGTAAGTTTTTATTTTTAGAAATTTCTAAATATTTTGAAAGACCATAAGGAGTTTCATTTGACATTCCTATGTATCTAATTTTTCCTTTTTTAATAGATTTTTCTAACGCTTGAAGAACACTTTCAAAATCGCTCCATTCTTTTTCATCTTTATTAATTGAATACTCTCGTCTACCAAAAGTATTTGTTGACCTCTCGGGCCAATGTAATTGATATAGGTCTATATAATCTGTTTTTAATCTTTTGAGACTTCCATCAACAGCTTCGTCAATCCCATTTTCGTCAAAACTATTTTTACCGTTTCTAATCCAATTTAAACCAGGGCCAGCAATTTTCGATGCTAAAATAATCTTTTCTCTTTTTTTTCTTTTTTTAAACCAATTTCCAATCATTACCTCTGTTTTTCCATATGACTCTGCGGTTGGAGGGACCGAATAAAGTTCCGCAGTATCAAAAAAATTAATTCCTTGATCAAGCGAATAATCCATCTGCTCAAAGGCATCTTTCTCAGAGTTTTGAGTTCCCCAAGTCATAGTTCCAAGGCAAATTAAACTAACATCTAGATTTGTGTTCCCTAGTTTTTTAAATTTCATAAAAATGTAATATTAAAGGTTTTTTTAAAGCAATTATTGCCTATTGAAAAGTTAATAAAAATTCATATATTAATGATATGGATTTTAATAAACAATCAACGTCAGTAAGATCTTCTGCTACAGAGGCCATAATCGATCAAGGGTTAAGAGCCTACATGTTAAAAGTTTATAATTACATGGCTTCAGGAGTATTACTAACCGGATTGATAGCGCTTGCTTTTTTTAAAATGGCTGTAGTTTCAGAGGGGGGTCAAATCCTAGGACTAACTAATTTTGGAAATACTATTTACGCTTCAGGTTTAAAATGGGTAATAATGTTAGCCCCTTTAGCGGTAGTTTTTTATATGAGTTTTGGAATTGCAAAAATGTCCGCAGCAAAGGCACAAACGACTTTTTGGGTTTTTGCAGCTTTGATGGGAGCTTCACTCTCTTCTATTTTTTTAATTTATACTGGCGCAAGCATAACTAGAGTTTTCTTTATTACTGCAGGGACATTTGGAGCAATGAGTATTTATGGTTACACAACTAAAAAAGATCTAACAAAAATGGGCTCTTTCCTGATGATGGGTTTATTCGGAATCATAATTGCATCCATTGTAAATATTTTTATGAAATCTACTATGATGTACTTTGTAATTTCTATTATTGGTGTATTGGTTTTTGTTGGCTTAACTGCTTATGATACTCAAAAGATTAAAAATATGTACTTAGCAAGTGATAGCGGTGAGCTGATGGGTAAAAAAGCAGTAATGGGCGCACTAACATTATACTTAGATTTTATAAATCTATTTATTATGCTTCTAAGACTTTTCGGTCAAAGAAGATAATTACTTTATTAATCTTAAATTATTCCAACTAGTTTTACTAATCAATTGATCTAGATTTTCTGACTTTTTAAGGATATTACCATTTTTATCTTTTATAATAAATTTTTCTTTATAGTAGTTAGGTTTAAGATTTTTTAATATTCTTAAAACTGGTTTGTCAGACGCTCTTTGATATACATCAAATGATATTTCTCTTGCTCCAGAGGAAAAAGAATAATCTTTCCAAGTTCCATTAGAAACCATTTTTGCATATAAGTTCAAAATACATTGAAGTTCTTTTTTTATAAAAAATTTTTCTTTCTCTTTTTTTAAATCGTTATTAATAACTAATTTTATATTTTTCATATTTTATGTTTATTTATCATTGGCAGCTGCAAAGCAGTGAATATAAAAGTTATAGGTAGTATACCCCAAACTTTGAAATTCACCCAAGTGGTTTCTGGCTGTGTTCTCCAAACTATTTCATTTAAAATAGCTAAAAATATAAAAAAATAAGCCCATCTATAGTTTAATTTATTCCACCCTAATTCGTCTAACTGAAAGGCGGTTTTAAAAAAAAACTTAAGAAAGTTTTTATTAAAAAAAATTTTTCCCGTAATTAGCACAAGTGCAAAAATAATATTAATTATTGTAGGCTTCATATACAAAAAAACTGGATTATCAAAATATAATGTCAATCCTCCAAATAAAGAGATAACAAAACCTCCTACAAGTGGAATATAAGGTATTTTTTTTTCTATAATATAAATTGCAACCACTGCAATTATTGTTGAAATTATTAGTGGCGGTATTGCAACACTAAGATTATTCCCACTCTTATAGTAAATTGTAAAGAAAATTAACAAAGGGCCAAAATCGGCAATAAATTTTAAAAAAGACTTATTCACACTAAATGTTTAACATATAATAATTTTTTAATAAATTAGATATTGATTTTAATAAAAAAATTACTAATTATTAGGTATGGCATCTAGCAATAATGCAAAATTCTCAATAGGCGAAGTTGTTAAACACAGACACTTCGATTTCAGAGGAGTTATCTATGACGTTGATTTTGAATTTAATAATTCAGAGGAATGGTATCAGTCTATACCAAAAGATGTGAGGCCTAGAAAAGATCAACCTTTTTATCATCTCTTAGCTGAAAGTAATGAGGTTACTTATGAGGCATATGTATCGGAGCAAAATTTATTATTAGATAAATCCAAGGAACCAGTTAAGCACCCTTTGATCGAGGAAATTTTTTCTGGTAAAAAAGGCTCAAATTACTTCAAGATTTCAAACTAAGCTTATTTAACATTGCCCAAAATTTAACATTTTTTATTCAAACCTATGACATAGATTATTAGTATTTTTAGGTGTTCTTGCCTAATTGGGAATTAACTCATACTTCTTAACTCCCTCTCAATTCTCAATTAGGCTTATATTCACTCTTCACATAAAAATAATATTATAGTAGTCAGAAGCTATGATTAATTTAATAAACCCAAGTAAAATTTTTGTCTGGATAGAAAAAATAACAAATTTTATTAATTCTGTTTTTTTTATTGTTTTAGCTTTGGCGCTGACTTTCGCATTAATAATATCTCCTCCAGACTATTTACAAGGCGATAGTGTTAGGATTATGTACGTGCATGTTCCCTCTGCGTGGATTGCTTTAGCTTCATATACTTGTCTAGCTTTACTATCGATAATGAGTTTTCTTTTCAAAATCAAAAATTTAAATTTAATTTCAAAAAGCATTGCTCCAATTGGATTATTGTTTACATGTCTAGCAATTATTACTGGATCGTTATGGGGACAGCCTACCTGGGGAACTTGGTGGGTATGGGATGCAAGAATAACATCAATGGTAGTCTTGTTAATTTTTTATATTTTATTTGTATTAATAAATAAATTTATAAAAGATGAGGAAAAAGCCAACAAAATATCTAGCATTATAGCAATTATAGGATTGGTAAATATTCCAATTATCAAATATTCAGTAGATTGGTGGAATACTCTTCATCAGCCAAAAAGTATAAGCATAATAAATGGCACCAGCTCTATCCACTCCACAATGTTAATGCCATTAGTGTTGATGTTATTAGTTTTACTATTATATTGTGCGTTAATTTTTCTAATGAAATATAAGACAGAAATCATTAGAATAAAGAAAAAAAGTATTAAAAGATTATGATTCAAAACTTAATTTCAATGAATGGATATGGCCTTTTTGTTTGGCTGTCTTTTGCAATAACTATCGTAGCTTGCGGGGTAATATATTATAAAACTTATAAGACGCTAAAAAAATATGAAAAAGCTTTTGCAAAAGAACTACATCTACTTTCAGAGGCTGATAGAAAAATAATTCTAGAAAAATCTAAAGTCGCTAACCAAGTTTTCGCATCGTACAACAAATCAATTTAAAGCATTTTAATGCTTACAAAAAAAGTTAAAAAGAGAGTATCCTTTCTAAGTTTATTTTTAGCGACTTTTTTTATAGCTATATTTTTAATTTTAAAATCTCTTAATAACAACATTTTATATTTTAAATCTCCAACTGATATTAAATTTAGTCAAGGCATAGTCATTAATAAAAAAATTAGAATTGGAGGCATGGTAAAAAAGAACTCTTTAAATATTAATAGTAATGAAATTAGATTTATTGTTACAGACTTTAAAAATGAGCTTATTGTTAGTTATTCAGGAACAGTCCCAAATCTTTTTTCTGAAGAAAAAGGTGTTGTTGCTGAGGGTATATTACAAGACAAAAATTTTTTTATAGCAGATAGAATTTTGGCCAAACACGATGAAAAATATATGCCTCCAGAATTAGAAAACTTAATGAAACAAAATGCTAAGTAATTTTGGAAATATAATTCTATTTACAAATATTTTTTTAGGTCTATTAATAATTGTATATTCTTTCCGAAGTCTAAGGATTAAAAATTATGTTATTAATAAAGACATCTACCAACTTTGCTTATTACAAAGTACTTTCATAATTGTAAGTTTTTTTATATTAATAACTGCTTTTATTATTTCAGACTTTTCTTTGGTGTCGGTCTATCAAAACTCTCATACCTTGAAACCATTATTCTATAAAATATCTGGTTCGTGGGGAAATCACGAGGGTAGTTTATTACTGTGGGTAATCATATTAACCATTTTTTCATTTTTATTTTTGTTGTTAAACAAGGATCATCCTAAAAATTACAGAATATATACTCTAATCACGCAAAATATTTTGATAATTGGTTTCTTGTTTTTCATTTTATTTAATTCAAATCCGTTTAGTGTTATTTCGCCAATTCCAAAAGAAGGTTTAGGATTAAATCCTATTTTACAAGATCCTGCCTTAGCAATTCACCCTCCTTTACTTTATGTAGGATTTGTAGGTTCATCGATTTATTTTTCAGCTGCTATAGCCTCTATGTTAACAAATTATACAGGCAAATTGTTTGCCAAATCTATTAAGAATTGGGTTTTAATTTCTTGGTTTTTTCAAACAGTGGGAATTTTAGCAGGATCTATATGGGCATACTATGAACTTGGTTGGGGAGGTTTTTGGTTTTGGGATCCCGTTGAAAATGCATCTCTTTTACCTTGGTTTGTGATGACCGCATTACTTCATTCCTTAATAGTTTTAGAAAAAAGAGATATGTTTTATTTTTGGGTAATAATTCTTTGTATACTTACATTTATACTTAGTGTTACAGGAACTTTTTTAGTGAGATCTGGTATTCTAAATTCAGTACATTCTTTTGCCAATGATCCTTCTCGAGGAGTATACATATTAATTTTTTTGAGTTTACTGATTTTTACTTCAGTCTTTATATTGTTTAGAAAATTTAAAACTTATAATTATAATTTAAATGTTAATAGCAAAGAAACATTTATCTTAGTTAACAACTGGTTTATGATTTTTTATTTAATTACCGTATTACTAGGCACAGTCTATCCAATTTTTACAGAAGTTTTGACGAATAACAAGGTCTCAGTGGGGCCACCTTTTTATAATACCGTTATAATTCCAATAGTAGTATTATTTCTTTTTTTTATGTCAGTGGGCCCAAAAGTAAAATGGATAAAAGACAAATATAGAAATTATAATAATTTATTAAGAATCTTATTATTATCAATTTTAATAAATCTTTTTATTTTGTATTTTTTCAAGAGTTATAGTTTAATTTCTAACTTTATTATCATTTCATCAATTTTTCTTATCATTTCATCAGCAATAGATTTATATAAATACTCTAAAAACAAGAATGATGACGCATCTAGAATAGTATCACACATATCATTCGGTTTTTTGGTGCTCTTTATCGGTCTAAATTATAATTTTTCATATGAAAAAGATTTTAATTTAAAGATAGGAGAAAAAAAATTTTTTAACAATTATTCTCTAGAATTTAAAGATTTACAGTTAAAAGACTTTCAAAATTACAAATCGATAATTGGAGAATTTAAGATAAATAACGCAAAAGGAAATTTAGAAAACTTTCTATATCCTGAAATTAGAATTTACGAAAACCCAAGCACATTGACTTATGAGGCCTCAATCAGAACTGGGTTATTTAAAGATTATTATATAACAATGAGTAATATTGATAGATCGGATTATTATAATATAAAATTTCAAAAAAAACCTTTTATGATGTTGATATGGGTATCTGTTATCTTTGTTTCTTTAGGTGGTTTTATGAGGGTATTTAAAAGTGCAAAAAAAAATTATTAAGATAACCATACTTCTTTTTATAGTATTTTTCCTTGTAGTATTTTTCATTGGATTAAATAAAAATTCAAATTATGATACAAAAAATTTGACAGGTCAAAAATTAACTAACATAAGTTTAAATCATTTTAGTGCAAACAAATTAATTTCTGAAAAAGATTTAAAAGAAAAAAACTTTACTCTAATAAATTTTTGGGCATCTTGGTGTACACCTTGCAGAGATGAGCATCCCTATTTACTAAGATTAAAAGGTGAAAAAAATTTAAAATTACTAGGAGTAAACTTTAAAGATAATAAAAAAAACGCCTTAAATTTTTTGAATGATCTTGGAAATCCTTATGATGATATGGCTAGTGACGAACTAGGAAAACAATCTGTTAATTTTGGTATTTATGGAATACCTGAAAGTATTTTAGTAAATCAAGAACTGATTATTATTAAAAAATTCATTGGACCTCTCTCCAAAAAGGATTTTAATTATATAAAAAAAAAGGTGGGACAATTATGAAAATGAACATATTAATAGTTTTAATGATACTAAATTTTAATATTTTAAATGCACAATCTTTTACAGGAGATCCAAACAAGATATTTAAAAATCTCAGATGCCTGATATGTCAAGGACAATCTGTAGCAGATTCCAATTCTGATTTT
>Ga0315315_10007125_pt1 | contig 10352 bp, 7 predicted proteins | sample M140m3416metaG_FD_203699 | JGI IMG/M metagenome (GOLD analysis project Ga0315315, IMG submission 203699) | Ammonia-oxidizing marine archaeal communities from Monterey Bay, California, United States - M1 40m 3416 | ecosystem: Environmental > Aquatic > Marine > Intertidal zone | place: USA... | reverse complement strand
AAAATGAGGATGCGGCTGCGCGGCTGCGAAAACGCCAGCTGCACCGCGGCAAAGCGGGCGGGCGCGTAGAACGCCCCGCGGCACCGCGCCGCAATCGTGCGCAGGTCGAGCGGCAGCGTCACGCCCGAGCCCTCCGCCGGCACCGCCTCGGCCAGCGAGACGACGTTGACCAGCCGCGGGACGTACCACAGGAATTTGGCATAGGGGCTCAGGGCATAGTTTTCCGTGTGGCGCGAGAGCGCGACAATCTCCTCGTCGCCGACGCGGCCGTAGTCGTCGGCCTCGCGCTTGCGCTTGCGGTGGGCGCGGCACGCGTCGACGACATTCTCGAGCAGCTCGGGGAGGGGCGTCGGCACGGCCGCGCTCTTTGCCTTCTCCGCTTTGCCGCCCAAGCCGTTGCAGAGGTCCACGGCGGCGTTGACGTCGGCGCGCAGCTTCTGCAGCTTTGCGGCAAACGCCATTGCGGCGCCGCCTCGCCGCCGCGCGCCGCACTCGCTTTGCGGCGCCGGCGCCGCAAAACGCCTAGCGGCGGCCCCGCGCTAGGCTGGAAAATTGAGGCGTGATAACATAGCATCGACCCGAAGAAGAGAGCACGCGGTAGCGACGGTCCGTCCTCGACGCCGCCCGACTCTTTCTGCCCCCCTCCATGTCCACGCTGCTCGAGGCCGTCTCGGGAGACACCTTCGGCGGGCTGAGCGGCTACCGACGCCCGACGGCGGGCAACCCCACGCGCGTGCCCACAAACTTGCCCGCCTTTCGCGGGAACACGAATACGCCTGGGCAGAAGGTGACCGCGCCGGCGATCAAAAGCTCTGCAAACCGCAATAATCGCGGGACGAATGCGCTGATTCCCTACAGCAGGATCACGACCTACGACGGTCGGGAGGTTGGTGGGCGGCTTCCGGGGGATATTATTTTCATGTCGGCGTTTGCCCCGAATGCGATGAGCATCGGCGGCCGCTCGTACGGGACGTCGAGCGGCCACGACGTCTTCCACTACTCGCGGCTGACCGGATTGTACGGGCTCAATCAAATCTTGGCCAACATTGAGGCGATCAACGGGGACGGCAAGCTCATGAACCTCTACGTGAAGACGGACGCGTCGAAGAGCGTGGCGGACAACTGGGTGGAGGTGCCCAACCTGAACGAATTCCGGCTCGACGGCATCGTCCTCAGCGACGACCAGCCGGGCGTCAACCACGGGAGCACGAGCAACGAGCTCGGGCAGCTGTTCAACATCTCGGTGCAGGGGCCGACGCCGGTGAACAATGGCTACGTGACCGAGCGGGGCCACGCGATGCTGTCCCGCGCGAAGCCGACCATGTCCGCGCCGCCGATTTTGATCACGAGCAACGAGGAGGACGAGGCGGAGGAGATCTTTGAGCAGCGGAACCTGAAGCTGTACCGCCAGCCGAACGAGTTCATCTACAGCGAGCAGATGTTTTCGCGCGACGTCGAGCCGATGGACGAGCTCTTCTGCGCGCTCGTCGCGACGGAGTACACGGCGGACGACGCCTCGATCGAGCTTGCGACGCAGCACGACGGCAAGGTCAACGCCGTGAAAACCGCCGCTACCGAAGCGGAGGCGTCCGAAAAGCGCGCGGAGCTCCGGGCGTTCATTCAGACCGAGGGCGAGACGCTGACGCAGGCGCTGCGTGCGCGCAAGGTGTACGGGGTGGCTGGCATCCCCTTCACGGCGGAGGGCCGGGCCGCGGCAGTGGCCATCTACTCGTTCCAGTACCACCTCTGCACGTCGGCGCGGCTGATCCGGCTGGCAAACATCGAGAAGACCAGCGCGTACAATTTGGCGCGCAACGAGTCGTGGACGACCGCCGATGGCAAACTGGTCATGCCGATTGACCACAACGCGATGAGAGAAAAAGGAACGTACACGGCAGAGCAGCTCTGCGACGCCAACTGGATGGCCCGCGTCGTCGGCGCCTGGCGCGTTGGCAACGTCATCGACACCAAGGCGACGAAGATGCCATTCTTCGAGGGCGGCCCGACGGAGACGGGCAACCGCCTCACCGTCAACGTGGGCGTGCGGTGGCTGGGCTGGCGCGAGCTGCGGCGGCTGTACACGGCGAATCCAACCGGCCCGCAGGTGGGGTCCGATTTCGCGGACCCCTGGACCACGATGACGCAGGGCAGCGTGTACGACCTGGCCGAGGCGGCCCGGCGCGTCGGCGCGGCCCAGCTCGACGTGCCGGACCGCGCGGTGGCCAGCGACGCCTCGGGGACGATTGTGCCGTACAGCTTCGACGGGGCGCCGGTGCCACCGAATACGGACGACCTGCTGTACTTTCAGTGGCCGGCCAAGCCGGAGCGGAAGAATACACTTCCGAGGCCAGCAACGGGTTTGACAGGGGAGCCCATCCAAGGTTCAGTGTTCGACCGGCCGCGTGACGACGCTTCCGGCCTTCGGATTCCGCAGGACGAGTACATTGGGCTGAAACGCAAGCGTGGCCGGAACGATTCCGACTTTGACGCGACGACGGCAAAACAGAAGAAGACCGCGGCTGCAATCGAGAGGACGAAGAAGAAGATCGAGACGATCGAGAATCAGCTCGCTGTGTCCAGGGGTCTTGGGGAAAAGGGTCCACAGAAGAGGGAAATTCGGGAAAGGCTTGCAACTGCAAAGGAAGAGCTGAAGAAATTGGAGAAGACGGCTGCCAAACTCGACGCCAAAATCAAAAAACGCGCGGAAGACAATCGCGTGGTGGACGTCACCGAAAGGGTCGCGGAGGCAGGGGGCGTTGCGTCCGCTGCGGACGGCGAGCACAACGCGGCGCTCGAGGCGTTGTTTGCCAACGTCGAGGCGCTCGGCGCCTCCCTCGAAGAGCTGCACAACGAGGTGCAGGCGCACATTGGCGCGCAGGAGCCGGCGGCCGCGCCGGCGCCGGCGCCGGCACCGACGCCCGTCGGCAACGCCGCGGACGCCATGGACGCGGAGCCGCTCGGAGAGAGCGCCGACATGGAGACGGAGATGGAGGTGGAGCTGGCGCCCGAGGTGCCGGCGCCCCCCGCGAAAAAGGTGCGCGCGACGGCGAAGACGATGACGTCGAGCTCGGTGGAGCGGGCGCGGCAGCGTGTGCAGCGCGTCGAGCGGGACTCGCCGGCGCGCGAGTCCCCCGTGGCGTCGCCGATGCCGACGTCGGGGGCGGCCGCGGCGTCGCCGACGCGCTCGCCCGGCGGCACGGGCGCCAACGTGTTTGCGCGGCGGCGGTCGACGCCCTCGCCCTCGCCCGACCGCCCGACGACCGACAGCGCAGCCGCCTCGAGCGCGCTGGACGACGTCGTCGACGCGGAGGCGTCGGCGTCGGCGGGGCCGAGCGGGGTGGCGGCGACGGGCGCCGACGCCGCGACGGCCTCGGTCGGCGACGCGGAGGAGCTGGTGGAGCCGAAGCAGAAGAAGAGCCGCGTGCGCCCGACGTCGGACGTCTTCTCGTCGATTTTGGGGTCGAGCCGAGATGGTGCGGGCGCGCGCGCGGAGCCGCTCAACCCGGCGCACCGCGGAGGAGAAAAGTTCCGGCGAAGGAAGCGAGGATAATACGTTAGTTTAAACTCCAAAGGAAGAACGCGCGACCGACGTACCATGTCGGTCCGCACCGCCGACGTGGTGGCGCAGGCGGAAAAAGCCCGGGTGTTTAGCCTGCGCGACGCGTTTGGCGCTCCGGCGGCGGCGCCCGCGACCGGGGCCACGGGGGGGAGCGCGGCCAACGGCCGGCTTCGCCTTGGCTCGGCCACGATTCCGGTGCCGTTTACGCCGCCGGCTCCGGCGCCGTCCCGGTCCAGCGCGCCGTCGGCCCTGTCCCTGAGATTTTCAACGCCCTCGCAGGCGCCAAAGGCGCCGACGAATTTGCCGGCGGAGATTCTGAAGAGCCTTCCGGTCACAAACTCGATTGCGGGAAAGCGGCCGGCCACCCCCATGCCTCCGACCACGCCGACGGCTCCGAGCCCGCCGACCCCCACCGCGGCGGTTCGCAAAGTGTACCCCGCGTCGGCCGAGAGCGCACGGGCCGACGTGCTGCGGCTCGCAGCGCTCGTCGACGACCTGCAGCGGAAGAATGCCGCCTTTCAGACAAAGGCGACGGCCGCGGAGCGGAGCGCCGCCAACGCGACCCAGCGGGCGGCCGTCGACCGCAACGCGCTGACGAGCAAGCTTCACGGGTTGCAGCGCGAGCTCGCCATCTCGAAGGACGCCGAGGAGAAGGCGAAGATCGAGCTGCGCGCCGTCTCGAACGCGAAGCTCGAGGTCGACGCGGCAAAGACGTCGATGCACGAGAAGCAGCTGTTGGCGCTCGAGCAGACGAAGGCGTCGCTGCTGCAGACGCTGTCGGGCATGCACCGCGAGCACGACGGGCTCAAGGAGCAGACGAAGCAGCTCGTCCTGCAGGCGGACCGCGCGCAGGAGACGGCGCAGTCGAAGAAGCAGGCGGCCGCGGCGCTCGAGGCGTCGGCGGCGGCGCGCGTCGAGGCGATTCGCACGTCGGAAGAGCAGGAGCGCGGCCGCCTGGAAAAGCTGCGCGCCGAGGTCGAGGCGGTGGCGGCCGAGTTGAAGAGCTCGAAAGCCAAGGCAGCCCTGAGCCTGGTGATGGACACGATGGCGTCGCCAGAGGCTCCGGAGGGTGCGAACGCGGCGGAGGGCGCGGCCGCGGCTCCGGACGTCCCGGACATTCCGGAGGCTCCGCCGGCGCTGGCCCCGGCGTGGTCGGCGGAGGAGCGCCGGCGCGCCGACGCGGCCTGCTCGTGCTGCGCCTACGGCGTGCCGGCCGACCTCTTCGGTCCCCTCTTGGAGCAGGTGCAGGAGACGGCGGGGGCGCCGTCGGGTCCGAAACCAAAGGAGGCGCCGGCACCGGACCAGTCGCCGGAGCAAGCCCTCGCGTGCGCGGTCGAAAAGGACCTGCTCGAAAACTTCAAACACAACATCCTCACGCACTCGGGGATCCCGGCGCGGCAGGATGTGGCGCCGATGTTTCCCCACACCGAGGAGCACCAGGGCAACGGCGGCTACGAGGGGGTGCTCGAAAAGGAGCGGCCGAGCCACTGCGCGGACGACGAGCAAAAGTGACGTGGGTGTGGGCTGAAACGGGGCGGGATTGGTGGGAGACGGGACTGGGGAAACCACCGAGAGGGCGAGTAATTTTCAGTATGCGTCTCTTATTCCCCTCCCTCGATCATGGCTGCGGCAGTGCGGCTACGTGCAGATCTCGCGTCATGTAGAGCACAATCTCTCCGTGCTCCGAACGTGCGCGCTTGCGAAGCAAAGCGTCGTCTTCCATCGGCGGTGCTTGGCCTGCCGCGTGGAGAATCATGAGATCGGGCGTAAATCCCGTCCGCGCCGCGATTTCGATTTTGGCGTCCTCCGCGGATGCGTCGGCTTCGAGATCGAATGTCATGTCCCCGTCGTGGAGGGAGCCCCACACGGTCGAGCGCACGCGAATGTTCAGTCTGGCCATGTCGCAGCTCGGCACCCGTGGGAGGCCGCCCTGTGACAACTCAGTCTACAGTCCGTGCCACACGATGCACCCCGTGCCATCGTCCGAAACGCTCACGAAGCGGTTGCCGTCTGGCATCAGCGCGATGCCCCGGACGAGCATGGTGTGCGGCTGAAACGCGCGCAGCACGGCTCCGCTGTGCAGGTTGAAGAGCTTGATGTCGACTGCGGCGGAGAGCGCATGGTCATTGTCGGGCATCGCGACGATCGCCATCGCGAGCTGTGTGTGGTGGTGGAAGACGCGACGCAGTACTCCATCCGCACCCCATGCTCGGATCGTGCCCGTGGGCTTTCCCGCCTCGGCGGCTTCGTAGCGTCCTGCCCGTTGTTGCGGATTGTCCGTTTTCGCTTCGACGTAGGCGCCCGCCTCGGCTGCGGACAGGATGTACTTGCCGTTCGGCGTCACCGCGAGCGCTTTCACAATGCCGATCGGGGTCTCCATCGAGCCGATCGGCACGCCGGTGTACCCTTCCCGTAGGTCGATGAAGCCGTCGAGTGTTCCGGTCGCAATGTAGGGGCGCCCGTCGATGCCGCCGACGGCCGACGTTGCCAATGCCACCACCCGGTTTCCCGAGGAGAAGACCCGGTCGCCTGTATTCTTGTCCGCGCGCAGGGTGCCCGGGCGACGGTGCACTACGCCTGCGCGCATGTTGACAATGTAGCACTCCTCGGCGGAGGCTGACACAAAGCCTTCAAACTCGTCGGTGGTCGGAAGCGCCGCGAGCAGGCCTCCAAGGTCCCACGACTTTTCCTCGACGAAGATTTCCAGGTGCTTTGATTTTTTCTGTGCGGCCACGCCGGCGGCATCTTTGTCGCGCCGCCACAGAATCACTTGGCCGTATGCAGATCCGGTGACGACCCGCTCCGCCGAAAGCACGATCGCGCTTTGGATGTCTGCGTTGCCATCCTCTTTGCTGAAGCACTTGCTAAAGTGGTAGCCGCCGCACCACACATTTATGGTGTTGTACTCGCCACCGGTGACGATGGTTCCATTCTCTGTGACTGCCGCGCACTGCATCTTTGGCGTATGCCTAAAGGTGCCGTTTGCGAACAATACGTCGACGTCTGCCGGCGCAAATCTTGTCATTCCCGGAGCCATCGAATACGGCTGAGGGGCGTCTTCTGCGCGGGACGCGGAGCGTGTCTTTAGAGGCATCGGTTGGGTCGGACCTCGAGTGGTTGGCATTTGCGCAGATGTGCTTCGAAGTATCTTTCGTGTGAGCTGTCTATGTTGATCGACGCAAAACTGTGGGACAACTCAGTCTAGGATTTTTTTTATTGTTGGCTCCGATTCGAATCTTGTTTTCCAAAGAGCCAGTGGTAGTCGCTTGGTGGGAATCCGGCGTGGCCAGCGCTCTGCGGGGGTTGCTGCGTCGGCAGCGGCTGCGAGATGGGGTCGTAAAAGTTGTCGCACTCTCCAATCACCATGGTTTTTTTGTGGTGCGTCATGTGATTCTCTTGTATCATTTTGGGCAGTTCTGGAGGAAGACCACAGCCAGCGAGGTCGACGTGCTGCAGCAAAGAACACCGTCCCAGCACGTCTGCCACGCGAACGCACAAGCCCGAGCACCCTCGCAGCCGCAGGTGCGTCAGCTTTAGTTTTTGCACCGCCACCGCAAGCCCGTCGGTCGTGATGAGGTTCTCCTTCAACGACAAACGCTGGAGCTGCAAGAAGAAGGTTGCGATCCGCAGCGTCCTGTCGGTGCAGTTTGCCTGGTCGAGTATCAGCGTCTGCAGGCGCTGCGCCGCGAGCGCCCACCCCAGCGCCGCATCGCCGAGAGATCTACATCCCGCGAGCGACAGGAGCCGCAGATTCTCACACTCTTGCAGCGGCGCGAGCGAGCTGGGCGCGAGGGTTGGGCACCCCTCGATCCGCAACGAGCGCAGGCGCACCGCAACCTCCCTGTCGCGAAGTGGCGCCAACCCCGCTGGACCGAGGGGAAGATTGCACAGTGCCAGACACTGAAGATGTTTGAATGCCTGCAGGGACGGCAACACCACGGTGGCTGCGTTGACCGCGTGGTAGTTGCCGACGACCGAGAGCGCTGTCGCGTTCGCCGCCCTGTCAAGCTCCCTTGCGAATTGCTCGCCGTGGATTACGGCGCCGACCTCAATTTGGGTGCCGGCCTTTTGCAAACCGAGGAGCTCCGTGGTGCGGTCGGGGGCAAGATCCTTCCCCTCCCGCTCGCGGTCGTCGAGCCGCCATTCGGCAGTGCCGTACTTGGGTATGGCGTCGACCCGCTTGTTCGGCACGGGTACGATGTTGATGTCCGACGCGGCGATTTCGAGTGCGCGCGTCGGCGGCCTTGTGCTCCTCTTTGCCGTCTCGCTGCTCTGGGATCCCAGCTCGTGCGAGTATCCGCGACGAAACTTGGGCTTCTCCTGCGGCGTCTCCGCGCCCTGCTCCTGCTGCCACTGTTCTGCCAAGCTTCGGGGTCCTGTTCGACCGCCGCCGGCGGCGGTTGCTGCGCGCTCCGCCTTCCACTTTGCGAGGCGCGCGTACGCGGCGTCGGGCCGCGCGTGTCTAGACTCAAAGTCGTAGTCGCGCCGCCTCATTTGCAGCTCTCTGGAGGGTGTGTTGCGTCGTGGAAGCTCGAGCAGCAATCGACCGGGCGTGGGATGCGACAACTCAGTCTGCCGGAGAAGTTCGGCGCGCGCCGATAAAGTTGTTACGAATTCAGACTGAGTTGTCTCCGTGGCAACCGCGGCGCGCCGGGAACACCCCGCTCACACCTCATTGCGCATGCAAGACTGCAGCATTCTCTCCCCGGCATCGGGCGCGTGGCCACACACCCTGAGAACCGGCGCGTTCTCGGCCAACGAGGACGATTTGCTGTGGGTCGCCGTGGCCTCCGCGCGCACGAACAGAGACACCATTCGCTGGAAGGAAGTGGGAGACGTCTTCTGCCGCGCCGGCTACATGCGCACGGTGCCCATGCTGCGCAACCGCTTTCGCCGAATGACCATCGAACGAAAGCCGCGAAAGCCCGGGAAGGCGATGCAGACGTGCCGCGTCTGTGGCCTGCAGCGGGCGGGGCACACGTGCCGCGGAGTTTGGGTGGGCGCGCCCCGGCCCACCGAAGGGGACGAGGAGCGCAACGTGACGCCGGCGCCGACACTGACGATCGTCGAGCAGTCGCCCGCGCCCCCGGACGTGCCGCTGCCGCCGCCGCCGGCGTGCCCCCCGAAGCCGCCCCCCTCGGTCGATCCCGACCTCGACCCCGCCCTCTTCTTCGGTCCAAAATGCCCGATGCTCGAGATTCTTCTCGAGGACCTCTGAAAAGCATGCGCGCCCCTTTCGATCCGCGGCCGAAATTCAGAATTTTATAATATAATAATATTGCGCAGCTTGCGCCCGCCGCCGCTCCCGCCGCCGTCGCCCCCCTCGCTGCTGCTGCTCGCTTCCGAAGAGGAGCTGGCCTCGCTGGAAACGGACATGGCCGACTCCGACCGTCGAATCCCGGGCTGGGATTTTTCCAGCTTGACCTTTTTAATCCGCGGCTGCAGCACAAGCACGCCCTCCCGCATCCTAGGCCCTAGTCGATTGGTTGTTACGATTGTTAGCCTCCGGAGCTCGAGGGCGCTAGCGTGGCGCAGCCATACTCGAGTACCATATACAAGCCACTGTGAGTGCGACAACTCACTCTGCTGTGAATAAAAAGAGTTGTTACTGTTCTTCTCTTATGTTTGTGCTTCTCTTCTTCTCTTCTTCTCTTCACCCGGCGCCGCCGCCGCCCTACGCCGACGCGCCGCGGCGCTGGAAGACCAGCTGCGAGTGCGTCGCCGCCTCCACGCCCGTCATCGCGTTGCGCGCCGACTCGCGCGACACCGACTCGCCACGGCGCCAGCGGGCATCGCCCGGAAGCGCGTCCGGACCCTGTGAAAAAGCGGAGGGTGGGGGGTGAGTTGTTGGGCGAGGGCAACGCTGTGGCACGGGTGGTGGATTCGAGGCAGTTGCGTACAAAGTGGCCCTGGCCCGGCACGAGCTCCTGGTACGTCGCGCTCCACGGCGAGTAGACGCGGTGCGGGCCGATGAAGCAGACCGAGTTGTTGACCGTCGACGCCGCAATAAAATCTTGATTCGAGGTGGCGCGGAGGTCCTCGCCTGTGCACGGGCAGCGGACGCGGGGTGAAACACAGACGTGGGCTTGGCGGGAAGGGGACGCTCCGAGCAGCGTGGCGCACCGTAGTGGATGCCCTCGAGGCCCTTGCCGGACGAGAGGTCCCAGCCGGTCTTGCCGCCCGGGAACTGGTCGCGCGTGTCGCCGTTCGTCGTGTCCCACGGGAGCACGCGGTTGGAGATCGAGATGACCTGGTCGCGCTTGGCCGCCTCGTTGTAGTCCTCGTAGAAGGCGAGCATCGACGGGTAGTCGACCTCGTCGCCGTCGGCCATCGTGAGGCGCGTGTTGATGTCGGCCTGGATCTGCTCCTTCGAGTACTCCTTGTCGGCCGCCTTCGGGTCCTTGGCGCCGAAGAAGGCGGTGTTGCAGCCGGCGACGTAGCCGTTGCACATGATGTCGCGGAGGACCATCACGTTCTGCGGCTTGGTGATCACCGACTTGGTGTGGCACCTGTTGGGGAAGGGATTGCATGAGCGGGGCGGAGGCAGAGGCGGTGCCAGCGCGAGAATTGTTCGCAAAAACGGCGTACGTGTAGTGCCTGTCGCGGGAGGGGTTGCGCGGTGAGAAGACGGACATACCGGGGACGCAGGGCAGCGGGTGTGGCGGGAAGGTGCAAAAACGCACCCCTCGATCGTCTTGACCGACGTGTTCGCCGAGATCTGCATGTCTGCGAGCGCAAGCGAGAGGACGGGTGAGAGCGCTGAGGGCTGGGGAATTGCGTACAAGGGCCAGAG
>Ga0315315_10007124_pt1 | contig 10353 bp, 6 predicted proteins | sample M140m3416metaG_FD_203699 | JGI IMG/M metagenome (GOLD analysis project Ga0315315, IMG submission 203699) | Ammonia-oxidizing marine archaeal communities from Monterey Bay, California, United States - M1 40m 3416 | ecosystem: Environmental > Aquatic > Marine > Intertidal zone | place: USA... | reverse complement strand
CTATTAGTAGTGCAGGCGGATCATCTACTTGTTCATTTATGATAATAGTCGTAGACGCGGAAAACCCAACATTCTCGCCGCCTTGTCCAGGAAATATTTCGATAAATTCTGATTTAGGCTTATGTGGTTCATCCACATCATATGTGCGACCCAAGGGAATTGATAATTGTGGTATTCCACAAACTAATCAGACCGATGGAACGGGCTTGACAGCAGGAAGTTTTTTCCCAGTTGGGGTTACGAATCAAATTTGGATTACTACAGACACCGCGGGAAATACAGCAACTTGCAATTTCACAGTAACAGTTACTGACGTCGAATCACCTACTTTTTCTAGTTGTGTTACTCCACAAACATTTAACAACGACAATGGACTATGTGATGCGGTTGTTTCATATACAATGCCCGTAGCAGCTGATAACTGCGCGAATACTGCACTAACGCAAATTGATGCAACGGGATTTGTAAATGGCGACACTTTTCCGTTCGGATCTACGTTTCAAGAATTTACTGTAACCGATGATACTGGAAACCCGGGGACCTCTTCTTGTTTAATAGAAATAATTGTAGTTGACAATGAAGCTCCAGTGCTTACATGCGCTGGAACACAAAGTGAATTTGCTGATGGAAACTGTGATGCGGTTGTAGGTGATTATACGTCAGCTGCAGTTGTTGATGACAATTGCGATTTAAATCCAATAGTTACCCAATTGCCTGCACCCGGAACTATTATAAGTGCAAATACTACGGTTACATTAACAGCTACCGATTTGAGTGGAAACTCTTCTAACTGTCCTTTCATAGTTAATATTATAGATACAATTTCTCCCACTATAACTTGTCCTCCTGATCAAAATGTTTCCGCTACAACAGCTTGTACAGCAATATTAGGAGACTATACAGGTTTGGCAATAATGACAGATAATTGTGACCCCAGTCCCGTTGCCACGCAAAGCCCAGTTTCTGGGACAACTATTACAACATCTCAAGTAGTAACATTAACTGCAACGGATGCAAATGGAAATACAGCTACTTGTGCTTTTCTTATAACGGTTGATGACGCAACAGCACCAACAATAACATGTCCTTCTAATGAAACTGTTTTTATTGATGGGAATTGTGAATACATTCTTCCTGATTATACCGGCTCGGTAGTTATAGTAGATGACTGTGATAACAATCCTTCAATTGTGCAAGCGCCAGCTCCAGGAACTGCAGTTTCCGGAGGAGCAACATCTTTTGTATCATTTAACGTAACAGATATTTCTTCAAACTCATCCGTATGTTCTTTCTCCTTAACCTTTATTGACACCATTGCTCCAGTAGTAAATTGCCCTACGGATCAGACTGATTTTTTAGATGCAAATTGTGAGTTTAGGGCTTTGGACTACTCAACTTTAGTAACTGGTATTGATAATTGTGGAGGTTCTGTCTTTTTTACCCAAACTCCTTCTGTCAACACCCTATTTACTGGCACAAACTCCCCTATTGTTATTACTTACCTGGCGGAAGATGCATTAGGGAATACCTCTTCATGTAGCTTTAATGTAAATATTTCAGATACTATTGCTCCAATCATTTCAGAATGTGCTCCTGATACTGCTGTATCGGCTGATGCTAACTGTGAATATATTATGGACGATTTCACAGGGTTTATTTCAGCGATTGACAATTGCTCCACTGCAGCTGGTGAATCTCAAGATGTTGCTATTGGAACTGCGCTAGCGGCTGGAGGACCATATCCAGTAATATTATCTATAATGGATGATTCTAGTAATACATCAACTTGTACTTTTAACATTATGGTAGTTGACAATACAGCTCCAGTAATAAATTGCCCCAATAATTCAAGTGTTCCTGCAGATATTAATTGTGATTATTTAATCCCATCATATGACACAACTTTAAATATCACAGATGAATGTTCAAGTTTCACCTATTCTCAATCCATTGCTTCGGGAACAATATTATCAGGCATCTCTTCAACACAAGTAATATCAATTTTTGTAGAAGATACTTCAGGTAATTCAAACTCTTGCACATTTACAATAACAGTTGTAGATACTTTGGCACCAACTATTACTTGTCCTGGAGATCAAACACTTGACATTAATGGACTTTGTCAATACACCTTACCCGACTTCTCCGGAATAGTGATAGCAAGCGATTTTTGTGACGCAACACCTTTAATTTCACAGAGCATTGGCGCAGGTGTGACCATGGACAGTATTAATGCAATAACAATGACGGTTCAAGACTCCTCTGGAAATCTCGCAACTTGTACTTTTAACGTTATTCCAAATGATACCGTTCCTCCGACTATTGCTTGTCCCAATGATGATTCCACATGTAATGATGTAATTGTGTATACTGCTCCAATCGGAATAGATGATTGTGGAAGTTCAATTACAGCACAAACGGATGGTACAGGCTTTACTTCTGGAGATTCTTTTCCCGTAGGAATTACAACCTTGGAATATACGGTAACAGACTTAGTAGGAAATACAACTACATGTGCTTTTAATTTAAAAGTATTTGCTCCTGTTGTATTATTTGCAGGGACAAGTGTTTTAATTGACGAAGGAGATAGTGCAGTCCTTGATGCTACCGTCAGTAATGGTGAAAATATTTTGTGGACTCCATTTTATAATATGGATAATGACACCATATTAAACCCAAGCGTGGCTCCGACAGAACCTGCAACTTATTATACTATTTACTCAACAAGTGCAGACGGCTGCTCGGCTACTGATTCTGTTTTAATATTAGTAAATACAATTGACTCCTTGGAAATAAATAACTTTCTTTCGCCAAATGGGGATTTATCAAATAATACATGGACTGTAAACAAACCTTCTTTAATTTCAGGCTGTCCATTGGCTATATACAACAGATGGGGAAAAATAGTTTGGGAATCCACTTCGTATGAAAATAACTTTGATGGAACCAATAAATCAGGAGAGCCTCTTCCAGAAGGAACTTATTTTTATTTTATTAAATGTGCTCAACAAGAATACAAAGGCAGTATTTTACTGATGAGATAAAAAATTTATTTTTATGAAGAATCTAATTTTAGGTATAATAATATCAATATCGTTTAGTGCATTTTCGCAACAATTACCAATTAGTGCAATGTATCCGCATAACGCTTCATTTGTTAACCCTGCAGAAGTTGGGACAAAAAAAGGAACGCAAGTTCAATTAGTGCACCGGCAACAGTGGCTAGGTTTGGTAGGAAGTCCTAATACCACCTTTTTATCAGCGCAACGTCAGCTAAACTCTAAAATGGGTATTGGAGGTAACGTAACCTTGGATAAAATTGCATTCATTCAAAGAATAAATGCAAATGCAAGTTATTCCTACAAATTACTTATTGACAACAAAAATAAAATTCGATTCGGTCTTTCGGCTGGCATTATAAAAGGAGCCTTAGATTTAAGTACTATTCAAGCAGATGATATGAGTGATATTGTTCTCACAAGCGCCCCATTAAAAATGAATTTTGATGCAGCCTTTGGCATGGCATACACTTTTGATAGAGATTTAAATATTGGAATAGTACTTCCTCAATTACTAGGAACAAAGACTTCTGCGGACATTGTTGATGGAAGTAAGTATAACCTAGTACGCCATAGTAATGTATATATTTCTTACAAGTTGAAAGTTGATGAGCAATTTGAATTTATACCATTAGTTATGATACGTAACGCACAAAAGAAAAATTCACAAGTCGAAGTTTTTGGGAATATTAAATATGACAATAAGCTCTGGGGAGGTATAGGACATAGATCAAATTCGGTATTTATTTTAAATATGGGTATGCAATTGATTGATAAATTATCTCTTACTTATGCCTTCGAATTTAGTAGTTCAGGTGTTGGTTCAAACACATCTGGAACACATGAAATTATGCTTTCTTTAAACCTTAACAAAGCACCTGAAACTCCATTAGAAGAAGAAGTAGCACCAGAAGAAGAGCCAACTGAAAGAAAAACAAGTACAAGTTTCTAAATTACATTCTTTCAGGAACGTTTACACCTAACAATTGCATTGCTAGTTTAATCACGGCTCCCACCTTATAGCTAATTGCTATTCTAAATGCTTTTTTGTTAGCATCCTCCTCTTTTATAATGGATAGGGATTGATAAAATGAATTATAATTCTTAACCAATTCATAAGTGTAATTAGCTATTATTGCGGGACTATAGCTTTTGCCGGCTTCTTCAATCGTGCTAGGGAATTCTGAAAGATCTTTCAACAATGTCTTTTCCGCAGGTTCCAGTAATAAATCTGTCTCTGACTCCTTACTAAAAGTCTCAACTTTCCTCAATATAGATTGAATCCTTGCATAAGTGTATTGAATAAAAGGTCCGGTATTTCCGTTTAAATCAACTGACTCTTCAGGATTAAATTGCATTCCTTTTTTTGGATCAACTTTTAGCAAGTAATATTTTAAGCCTCCTAGACCAATTGTTTTGTAGAGTTCATCTTTAACTGTATCAGAAAGACCATCTAAATGCCCTCTTTCTTGCGTCATTTCTTTCGCATCCTCAATTACACTTTTCATTAACTCATCGGCATCTACAACAGTTCCTTCTCTAGACTTCATTCTACCAGTAGGTAAATCTACCATACCATACGAAAGATGATAACATCCTTCAGCCCAGGAATACCCTATTTTGTTTAGTATTGTGAAAAGAACCTTAAAATGATGATTTTGTTCGTTGCCTACTGTATATATAAGCCCTGATAAATTTGGATAATCTTTAAAACGTTCAATAGCTGTGCCGAGATCTTGCGTAATGTAGACAGATGTGCCATCCGCGCGGAGCAATAATTTATCATCTATTTTATGATCACTTAAGTCACACCAAACTGAACCATCTTCTTTTTTGTAAAAATTGTTATCAGCTAAACCTTTCTCTACTAAATCTTTGCCTAAAATATACGTATCAGACTCATAATAAAGTTTATCAAAATCAACTCCCATTTCCTTGTAAGTTGTCTCAAAGCCTTCATATACCCATGCGTTCATAGTTTCCCAAAGTGCATATACATCAGGATCTCGTGCCTCCCATTTAAGAAGCATGGCTTGTGCATCTTTAAATATTTTAGCTTCTCTCTCCGCATCCTTCAAATCCATTCCACCTTCTACCAAAGCTGCTATTTGCTTTTTGTACTCCTTATCAAACGCAACATAGTATTTCCCAATAAGATGATCACCTTTCATACCAGTAGACGAAGGTGTTTCATTATTACCAAATAATTGCCACGCCAACATACTTTTACAGATATGTATTCCTCTGTCGTTAATTATTTGTGTTTTATAAACTTCATGACCATTTGCCTTTAATATTTCAGCAACTGAATAGCCTAAAAAGTTATTTCTTAAATGCCCTAGATGCAATGGTTTGTTGGTATTTGGAGAAGAATACTCCACCATAAAAGTTTTTCCTGTAGAAGAAGTGGATTTACCAAAATTTTCATCTCTTGCCCAAACATTGAACTGATCTAACCAAACTTCATCTTTTATTGAAACATTTAAAAACCCTTTTACAACATTATAAGAATTAGCAATATCAGAGTTACCTAACAGCCACTTCCCTATTTCTTCAGCTGATTGTTCAGGCGATTTTTTTGTTACTTTAAGTAAAGGGAAAACAACCAAAGTTAAATCTCCTTCGAATTCCTTTTTTGTTTTTTGAATCTGAATTTGTTGAATTGGTAATTCTTGGGAGTACAAAGCTTCAATAGCCTTTACCACATTCTGCATGATATTATCTACTACTCTCATTTAGATATTGTTCTCTAATAAATAATTTAATTGCAACTAACAAAGAAGATGTATTATCCTCTCTTTTCAATGATTGATGTAGCATTTTCTAAAATGCGGAATGCTGTCTCAGCCATTTTATTTTGTTTGTTATCCAAACAAGGATTGATTTCAACAACTTCAAAACAACCTACTCTTTTGTCAATAAGAAAATGATTAATTAACCCACTTGCTTCCTGTTCCGTAATTCCATTCGATACGGGTGTCCCGGTTCCATAAGAAACTAGATCGCAGTCCATACTATCAACATCGAACGAAAGATAAAGAATATCACATTCTTTAAGGTAATTAAGTACTTCGGCAGATACTTTTTCCACACCATTCCTTCTAACATACTCTACACTAACGTTACGAATGGAATTATTGGCAATAAAATAATCTTCTGACTCTTCTGTATCTCTTACTCCTATAAAAACCAAATCTTCTGGATTAATTTTGGGTGCTATGCCACCAACATTTTTCAATTTCTTCCAGGTTTCAATTACTTCTGGTTCTAATTCTTTTATCTTATGGTCTATATTATCAAAATTTAAGGCAGTAGCCAAAGGCATACCATGCATATTACCTGAGGGAGAAGTGTATGGAGAATGTAAATCTGCATGTGCATCAATCCATATTACTCCTAGGCGTTTATCGGGATTCGATTTTTTGATTCCAGCAATAGATCCTCCAGCACTTGAATGATCTCCGGCTAATATCAATGGAAATCTATTCTTTTGAAGTGTTTCATCAACCTTATTACAAATTCTATTAAAAATTTTAAATACATCTTCCATTCTCTTTGCACTTGGGAAGTCTATCTCCTCAAATAATCGATGATTTTCATTTTCAATTTTTTCAAGAGTGTATCTGTTAAAATAATCACTTTTACTATTAAAAGCGGCTATCCTTAATGCATCTACACCAAGACTTGAACCTCTAGTACCAGCACCAATTTCTGAATTATTTTCGATTAAAACTACCCGACTCATATTTGTAAATATTGACATTTCATCCTAGCGAACTGCGAGTTTACTGAAAATTGTTTGAATTACAATGTCTATAAGGGATATAACAACAAAAAAGCACCTATTTATTTCAAATAAGTGCTTTAGTTATGGGATATTATTGTTTTTTAGTTGTTTACTTCATATCTAGCTTTCAATCCATTTAATACACCCTGCAATCTCTTAGCAAATGTCTTGTACTTTGAAACACCTCCAATCTTAGCCTTTTGCAGATAATTGTCCGCAGAATCAAAATCATTTATCCACATATAAGCTTCAGCTAAATTAGCATATAATAATGCAGTTACTTTTTTATTGACCCTATCTTTATTATCAAATGGATTCGTTTCTTCTAGCGCATCCTCCCAAATTTCTATTCCATTTTCAATTTTAGCAATTGCATCTACTCTTTCAACATCCTTGAACAGCAAATCGTAACCAGATTTAACGTTTGTATAGGCATCAATCAAATCAGAATAATCATGCCCTTTGTGTTTTTTAACAGTGTAGATTTCTGTAGATCGCGTTCTGTTAGGATAGCCGCATTTATCGTTAATTAATGCATTTACCGACTGAAAAGAAGCTGTCAACATTGATTTTTGTTTCTGAGCCCAAAAAGTATCATAGTTATCAATTAACCAAACCTCGTGTTCATATTGATTATCATATGACTTGATTACTGATGTTTGTAGATTATCATTAATCTTTTCTGATAGAATTATTCCTGCTCCTGGAACTTCTATAGTGACCTTGACTGGCATTTTGCAAGAACTTGTATATGTATACTTAGTTGCTGCACCTGTACCGGTTTTTTTCACAGAAATGCTCGCATTTTGAAAACCTAATATTTCTAACGTTACAACAGCTCCACCATCACCTTTTGTATATCCCTCAAGGTTAATTAATCCTTTTGTTTGCGCTTCAGTAACGTCTTCTGTTAATAAAGGAAGTTTTATATCGTCTTTAATAGGTTGCTTAGAATATGGAGGTTTTATTGGCATAACTGGTGCCACAGCAGGCGAGACAGTTGCATTTACTGCTCGTTCCCACTTAGCTAACTCCATTAGATACAGCTTGTCTACTCGCTTTTTATCTTCTAACCACGTTTCGAATTCTGCTTCAAAAGTAGATAGCTTGTTTTGATATACAGACATAGAATCTTCATTACTTTTTGCATAGCCAGAAATGTCTAGTACCAAATTATAATTTGAAATGTCTTTTGGTATTGGATTCGTTGGTAATTGGACATACTTGAATGAAACTTTCTGGTCTTGAACATTTTGACCAAAAATCAATCCACCTATTAACATTGCTAGTGGTAATAATATTTTTTTCATATAATTAATTTTATTTACCTTGACTAATTCAAAATGCTTGCCAAAGAATATTTCGAATGTATAAAAAAAAGACTTATCCCGCTAATGTTTAAAATACTACTTAAGTTTTGAAGCGAATACTTTTCTGAATTTATCCAACTTTGGTTGAATCACATACTTACAATATTGTTGATCACCATTTTGCAAATAATAGTCTTGATGGTAATTTTCTGCTCTATAAAATTTTGGGATAGGCAACACCTCTGTAACCAAAGGATTTTCCCAAGCGCCAGATTCTGACAGTTCCGTTTTGAATTGTAATGCCAGTTTCCCCTGTTCTTCAGTATGATAAAAGATTACTGATCTATACTGCGTACCTACATCGGCACCCTGCCTATTTAAAGTAGTTGGGTCATGTGTTTGCCAAAACACTTGCAATATTTCGGCTAATGATATTTGAGAAGTATCATAAGCTATTTGAGCTACTTCGGCATGTCCAGTTTTACCTTTACATACCTCTGCATAGGAAGGGTTATCAACTGTTCCTCCTGCATACCCAGAAACAACAGACTCAATGCCTTTTAACTCACTAAAAACGGCTTCTACGCACCAAAAGCACCCTGCACCTAATGTTATTGTATCCATACTTAATGGTTTATTTATTCTTGTATTCTTTTCACTAATCTGTGGATTTGAACATGTAATAAAACCAAAAATAATTGTTACAATTAATACGCATTTCATTTTTCCACGCTTTTTTATCTAAGTTAGGTTATTAAAATCAAAAGTAATAGAGATACATGACATTATTATTTGTATTCAAATAATAATTGAAGCGTAGCAAATAAAATTATTCAATAAAAAACATACCCGATTATTGTACCTTTTTTTCCGAAATGAATTTACCTGTCAAGAATTGACTTAACACAAAGCAAACGAAATTTAAGATAAAAATAGAAAGTATGAAAAATTTAAAAATAACCGTATTATTTTTTCTGATAATTGCATTGAGTTATGTTCTTATTGAATGTGCGCCTTCCAAAGCTGAACTAAATTCAAACAACGAATTTGAACAAGAAATTGATTTAACATTAAAAGCACAAGAAGCTGAAAAGTTTTGTTTAGAAAATGACATGAACCAGGAATTTTGTATTCTCATAGACATGAGCAAGCATTCTGGTAAAAATAGGTTTTATGTTTGGAGTTTTATAAATCAAGAGCCAATAGCCGAACACCTAGTATCACATGGTTGTGGTGATAATCCGCATTCACTTGATCATAGTAAAACCAATCCAAAGTTCAGCAACACGGAAGACACACATCTTTCATCACTTGGTAAATATAAAATAGGTGATAGAGGTTGGAGTAATTGGGGGGTTAATATTAACTATCGATTACATGGATTAGATAAAACCAATTCTAATGCGAATAATAGAGATATTGTGTTTCATTCTTGGGAAGAGATTACAGATACAGAAGTATATCCTGCAGGTACTCCTGAAGGCTGGGGGTGTCCAGCTATCTCGGATAACGCATTTTTGGCAGTCGACAAATTATTAAAAAACCAAACAAAAGAGACTCTTATGTGGATTTATCATTAGCATATTCTTTGCGCGATATTTATATTTTGTGCATTTGTATATCCCTAAAATTTTAAAATTCAAATAGATTCTATACTGAACTAATTCAAGTAACATGAAAAATTTAATTTCAATTTTATTCGTTTCACTAAATCTTCTTACAGTGGCATGTGATGAACCAACACAATGGAACCCGGCGCCAGATGAGTGGGTGGAACCAGGGGACACAATTAGACCAATAAAATTAAGTGACACGAGTCATTTTCAAACAGAGGCTGCAAAAACTGCACATCATGCAAGTTTTCAATTAAAGGAAAACACAGTGTATGATGGCAGTTGGGTTAATATAGGTTATCCTGGTGGTGATCCTGGCTACCAACAAGGTGTTTGTACAGATGTTGTTATTAGAGCCTTAAGATTTATTGATATTGATTTACAAGAATTGATTCACAAGGATATGAAGATTGCTCATGATGCTTATAACAAAAAGTATACTACCAAAAAACTGGACAATAACATAGATCATCGAAGAACGCAAAATATTCAAACTTATTTGACAAGAATGGGGGCTAACATACCAACTCCTGAAAAAGTATGTAACTACAAACCAGGTGATATAGTATTTTGGGATATTGCTG
>Ga0315315_10007123_pt1 | contig 10355 bp, 13 predicted proteins | sample M140m3416metaG_FD_203699 | JGI IMG/M metagenome (GOLD analysis project Ga0315315, IMG submission 203699) | Ammonia-oxidizing marine archaeal communities from Monterey Bay, California, United States - M1 40m 3416 | ecosystem: Environmental > Aquatic > Marine > Intertidal zone | place: USA... | reverse complement strand
CTAAAAACAATCCTTGTCCTTTTGTGGTAGATTGGAGTGAAAAAGAATTATTAGATGTAGATACAGAAACAGACTTTAAAATAGTAGAGAGTTATTATGATTAATTATAGATTTGATTTATTTAAAAAATTCAAACAATTTGATATTATTTCAATGATTGATTTAGAAAATACTTATCAAGAATTACTCGGTAAGTTAATAAAAGATAATTGGGAACTATCAGCAGATAAGTTTGAAAAGAAACTTGTAAATAAAAATAAATACATATACAATAGTCTTCTCGCAAGTAAAGTAGAAAATGGATTACAAACTAATATTGGACTTAATTTAAATAAGAAAAGTGTTTATAAAGATTTTTATGAAAATGGCAGTTTTGTTTATATAGAAATTCCAAATGAGATTATGAAAAACCAAACAAGATTTTTACACAATTCTGATTTGACTATATTGAATAAGTTTTTTAAAGAAGTTGATTGGGACAAAGATTGGGAAACCTTGATATATGATTATGATGAAAAATATCCAGAAAAACACTCAACAAACAAACCATTAGAATTTTCTTGGAGAGCTAACTTTAGTGTTGATTGGTTTTTAAGTATTAGAAATCAAGGATTTATCAATCCATTGGTATTTTTTCCATACGAAGAAATGTTTGCAAGGGCGACACATAGAACTTATATGTTGACTAAATTGGGATATGACTTTCCAGTTTTTATTCCAATTACAAAAGATATTAATATTTTGTCTAATGATATATTTTTAGATAATAAAAGATTAGAAGTAAAGATAGATATAAAACAAAAAAAAGTGGAGTATAATTTCAAATGAAATATGTAATAGATATAGACGGAACTATATGTAGAGAAGAAGGTAAAGTAGTCGGAAGAATACCTTATCTTGATAGAATTGCACAAATAAATAGGTTGTATGACGAAGGACACACGATTGTTTTCTATACTGCTCGTGGATTAAAGAGTGGTAGAGGTGAACAACATTATCGTCCAATCACAGAACAACAATTAAAAGAGTGGGGAGTAAAGTATCACGAGTTGTGTTTTAAAGGACACAATGGAGATTACTTTATTGACGACAGAGGAATAAACGCAGGAGACTTTTTCAATGAAACAAAAGTGTAACATATTAATCCCAATGGCAGGTCGTGGTTCACGATTTGAAGAACAAGGGTATACGGACAAAAAACCATTTATAGATGTAAATGGAAAACCTATGATTCACAGAGTAATTAAAAACTTAGGTATGGAATTTGATACTGAATATAAATTTATAATGATTTGTCTACAAGAAGACTTTGACAAATATGATTTTACAGAATTTGAAAACATTATCGGTCACAACTCTTATGATGTCGTAATATTAGATGATGTTACTGAGGGAGCGGCACAAACCATATTACAAGCAAAAGACTTAATCAATGATGATATACCATTGATGACTATGAACTCAGACCAATTAGTAGATTGGGATGTAGAAAGGTTGTTTGAAATGTGTGAACAATTTGACGGAGTAATTCCTTGTTTTTACGGAGAGGGAAATGCTTGGAGTTATGCAAGAACACTCGATAATGGATATGTCCAAGAGGTAGCAGAAAAGAAACAAATATCAAACACTGCAACAGCAGGATATTACTATTGGAAAAAAGGTAGTGATTTCGTAAAGTATGCAGAACAAATGATTGAAGACAATAGTAGAACCAATGGAGAGTTCTATGTAGCACCAGTTTATAACTGGGCAGTTCTTGACGGAAAACGAATAGGTGTGTTTATGGTGGATAAATGTTATTCATTAGGAACACCAGAAGACTTAAAAGAATATTTAAATGGCTAAACCAATAACATACGCATATTTAGAAACCACAAACTACTGTAATTTAGATTGTAGTTTTTGTAATAGGACTGATGTAATTGGCCCACTCAAACATATGTCATTAGAAAATTGGGGTAAGTTATTGGACGGAATAAAACATCACCCAATCAAAGAAGCAAAACTTATGGGAATGGGTGAACCAATGTTACATCCACAATTTGACGAAGTGTGTCGTATGTTTAAAGAAGTGTTTCCAGATTGTAAAGTAGTTGTAGCAACAAATTGTCAATACAATATTGGACCAGGTAAAAGACTTCGTAAAGTTTTTGAAAACTCATTACAATACATAGACCTACTATACTTCTCTATTGACGGATATGAAAAAAACTATGAACGAGATAGAGCACCAGCAAAGTGGAGTAAGTTAATAAAATTTTTAGACAACACACGAGAACTTGATAGACAAGGTTGTGATATTGTTGTGAATTATGTAGTGAATGCATACAATGTAAATGATATTACAAAGATAGATGAACTTAGAGTAAACTATGATTTGGGTCAATTAAGATTAAACATTGCACAAATATGGGACGAGGGAAGTAGTATTAAAGATAATGTAGCAACATCAGGTTATACGAAAGACCAATTAGATTATTTAAAAAAGAATTGGAGTGGTAGTATTATGGGTAAATCCAAGTGGAATTACAATGATTGTTTTTGGGTTAATAATGCACTATACACTACGGTAGAGGGTAATGTAAAAATGTGTTGTATGAATACAGGTGCAGAACCATTTGGTAATTTATTCATAAACTCAATAGATGAGATTAGACAGATGACAGATTACCAAAATGTAAAAAAAGGTTGTAATACAAACAATCCTACTTCACATTGTAAAAATTGTTCTTATAAAGAATTAACACCAATATTGGATTATGTAGGCGTATGAAACCACATTTACATAGAGTAAGCAGAATTATAGATTATACGGATAAATCTGAATATGATTTTATTTTAAATCAATCAGAACGCTCACAACCAATTCCACAATCTTATTATACAAAGTTTCTAAGAAGTTTAAAACAAGAGGACTTTGCATATTATCCCAATACAAAAAACTTCAAAGAAAAAATATGTGAATTTTATAATGTCAATACAGAAAACTTATTCTTAAGCGATGGCTCGGATATCGGTATCAAGTCTATATTTGAAACCTTCACAACTTGTGGCAATATCGTGACTTCCGAGCCGTCCTTTCCTATGTATAGTGTTTATGCTTCTTTGTATAGGTGTCAATACAAAGGTATAAACTATGACAAAGATACAAGACAATTATCAATAGACAATATGTTAAAGTTCGTTGATGATGAAACTCAGTTGATTATATTGGCGAATCCAAATAGTCCAATCGGTGATTACAAAACCATAGATGAAATCAAACCATTATTAGATACTGGCATACCAGTATTGATAGACGAAGCGTATATAGAGTTTTTAGACACAGAAGATTTATACTATGATAGTTTTATTAAGTATATTGATGAGTATCCAAATCTAATCGTAACAAGAACTTTTTCAAAAGCATTTGGAGCAGCAGGTTGTCGTGTAGGTATGACATTTTCTAATCCACACTACATAGAAAACATTTCCAAGTTTAGACAAATGTATGAAATATCAGGCGTGTCTATGAAGTATTGTGAGTTTTTATTGGATAACTTTCATTTAGTCGATATATACACACAACAAGTTATCGAAGAACGAAAAAAAGTCTTGACATTGATGAAAAATTTTAGTATATTAGATAGTGAGTCAAACTGGATACATTTCAATACTCACAACGATAATCTCAAAACAAAACAAATTCTCGATAAACACAAAGTATTAGTAAAGTATTGCAAAGTGCATCCATACGGAGAACGAGATAATTGGTGTCGTATGACAATTCAACCAGGACTTTCAGAACAAGAATTTTTCAAGGAGTTAATCAATGAGTAAACCAATACCAGAACATTGGAAAGAACATTACAACATATATGACTTTGAATCATATAAAGATGTTCCAGGTTGGATTAATGATGCTGAGTTTATTTACAAAGAAATGGTTGATGAAGCACAAGACGGAGACCACTTCGTAGAAATAGGAACTTTCTTAGGTCAATCAACAACTTATATGGCAGAGTTAATTAAAAAGTCAAAAAAGAAAATATCGTTTGATGCGATTGATTTGTATTGGTTGATACCACATACAATTAATAATTACAAAGAAGCTGGACACCCAAAGTCTTTCTACGATTATTATAACAATATAATGAAAGAGTGGGATATGAGTATTATAGATGTTATAAAACACCCAATGAGAATTATTGGAGTTGACAAATATGTTAACTTTATAACTTGTGATGAAAAATATTCTTACAAGTTATATAATGATAATAGTTTAAAGTTTGTATGGATTGACGGAGACCACGGACCAAATGTTGTTTATAATCATTTAGTAAACTTCTGGCCAAAATTAAAAAGGGGAGGTGTCATTGGTGGTGATGATATTGAATATCAAGATGTTTTAAATGATGTAAAAAAATTTACAAAAGAAAATAATTTAGAGATAACATATAGTCATAATGGATTTAAGGTAATAAAATGAAACTAAAAAATAAAAACAATGAACAATTTGTTGATTACTTTTTTAAAAATCATAAAGTATTTGTTTGTGATGGTTTACCTTGGAAACTATTTAATTTTGAAAACTCTAAAGCACAAAAAGAAAATAATTATCACACAAGAATAGAATATTTATTTTCTAAAAATGGTTTTTTTAACGAAACATATAAAGAAAGAAATCCAGAATATATTATACAAGAAAGAAGAAAACATTTAGATTATTGTTTTTATCACAGACAAAGAAGATATATAGTTCAGGAATTGGTTGATAATAATTTTCACAATCCAACACATCATAGTTTTATACTTAAGAGTGGTAAACAAATAGACTTTGATAACTTAAAATTTGATGAGGAATTTCAAATGGTTACTCATCCAGGACATACAAGATTTGAGTCATCTTGTTTTTTAAAAAAGAATTTAGACAAAGCTTTTATATATGTAAATAAAGATGAATACTATGACGGATATTTCAAACAAAACTTTTTAGAAATAAAAAATATTGAAGAGGCATACAAATATTGGGAACCAAGTATAAAAACTGATAGGAAAAATTTATTATTTGATTTCCTTAGTCCAAGATATTTTCATATGGAAGAAAGAGGTTTTAAAAATGGAACAAAATATCACAAACAAACTAAATGTAATATTTTAAAATTGTGGGAATTGAATGATATATCAACAATAAATAAAAGTATAGGCAAAATCAAAGGAGATAATTTACTTCATACACAATCATATATTGATAAGTTTTTTGATTCATCAGACGAGATAGCAGATATTATGTTTGAAAAAAAATTAACTATCTATACAAATTCAAATAAAGATGTAAAATTATATTTTGAAAACTTAAGAAATAAGTTAATAAATTATGCAAAAGGTATTATGAAAAAAAGAAATAATAAATATTATTTTGATAACTTAAAATATTTTGACTTTGATGTTGTTGTGGTTGATAAAAAACCAAGTGATATATCAAAATTAAATCAAGACAAAGGATTTGCTATTTGGATTGATAAAGATATTTTATTTGATATAAAAAGAGAAATTTATGAATTTACTTTTTTTACAAGAAAAAATATAAAGTTAGCAGAAACATTAGACGGAAAGATATCAGTAGTAAATTGTAGATACAGGGGGAACGAAAAATGGAACATAAACAAAGAATTTTATTTATAACACCAGTAAGACACTTAAGTCAGTTTTACAACTATGCTTTACAAAATTATAAAGTAATGGAATTAGTAGAACCAACATATAAAGATGTGAAAAATATCATAAATCAATATGACATATTATTTTGTGCACCCAATCATCAAACATTTGTTATTGATGAAGATTTAATTAAAGACTCAAACATAAAATCTATATTGTCACCATCAACAGGACTTAATCATATTGATGTTGATTCAGTTCCAATTGTGTCGGTAAAGAACGATAAGATTTTAAATGATGTTTGGTCAACAGCAGAACACACTCTATATCTAATGTTATCAATAGTTAGAGGAAAATACGAACTACACGAAAAAACATTAGGTATCATTGGATACGGAAGACTTGGTAAAATGGTTGAAACACTATGTAAACCTATGTTTAAAAATATTATATCAGTAGATAAAGGTGATAGTCTTGATGAACTATATGAAAAAAGTGATATGGTATCAATTCATATGGACTACAATCCAACAACAGAGTATATGATTGATAATGAATTTTTAAGTCATTTTAAAAAGAACATTTATTTAATCAACACAGCAAGAGGTGAGATTGTAAATGAGCAAGATATAAAACATTTACTATCAGTTGGTAGAATTAAAGGATACGCTACTGATGTATTGCAAACAGAATACAACGAACAGAAATCAGTATTTTATGGGGTGGACTATGTAATCACTACACCACACATAGCAGGAACATCAATAGAAGCACAAGAAAAAACATACAAACGAGTATTGGAGAAATATGAAAACATTAAATAATTTTTTAGAAACAACAGAATATAAGTGGATAGAAAATTTGTTTATTAATACAGGCAAATATCTTAGTGCAATTAACTACATTGTAGAACATCAACCAAAGTTTATTGTGGAATATGGTGGTGGACAAAGCACACTTATGATTACAGAACTTGTCAATTACTTAGATTACGGTGGTAAAGTTATTGGTTACGAAAGTGATGAATATTGGTATACTAAACACATAGAAAGTGGTTGGAACAAACATAACAATATAAAACTTGTCGATATAGAACAGGTAGATTTGGGTGTTAGATATATTCATTCAATAGAAGAGGTTCAAGGAGTTGATTTTGTAATTTTAGATGGACCCGACCTAACAAAGTTTACACCATATCCTAATACTACATATAATTTAAAAGATATTGTAGATAGCTTAGGAAAAGAAGTTCCATACTTTATTGATGGTAGAGATGGATTTAGAAAATTTTATAGTAAATTGGGATACACGACTGATATAGGAGATATAAAGTTATGAAAATAATAGCTGAATTATGCCAGAATCACAATGGCGACATTAATACATTAAAGGATATGGTGGTCAAGTCTGCTGAAAGTGGAGCAGACATAGTAAAGATACAATCCATTAAAGCTAATTCACTCACTAAACGAGATGAGTATGAATCTTTTAGAAAGTATTCAGATGAATATAAAAGATTATCATCATTAGAACTAAGTATGGATGATGAATTAGAATTTATACACACAGCAAAAGCTAACAATGTTACACCAATGACAACAATATTTAGTCCTAATCATTATGATTATTATAATAGTTTAGGGTATGATTACTTAAAGTTGAGTGGATATTCTATGAGAGAATTTGATTACGGACTAAAATTAGATAAGTTTAATTTCAAACACTTAGTATTTTCTACATCAAGTTTACATTTACACGATATCAAAAAGTGTATTGAGAATTTACAAGGAGTTGACTTTACAATATTACATTGTGTTTGTTTATATCCGACACCATTTGAGAAATTAAATTTACAATCAATAGAACATTTGAAAACACTACACGACAAAGTTGGATTTAGTGACCATTCAGATAACTTATTATCAAGTAAACAGGCAATCTTTCAAGGTATTGATATGTTGGAAAGACACTTTACTATATTGGATAAAGAAGAAACACGAGATGGAAAAGTTTCGGTCACACCAAAAGAATTACAAGAGTTAAAAACATTTAGTAATTACTCAAAGGAAGGTCAGTATTTAACTCTAAATGGATTTAATGAACAACAAAGATTTAACCACGAATATTATCAGGGAAGATTCGAATGAGTTTAGTAAATGGTAAATCTGCAAACGAGTGGATAGATAGACATAAGCCAGAAAATGGTTGGTTTAGAGTTTATTATGAAGATTCTTTAGAACACGAAACTACAACTATGACACCTGGAAAACAATTAAGGTGGGAGTGGAAATACAAAGATGGAAAAAGAGCGGACGGAGTTTCAAAAGGTTGGTATCCAAAAGGAAATATCAAACAAACTCAACATTACAAAAACGGAGTTAAACACGGAGAGTTAATTCGTTATTATAATGATGGACAAGTTTTAGATGAGTTTAATTATAAAAACGGACTAAGGCACGGAACTCTAACAACATACTTTATCAATGGTGAAATAATGAAACAATCGATTTGGGATAATGGTGAACTTGTAAAACACGAAATACATACAGATGATGTAAATAAAATAAGTTATATATTGGTTTGGGCAGATACAAATTCATTAAATCGTATAGACCCCAATCATTATGAAAAAAATAAAAAAGTAGATGATGAATTATTAAAACATACATTAGAATTAATTCAACAAATATTAGAAATGAATCCACACGAAATATTAATTATGGACAATGAAGGTAATTTTCCAAAACAAGACAATCCTTTAATTAGAGTTATACCTTCTTATCAAACATACGATTTTTCAAAAGAAAGACCAGATTGGTTAAACAAAATCAACATAGAAGATTATTATGAAGATAAACATATGAATCACGCCAAGTGTTTGGCTATGGCATATAATCACGGAATAATTGAATCAAGTGGTGATTACTTAGTATTACAACATAACGACACTAAGTATTTACCTAATTTTAATATGAGAGATATGTTGGTTGAATTAATAAGTAAAGATTATGAATACATTACCATAGATAAAAAACAAGTTAAATTTAAAGAGTTAAAAAAGTATGAATACTTTGCAGATTGTTATTGGTTTTTGTGTAAAAAAGATTTTTACTCAAAACATAATATTTGGGTTGATTGGATAAGAGGAGATAATAATCATTTAGCAACGATTGTTTGTAAAGATAAAGGATTAAAGTATTTACATTTACCAGGATTTTTTGAAAACGACGAACACGATAAGTTTGAGTTTAATCAGAAGTATGGATATAATTCAAAAGACGGAAATGTCCACACATTTAATGATGAACCATTTATAATTCATAGAAAAGGTGGCACAGGTCTACATAGAGTATTGGAGGAAAAAAGATGATATTACTAACAAATGGGGATAGTTGGACGGGTGGTGATTCACCAGCACAAGACTTAAATTGGAAGGCGAAACCAAACTTAGACTGGTATAATATAGTTCCTGATTTTGGTGAACCAACTTGCCCTTGTGATGATAGACTTACATATAAGTTTTACGAAAGTGATGTGTGGCCAAAAGTATTGGGTAAAGAATTAGGTTGGGAAACTTGGAATTGTGGAAGATTAGGAGCTAGTAATGATAGAATCATTAGAACCACAATTAACTCAGTAGAATATTTAGAATCACTTGGTAAAAAAGACTTATTCGTTGTGATAGGGTTGACTGCATTAACGAGGTTTAGTAAACTCGATAATCTTAAAGAAAAGTTAGTTTATAATGATATTCATTTGTATAGTGACACAATGAAAAAAATTCCAAATCTTGATGTGGTTTATTATAAACACTTAGTTAACATTATCAATATACAGAATTATCTTAAAATGAAAAACATACCTTATTTGATTTTTAATACATTCGATAAAGATATGGAAAAAGATTTAACAAAACATAAATTATACGATAACATAGATTTAAATAATATTTATAATAAAGACTTTAAACCACACTTTTTACATTACATTGAGAAAAAGTTCAATACTGATTGGGGAAACACAGACGATTACTTTGTGAAATCACACCCAACAGACAAATCTCATATAGAGTGGGCTAATAATTTACACAAATACATTAAGGAGAACTATGATGTTTAAGAAAATAAAACAATGGTTTCAAGACCGAAAACAAAAGAGAAAATTGAAAAAAAAACTTGATGCATTAAGAAAACGCGACCCGTTCATATATAAATAAAACTTCCAAACTTTATATTTATAGTTGTATAGATTTATATAAGTTAAGGAACAAAATGATTAAATTGACAGAATTACTACACGAGGGATACAAAGACCCAGGTATATTCAAAGCAGTATTCTTAGCAGGTGGACCCGGAAGTGGTAAAACCTATATAGCAAAAGGATTATTTGGAATACCGGAAAGAGTAAATGTATCTCAAAGTGGTTTAAAAATGGTTAATTCAGACAAAGAATTAAAGTTTTTATTAAACAAATACGGATTCGGAACAAATCTTGACGCATTACCAGATGAAGTATTCCAAAACTTAACAGGTGACGGACCACAAGCGAGTGGATTGAGAAAGTTTGCAAAAGACCTAACATCAGAAAGAAGAAGATTATATCAAAACGGAAGACTTGGTATGATTATTGACGGAACCGGAGATGATTATCAAAAGATTGCAGGTGAAAAGGCAGAATTAGAAAAAATTGGATATCAAACATATATGATTTTTGTC
>Ga0315315_10007122_pt1 | contig 10356 bp, 13 predicted proteins | sample M140m3416metaG_FD_203699 | JGI IMG/M metagenome (GOLD analysis project Ga0315315, IMG submission 203699) | Ammonia-oxidizing marine archaeal communities from Monterey Bay, California, United States - M1 40m 3416 | ecosystem: Environmental > Aquatic > Marine > Intertidal zone | place: USA... | reverse complement strand
GAAAAATGTAGGCATTTCTTTGCCGTCAAAAATTTGTCTACTATAAATTTCATCACTTAATATATAGATGTTAGGATGTTTCTTTAGACCCTCAGCTAGAAAATCGATTGAAGATTTTTCAACAAAACTCCCTGTTGGATTATTTGGATTGATTAAAATAACTAATCTTGTTTTGTCTGTTATTAAAGATAAAATTTTTTCTGGATCAAATTTTAAATCTTTTTCTTTTGTTAAATCGTAAGGAACAGCTTTGGCACCAGTATAGTTTATCATAGACTCGTAAATCGGAAATCCAGGTGTTGGATGAACTATTTCAGAACCAGGTTCACCAATCATTTGAATAGCATAATACATTGTTGGTTTTCCTCCTGGCATAATCATAATTCTTTCTGGGTCTATATCTTTTTTGTACAAGCTTTTAATTTTCCTGGAAACAGACTGTCTGCATTCTAAAATTCCATTAGCTAAAACATATCCATGATGACCATCATCAATTGCTTTTTTCGCAGCATCCATAATATGTTGAGGTGTTTTAAAATCAGGCTGACCCAAACCGAGATGGATCATTTCTTTGCCTTGGGCTTCTAACTTTTTCGCTTCTGCCAAAATACTAAAGGCTGATTCTGTCCCTAGCCGTTCTAAATTTTTTGCAAGTTTCATATATTAAACTTAATTTATTATTATCATTTTTTCAAATTCACATTTTGCATCACCTATATGCAATTTTAGTACTATTAAGCTCTTTTATGCTTTTACAACCTAATAAAATCATGTCTCGTCTTATTTCTTCTTTCATTCTTTTTAAAATTTGTTCTACTCCAGCTTGACCGCCAGCTCCTAATGCGAATAAAAAGCCTTTTCCAAAGCTACAAGCGGTTGCGCCTAACGAAAGTGCTTTTAAAACATGAGTTCCTCTTCTTATTCCTCCGTCTAAAATAATTTCTAACTTATCTCCTACTGCTTCCTTTATTGCTGGAAGTTGATCAAAAGGCGATCTTGAACCATCAAGTTGTCTTCCACCATGATTAGATAACAATATTGCAGAAGCTCCAATATCAATTGCTCTTTTTGCATCTTCAACCGACATAACACCCTTTAATGCAAAAGGTCCTCCCCATTTTTTTACAACATACTCGGCATCTTTCCAGCTCATCGCTGGATCATATTGTTCATTAATGTAATCCATTACTCCTTTTGCAATACTAGATCCTTTTTTTGTCCAATGAGAAACATTTGCCAACTCAAATTTTTTATGGGTCAAATAATTGAATGCCCATTTAGGGTGCATTGCAAAACTCAGAATACTTTTTAAATTTAATTTTGGTGGTGTCGTAAAACCCCATTTATGATCTCTTTCTCTATTTCCTGCTACAACTGTATCAACAGTTAAACACAAAGATTTAAATCCTGATGTTTTACACCTTTCTATTAAATTATCGGTTAAACCTTGGTCTTTATGAATATAAAGTTGAAACATTTTCGGACCACTGGCAACGTTAGCTATTTCTTCAATAGAGGAGGTTGCCATGGTCGACATACTGTAAAAAGTTCCAAATTTTTCTGCAGCTCTTGCGGATGCTTTGTCTCCATCGTGATGGTATAGCCTTTGCATTGCAGTTGGAGCTAAAAATAAAGGCATGTCAATTTTCTGGCCAAAAACTTTTGTTGATAGATCGGGTTCTCCAACGCTAGCTAAAATGTTAGGAACTAAATCACATTTTAAAAATGATTCTGTATTTCTTTTAAGAGTTGTTTCATCATCTGAGCCGCCATCTATGTAATGAAATATAGGTGCAGGCAGATTTTTTTTTGCTAATTTTCGAAAATCTTCAAAGTTATAACAATCTTCAAGACTCATTATAATTAAAAATTTTTTGAAAAAGTTATATGTTGGTTATCTGTACCTGGATTAGTTTCACCCCAATCATTATTCGAAATATGACTATAGCTATAACTCAATTTAGAATTTTCAAAAATATCAAATCCTACCTTAACTTCACTTTTAAATTCTAATACACTTCCTAAATCTTTTCCGTCACCTTTTTCATAATACCCGGGTGCAAAACTTGGTAAAATTTTTAAAGGGCCTATTCCATATTGTGCTTCAACTCCTGTGTATAGATAAATTGAGCTATTTCCTGTCATGAAGGCCCCTGATACTGGTTTAAACTTTCCAAGAAAGGTGTCTCTAAATAAATCTGGGTTTTTGTGCTCAATCCCAAATAAAGTTGTTTGGTCATCGCCTTCTTTATCTATTGTATCAAAAGTACCTGTGTAAAATGAAATATCTGTATTACTTTGTTCAGCATTTGCAGAACCAAAAATCAAAAATATAAAAAATAGATATGTTAGTAGTTTGAGTCTCATACAAAAAAATACAACTAAATGTTTAATATGTACAGTTTCCTTTAAAGATTTATTGTCTTTTTCTAAAGAAAGTAAAAATGAAAAAACCCCCAAAAATTAAGACTATATAAGGTAAAATCCATAATAAAGAGTTTTGAATATTAAGTTGAGGTTTAAAAACAATCCATTCTCCGTATTTATCTGACATAAATGAGTAAATTTCCTCCTCCGTTTTTCCTTCATCTATCAAGTCTTTCACCACAAGCTTAATTGTTTGTGCAAAATCTGAATTAGAGTCTGAAATAGATTGTCCCTGACAAACTAAACAACGTAAATTTTTATGAATTAAATTCGGATCAACAGCTTTTTCAGCTGCAAAAGAAACTTTTAAAAAAAATATAAACAGGAATAAAAATAAATTAAATTTCATGATTACTCGATAATTCCGATGATATTTTTATAATCCTCGATGGATAATGGTCCCACAAATCTTTGTATAATAATCAAATCGTTATTAATCAATATACTCTCTGGAATTCCATAAACACCGAATCTTACTGACTGCTTGCCGATTTTATCTTTAGCTAATAAATCATATGGGTTGCCTAACTTATTCAAAAAATTTTTTGCTTGAGTATTTTTATCTTTAAAATTGATACCTAATATCACTAAATTTTTTGCTTGTGACAACTTCATTAAAACCGGATGCTCAATTTTACAGGGCGCACACCAAGACGCCCAGAAATTAATCAATGTAAAATCATTTTTCTTAAGATCTTTTTTAGTAAAATGACCTGACTCATCAAAAGATAAAACTTTAAAATCTGGTGTTTCTTTATTTATCAAATTTGATGTATTGTAATTTGTATCCCTTGTTAAGCTTATATAAAATACGCCTATTACAAATACAAAAATAAATAAAATTATTATCTTAACTGTTTTTTGCATTATTAAATAATCTTATAAAACCTCCGGCTACAATCATAATAACTGATATCCAAATCCAAGCCATTAAAGGTTTTTTTTGAAACTTAATGTTATAATAATCTGATCTATCAATATTGCTCATAGTTAAATAATAATCTTTTATTAAACTTGTTTTAATAGCTGCTTCATAAGTTAGGGTTTTTGGCTTATCATAGATTCTAATTTCTGGATTTAAAATATTAATTTGATTTGATTTCAAATTCTTTATTTCTAATTTTCCAATTACTGCCTGGTAATTTTTATAATTTTTTAAGTCTAGATTTTGTAATTTAATAGAGTAGCTTTCGAATTTTTTTGTTTCCCCTAACTTAATATTATAATCTTTTTCTATTGAAAAAATATCATTCAATCCAATGAATAAAACTAAAAAACCAAAGGACGTATGTGAGATAATTCTAGATAAATCTAATTTATTTTTTTTTAAGGCTTTTATTAAATCCATTAAAGAAGACATAATTAAAAATAGAGCACTAATAATGATAAAATTTGACAACATAGAATAGCTTTTAAAGAAAAAAATAATTGTTAAATTTAAACTTACCGCACCAAATACTATTAAAAGATAAATCTTAATATTATCAAATTTATTTTTTATCCATTTTGCTTTAGGGCCCAAAGCCATAAATAAAAGGAATATAATTACTACTGGAAATATGATTGTATTGTAGAAAGGCGGACCCACAGAGATTTTATTATCTGTTAACGCGTCAGTGAAAATTGGATAAATAGTTCCTAACAGTACAGTAATTAAATAAAACATCATAAACCAATTATTAACAAGAATGAATGTTTCTTTGCTATTTCTATTTAAATAATAATTTTCTCTTTTATATTTTTTGAATAAAAGGAAAATAGAGCCAAATATCATTACACTCAAAAATAATAAAATATAGACTCCTCTGGCAGGATCACTCGCAAAGGTATGAACAGAATTCAAAATTCCAGATCTTACTAAAAAGGTTCCTGTAACACTAAGGGTGAATGTCATTAAACAAAGTGTGATTACCCAAAAATAAAATAAGTTTCTTTTCTCAAAAACAATTAACGAATGAAACAGAGCAGTCATCGCGAACCATGGTAATAGAGAAGCATTTTCTACAGGATCCCAAAACCAGAAACCTCCCCAACCCAACTCATAATAAGCCCATATAGAACCAACTAAAATTCCAAGTGTTTGAAAAATCCAAGATATCAAAACCCAATTTTTAATAGATTGAGAAAACGATTTTTCTGAATAATTAGAGATCAGTGATGCTATTGCTGCTGAAAAATAAATAGACGAGCCAACAAAACCTACATAAAGTAATGGTGGGTGTATTGCTAATGCGGGATCCTGTAATATTGGATTTAAACCTAAACCTTCTAATGGGGTCGGAGAAATTGGACTAAAGGGATTAGAGTTAAAAAGTATAAAAAAAAGAAAACCTAGTATTAAAATATTCTGAGTGATTAAAGTCAAAAGTCTAAACTTTTTTGGATGTTCTTTATTGTAAATTAAGAACAAAAATGAAAATATTGTCAAAATAATAGCCCAAAGTAATAAGCTTCCTTCGTGGTTTCCCCATGTTCCTGCAATTTTGTAAAATAAGGGCTTCGAAGAATGTGAGTTTTGGTAAACTGTAATCAAAGAAAAATCAGATATGATAAAAGCAGCTATTAAAACAAAAAAGCAAATAATTATTGAAGTACTTTGAATTAAACTTAATTGAAAAACATTCTTATCTATTCCTCCAGATATTTTCATATTTCTATTAGCAATATAGATAATGCTTAGACTTAAGATTACATTCAAAAATAATAGAGCATTTCCGAGATTACTTAGCATTTTTTTTCATCATATCTTTTAATTCCGGTGGCATATAATTTTCATCGTGTTTTGCTAAAATTCTTTCTGCAATAAAAAATGTCTTATCTTGTAGTTTGCCTTCAGCAACAACACCTTTTTCTTCCGAAAACAAATTTGGAACTGTGCCGCTAAAGCTTATATTTAGTTCATTTTTAAAATCAGTAATAATGAATTTTATTTCTTGTTCTTTGATCACTAACGAATTTTTTTTAACCATGCCGCCAACTCTAATCTTTTTATTAAAATTTATATTTTGATTGTTTCTTATATCTGTTGGGGATTTAAAGTATAAAATATTTTTATTTAAGGACTGTAATATAAAAGATACCCCTACTATCGAAATTATTAGTGTTATAGCTAGGAGTGATGCCCTTTTTTTTACTTTTTTTGGGAGCATTAAATGCTTTAAATAGTTTCGCTAAATGACGATAAAACTTGTGAAGCTACTTTCGAGTTCTTAATAACTACTTTTTTTCGTTCAGCTGAAAGACAATTGATTTCGTTTGCGAAATCTCTTTCATACTTTTTAAGTGTTTTGTATGTTTTATAATAAAGTAATCCACACGCTAGAAAAGTAATTGTGAAGGACCCCCACACAAATAATCCGTAACCACTCATAGATAAAATATTTTGTATCATAACCTTTTTAAATTTTTTTTCTTTATTCTAATGATTTCTGTCTTGTATTTCATTAGAAAAATTAGCGCACAATACAATAATAAGACAAAAAACATTAGCAATAACGGTGTTAACATAGAAGAATGGATTGAGCTCTCTCCAGTTAACTTAATACTTGCGGGTTGATGAAGTGTATTCCACCATTCAACTGAATACTTAATTATTGGAATATTTATTAATCCGATTATTGCAATAATACTTGAAATTTTATTAGCTTTATTTTCATCTAAAATAAATTTTTGAGTTGAAATAAATCCAATGTAAAAAAGAGCAAGGATCAACATAGATGTTATCCTGGCGTCCCAGGCCCACCAAGTTCCCCATGTTGGTTGCCCCCAAATAGAGCCAGTCACTAATGCCAAACAAGTAAACATTAAACCTATAGGGGCGATGCTTTTAGTGATTAGTTTAATATTTTTTATTTTAAAAATAAAATGACAAATAGAGAGTATAGCGATTGATGAAAAAGCAGCTAGGCCTATCCATGCAGAAGGTACATGTACATACATGATTCTAACACTATCTCCTTGTAAATAATCTGGTGGTGAAAATATTAAAGCAAAAGAAAGTGCAACTAAAAGTAAAATAAAAAAAATTGAATTAATAAATCCTATTAATTTCTCAATCCAAAAAAATATATTGCTTAAGTTTAAAATTTTAAACATTAGACTTTAACTACTATAATATTTTTTTTATGTGAAGTTATATTATGGGCCCAACTGAGAATTAGGAGGGAGTATAACTTAAGAAGTTTATCCTCAATTGGGCTAAAACATAAAAAATATACTGATTTACTGTGTCTGAGGTTTGAATAAAAATTGTTAAATTTTAGGCAGTGAGTATTAATTAGATATTTTATGATAACTAGAGCCTTTTTTTCCTGTAAAGATTTCTTCTATGAGTGGGTGCTTTACAGGTTCTTTTGACTTATCCAAAAGAAGATTCTGTTCCGAAACATATGCCTCATAAGTTACTTCATTACTCTCAGCTAATAAGTGATAAAAAGGTTGATCTTTTCTCGGTCTTACCTCTTTCGGAATAGATTGATACCACTCTTCTGAATTATTAAATTCAAAATCAACATCATAGATTACCCCTCTGAAGTCAAAGTGTCTGTGTTTAACAACTTCCCCTATAGAAAATTTAGCTTTACTACTTGCGCCCATACCAGATAGTTAATAATTTTTGACTAGAAATCAATATCTAATTTAATAAAATTTTATAATATGATAAAAACTATTTGTGAATAAGTCGTTTTTAAAATTTATTACTGACTTCGGCCCATTATTAATTTTTTTTACAGTATATTATAAAAGCGGTAACAACTTGAGAATTGCTATTCCGCCTTTGGTTATTTCTACACTAATAGCGGTTGCAATAATGTATTTTGTTGAAAAAAAAGTTCCATTTGTGCCGTTGATTGGTGCTTTAGTGATCTCATTGTTTGGTGGTTTAACATTATATTTTAACAATCCAATTTTTATTTATATGAAACCAACAATAGTAAATTTAATATTTGCAGCGACACTTCTCATAAGTAAATCTTTTTTTAATAAAAATTTTTTAAAATTTTTTTTGCAAACAGCTTTTCAATTAAATGAAGAGGGATGGGGAAAACTTAATTCAAGATGGGCCTATTTTTTTATATTTTTAGCTTTACTAAATGAGATTGTCTGGCGAACTCAGCCAGAAACAACTTGGGTTAACTTTAAAGTTTGGGGGATGCTGCCAATTACGATAATTTTTACAGCAATGCAGTTACCTTTAATAAATAGGAGTAAGTTGTGAAAAATTTAAGACTAGTTATTAATAATGAAGTTAAGAAAAAAGAAAAGGAAAGATTTTTTATCAAAAGAGAATTGCAAAGTATCTTAAATTTATATGCAAAAATGGTTTCAAACGGCTCGTGGAAAGATTACTCTTTTACGTCTGGAATAAAAGAGGTCTCATTCAATGTTTACCAAAGAGCATCTGAAAAACCTGTTCTGAGAATTTTAAAGAATCTTAAACCAAAATACTTTAATGAAAAATATCTCATTAAAGATAAAAACGGTGCTATTTTAAAAAAATCTGAAAACTTAAATCAGCTGATTAATAAAACTAGTTGGAATAAATTAAGATTAGTAAAGTAATTATCTTCTTTGACCGAAAAGTCTTAAGAGCATTATAAATAAATTTATAAAGTCTAGATATAATGTTAATGCACCCATGACAGCCTTTTTACCCATCATCTCTCCACTATCACTTACTAAATACATGTTCTTTATTTTTTGAGTATCATAAGCTGTTAAACCTACAAAAACCAATACACCGATTATAGAAATTACAAAATACATCATTGTAGATTTCATAAAAATGTTTACCAACGATGCGATTATAATTCCGAAAAGACCCATCATTAAAAAAGATCCTAACTTAGTTAAATCTCTCTTTGTTGTATAACCGTAAATACTCATTGCGCCAAAGGTTCCGGCAGTAATGAAGAAAACTCTAGTTATACTTGCTCCGGTATAAATTAAAAATATTGAAGAAAGCGAAGCACCCATTAATGCTGCAAAAATCCAGAAAGTAGTTTGGGCTTTTGCTGCGGACATTTTTGCGATTCCAAAGCTCATGTAAAAAACTATTGCCAGAGGAGCTAACATGATGACCCATTTAAGTCCCGAAGCGTAAATTGTATTTCCAAAGTTTGTTAAACCGATGATCTGTCCTTCATTTGAAGTTACTACAGCCATTTTAAAAAATGCTAGAGCAATTAAACCAGTCAACAACACACCAGATGCCATATAGTTATATACTTTGAGCATGTAAGAACGTAATCCCTGATCAATTATCGCCGCAGAAGCTGATGATCTTACGGTTGATGTTTGTTTGTTAAATTCCATACTCTATATATAAGTTTTTTTAAAAACTTTTCAATAGTCAAAAATTGACCTAAAAAAGAGCCATAAATATTAATTTTTATGAAATTTAGAAAACTTGGAACTACGGATATTGATGTAAGTTTAATTTGTCTAGGTACTATGACATGGGGAACTCAAAACACTGAAAAAGATGCTTTTGAACAAATGGACTACGCGATATCTCAAGGAATAAATTTTTTTGATACTGCGGAAATTTACTCTGTACCACCAACCTATGACTCTTACGGTAAGACAGAATTAATGATTGGCAATTGGTTAAAGGAAAGAAAAAATAGAGATAAAATTATACTTGCTTCAAAGGTTGCTGGGCCAGGATGTGACTGGATTAGAGGTGGGGGTAATAATTTTGATGAAAAAAAAATTGGTGAGGCAATAGATGGTAGTTTAAAAAGGTTAAAGACTGATTACATCGATTTGTATCAATTACATTGGCCTGAACGATCAACAAATTTTTTTGGGAGAAGAGACTATCAATATAATAACGAAGAGGGAAATTGGAATAGTTTTGAAAATATACTTGAAGCATTGCAAAAATATATTAAGAGTGGAAAGATAAGATACGTTGGGATTTCAAATGAAACACCATATGGATTATCCAGATATCTCGAAATCTCAAAAAATAAAGGTGCTCCAAGAATGATGTCAGTGCAAAATCCATATAACTTAGTCAACAGAACCTATGAAATAGGTATGTCAGAAATATCTATAAGAGAGAAATGCGGTTTACTTGTTTATTATCCTCTTGCGGCTGGAGGATTATCTGGCAAATATAGAAATGGTAAAATGCCTAAAAACTCAAGAATGGCGCTTTTTAAAGGTTGGGAGAGACATTTAAATCCTCTAGCAATGAAGGCCTACGATGAGTATTATAAACTTGCTAAAGATTTTGATTTAACAATGGTTCAGCTAGCTCAATCATTTGTTAATTCTAGACCATTCGTTACTAGTAATATTATTGGTGCAACCACAATGGATCAGCTTAAAGAAAATGTTGAAAGCATAAACATAGAATTTACAGATGAAATGATGGAAAGAGTTAATGAAATTCATAACATCAACCCTAATCCATCTCCCTAATCGGTCGTTGAAATCAAATTAATTTAGTATAAAAACTAATTATGGTGGTTAAAAAAATTATTCTTTTAAGTATTTTTGTGCTCTTTTCTTTTAACGCTTTTGCAAATACGCCAAGATCAACTGGTAAGTATAAAAATTGGGAGAGTTTTGTTGCCGAGACAGAAAAAGGTAAAATATGTTTTGCCCAAACTGTTCCTACAAAAAGAGCTCCTGGAGCAATTCAAAGAGATCAATCAAAATTGTTTGTCACTTTTAGACCTGGTGAAAACATTAAAGATGAAATTAGTATTACAAGTGGCCACGACTACAAAAGCTCTACTGTTACTGCAAGCTCAGGAAAAAAAAGATATTCCTTTTTTTCTCAGAAAAATTTTGCTTGGCTATTAGATGATCAAGAAGAAAAAAAATTTATTAAGTTGATGAAAAAAGCTACAAATCTCATTGTAAAGGCAAGAACAATGAAGGGAGCAGAAACTACTGACCATTACTCGATGATGG
>Ga0315315_10007119_pt1 | contig 10357 bp, 11 predicted proteins | sample M140m3416metaG_FD_203699 | JGI IMG/M metagenome (GOLD analysis project Ga0315315, IMG submission 203699) | Ammonia-oxidizing marine archaeal communities from Monterey Bay, California, United States - M1 40m 3416 | ecosystem: Environmental > Aquatic > Marine > Intertidal zone | place: USA... | reverse complement strand
AGCCCTGAGTCACTACCAAGAGTTCCGCGTCGTTGGTGTCTTTCGGAGTACCGTAGTAGTTCGCCTCGCATCGGCACGTGCCAGCGTTCACCTCGGCGTTAGTACCGGTGCCGCACTGTGGCGTACAATCAGTGACAGCCGTGCTAGTGGAAGGGCTGGCCGACGAAGTACCGCCGTACGGGCATGCCGTTACGGCTGCGTCTACGCTGCTTACGTTCCCTGCGGTGCCGTAATAGTTTGCGTCGATACCTTCACAATACGTACGGCTGCCCGTGTGATCAGGTATGGCAGCGGCGGTAGTTCCCGTAGGGCACGCGGTACAAGAAGAGGACGTACCGCCAGTTCCTCCTGGGTAAAACGTGTTCGCTGCACAAGTGGCAGCCAAGGCGGAATCCACGATGGACAAGGCCAAAACCGCCCCGAGGACGACGCCCGTGGTGACGCGCGTCCTGAAAGACTTCTTCATGACGACGTACGGGCGTCCACGACAGATCTCGTGAGATCCAGTGCCCCACTGTGAACACCCGAGTCTCGCCGGTGACGGGTCGTGACCCACACTGTATAACTTCCGGGCCGCGGATGACCGTGTGCTGCGCCCTTTGTTTTGGTCGTCGTCGGACATCTCGAGCGCGTCGACGAGTGGCGACGGCGCTATCGCACGCGCGCGGGACTTCGGAGACGCTAAATCCGCTAAACCCTAGCAAAAATCGAGTTTCAGAAAAGGCACGTTTTTGGAAGCTTTCTAGTGGATCTCGCGCGAAAAGTGGCCAATTCTACAGTCCATGTCCGCACGGGTTTTTTAATGAACCAGAATGTAAATACAAGTACGGCATTTCATTATTTCATACGAGTGCCCCCGAACGACGGGTCGTGACCCCCACGGTAAAAATATCACGTCCCGCCTGTCCGGTCCCCATATACTATGGGATTTATGCCATTCATCCCGCACAATGGCGTGGGTAGATTACTGTACAGTAATCTAACCGACTTTATGTGCTAACACACACATGCTAACGCGTCTGTCGCGGCGCGCGCGAGCGTCGTGCGTCTGGGAGACAAACGAACGCGTGGAAGATTCGACGACGCACTGATTGAGTGAATCACAAGCCCACATACCAGCGTGCGTAGCGTACAATGATCACCACAAAGCGACTTATCGCTTTAATACCTGCTCGTGGCGGAAGCCAAGGAATTCCAAGGAAGAATGTTCGCGAACTTTGTCACCGACCACTCATATCGTGGGTGATTGAAAGCGCGCTTCAGAGTGGAATATTCGACGAAATATGGGTATCTACTGATGACGACGAGATCGCACGCGTGTCGAAGGAGTGGGGTGCGAACGTACACCGAAGGCATCCGGAAACTGCTACAAACGAGGCATCCACAGAAAGCGCAATGTTGGACTTTTTGAAACATCACACAAGCGAGTTCATCTGTTTAATTCAGGCAACTTCACCGCTCACGTTATCACGCCATTTTTCGGAGGCGTTCTCGAAGCTTCATGAAGCGAGGGCCGACTCACTCGTCACTGTGACTCGAAGCCACCTATTTTTATGGTCAGACAACGGTGAACCTTTAAATTATGACCCTGCTCAACGACCGCGGCGTCAAGAGTGGAGCGGTGTTTTGACCGAAAATGGTGCATTTTACTTTACAAAAGTACATGTTTTCCTAGAGACACGTAATCGACTTGGGGGTAGACGTGTAGTGTACGAAATTCCTCAGGAATATTCAGCCGACATTGATACAGCAGAAGATTTTGATCGTTGCGAGCAGGCGTTGAGAAGACGACTATCAGCTACTGGATGCATAGAGAGGTCTACGACTCGAGCTGGGACTATCCTTCGAACGCAAGCACAGGTTCGAATCGGATTTATGTAAAATACTAGTCCGCTGTGGTAGTGTTAACACTCATTAATGAATCAATCGAGACTCGCCCATTGTAATCATCATTATCATTACTTATTGACGCACTCGGCTCGATTGATCACAATTTACAGGTATAGCTCGCAGTTTGCGTGTACATTAGTGTACATTATGTGACGGTAACCTGCGGAGGAAACTTCGAAAAATTGTAATGTTCCATCCAAGTCGGATGCCGCCGGCTTCCGGAAAGCCCCTCACTACGGCCCTCAGAGGAGGAAACATAAAGCTCCGCACTTTTTCGACACTAACCCGCAACCCGCAACGAGCTGAAAACGATGGCAACGAGTTTCGCAGCTGAAAGCATTAAGAGTCAATTACTGCTCATCGGCGCAGTTGACGAAAGCAACATCGAGCTCTTCGCGGAACAGACACGCGACTGCGATAACTTGAAAGTATTTCGCGACGAGAAATCTGGCGTCATCTTCATCGACGAACACTATGTTGGGGATGCCGTGTACGCTGAAGGCACGTATCGTGGCGATGAACTATCAAGAAGTGCTTCATACGAAGATCAATTTGACGCCCAACGACGGCATCAAGCTTACCTTAGATTTTACTGCGGAAAAAAGTTGTGCGACTTTGGTTGTGGTGCTGGTCTTTTCCTCAAGCTTGCTGCACCAGTTTGTTCGGCTGTGCACGGCATCGAATTACAGGAAAGTTTTATTCGTGACATGCGGTCTAATGCCATCAATTGCACTTCGCAACTGCCCAAGGATTCAGTGTTTGACGTCATTACACTTTTTCACGTACTTGAACATCTGCCTGACTTCAGAGATAAACTGAAGAAGCTACGAACACACTTGAAACCAAATGGCCAGGGAACAATCATAGTTGAAGTCCCGCATGCCAATGACTTTTTGATATGCAAAATGTTTTCAAAGAGCTTCATACAATTCACTCTCTGGTCCCAGCACCTTGTACTTCACACACGCGACTCGCTTCGACGGGCACTTGTTGATGCTGGTTTCAGAAGTGTGATTATAGAAAGTGTGCAGCGCTATGGGGTTACAAATCATCTTCACTGGTTGGCAGATTCCAAGCCAGGAGGTCATAAATCCATCTTGAGCGCTTTCGAGACCCCAGAGCTAACCCAGGCTTATTCAGCTGCACTTTCAAAGATAGATGCGTGTGATACGCTTGTAGCGATCGCTTCCACTTGACCATTCAATTATGATCATATATGCTTTTTACAACGCGCGTAGCTTGCGAGACTCACCGGATTTGTTGAAGCTGGTCCAGCAAGTATTTATTCGCTCCTTGTATGAAGTTCTTTCGTAAATTTCTCTGAGCCAAATCGACCACAGCGGACCGGTGCTTTACATTTTACTACTGCACACAGGAAAAGAAGGGTGATGAAAGTCCTCTTTTTGCAGCACATATTTAAAATTTTACCCCAAACAGATCGAGTTGTAGTGGAAGTTACTGTTTTTGAACCGATGAGATCGCCGTTCGCTTTATCGGGTAAGAAAAGTACCGCCCAGCACCGATAGCTGTGTATCCAGCCATTTGGTACATGTTGCTTACGAAGAAAGCTGCACTTTGTTTCTTCGAGAATAGCGTCATACTGCTGCGCTGCTTTGATGCGGATTTCGACGAGCTCAGTAATCTTCTCAAGTTGAACGAGTGCAATAGCCGCGCAAAACTCAGGCACCCGATAGTTCCAGCCCAGTGTGTCGTGGCGCTTAAATGCAGGATCGGATAAATCAAGTCCTGCTGCCTGAACCACTCTTGACTCTGCCGCGGCTCAGGCTCATGAAACCGTGCCCTCTCGTTTTGCGAACGAGCGCTGCGCTGGACGCATCATTTGTCAAAACAATGCCACCTTCACCGCAAGATAGATGCTTGGTGTTTTCGAAACTATGGCTCGAAAAGTGTCCTATCGTGCCAGTGAGTCGTCCTTTGTAGATAGACAGAAAACATTCCGCGTTATCTTCGATGACACGAAAAGACCATGTTCTGCTGCGATGGTCATGATTTCATCATAGTGTACAGGGAGCACATAAATCGTCACAACGATGATCGCTTTCGTATTCTGAGTTATTTTCTGCGAGCTATACCTTGTAAATTGTGATCAATCGGGCGTCAATAGTGCGTCAATAAGTGATGTCGATTACAATGGGCTAGACTCGATTAGTCCAGTCCCACTCGGGACAGGGCAAAGGAAACTTTTGCACACAAGGCAGCTCGCAAGGTGTTAGAACGTCAAGAGAAGGAGCGACGTAGGAAGAGTAGAAAATTGAATTAATAGATAGACTGAGCGCGCGAAGTGCGTCAGTTCTCGCGCGGTTCTCGTCGATTCGTCACCTCCGTACCAGCTCGTACCGGCTCGTACCAACTTGTACCAGACGATCGACACTGTTTACCCATACGATTTAGACGACTGGAGTCGGGCTGGTACGCCGGTACGTACCAGGAAACCGGCTGGTACCGGATTGCTGCACCCCTAGAGCGTCTAGGCATGTTATCCGTATGTATTACTTTCCACGTCCCTAATATGTACGCGCAATCGGAAGCGCTAATAACTCGCGACGACGCCACAACTCGACGCGCGGCGCGCGCGCGGCCGGGATCTCGCGCTAGTGATCTTTTACTTTCCGTCGACGCGCCGTTCGCGCAGAACGCGCCCGTATCGGCGTCGATGGACGCGTGAGAACGATCGGTGCAGTTGGAGTGGGCAACAACATTTACTAGCACTTCGGCGTCGTGCGACGCGCACGCGCGGTTTCATAGCTTCAGGAGGTATGGAGCACGAAGCGGTGGTTGCGGAGAATCGAGTTCTGGCGGCGACGGGTGAAAATAGTGAGGAGGCGGGTATTGCGAGGTGAGATGCTTTGTCGGCGTTTGGTAGTCGAAGTCGCCGCGCTCGTGAGATTTCGACGAAGCCCATGTGGCGCGCGCGGCGGCTTTGGCCACCGCTGTTTGTACCACTGCTAACATATTTGTGTTAGAGCAACTAGGCGTCGTGGACGGACCCCAGAGGAGGAGTTAGTCGAATTACGGCAGAGGTACCCGCGCGTGCGCAATGACGCCGAGTTATGGAACAAGAAAAGATTATTGGACGTCACGTACAAAGTTCGTGAACAAAAAGAGAACGGGATAACCAAGTCAAAGTCCAGAGTTTTGTTCTGTTCAAAGTTTCGCGAAAGACGCCAGTTACATATTAAACTGGCCTGCGCAAGATGTTCAACGTCACATCGGCGTTCAAGAGCGGCGAGAACGCAAAGCCATCTCCGATGTTCTCGTGCTACTGGACGGTGCTGAGATTTCTGACGACCCAATATTTGACCAGACGGATACGCCGCCGAGTAGCGGGCGACCTGGAAACTCTGGCAGTCGAAGAAAAACGGGAGAAGAGATAGCGACCGCTCGCTTGAGACGGGTCGGGATGAAAGTTTTTGAGCGTTATTGCGACGCATTGCACGGAGGCAATCTCGGTGACGGCGGAGGCGGCGAACATCGCCGTCGTGCTTCGTCCGCCGCACACATCGTCAGATATGCAAGGCGAAGACACGAAAATATTTGGGTAGGGTATTTACAGTATTTTAGTCGAAAAAATACTGACCATATTTACTCTAGCGCACTCCGGGGGGACTTTGAGTTTTGTGCTGACGGCGCAAACTGAAATCAACCGCAACGCGGCAGCGGGCGGGACGTCCGAAAAACTAAAGCAGGGACACTTCGAGGACATTATCGCTCGTTGTTACGAAGCGTCTACTATGGAAGAGCTCATAACATCAGCTTGGCGAGCAGATGGAGTGATTCCCGCGACGCGATTAGTGCACAACACATACTCGCCGAGCGCGAGGACGGCAACGAACCGCCGAGCGTCGCTCAGACTTTAGAAGAAAAGTTTGAGAAGGAAATCGGCGCAGCTGTGCGATTTCCAACCATGAGGACTCTAGACGGACATAGTATCAAGCTACCAAAGCAGAGTATGAAGGCGAGTCGTGGCTTGGCGAAAGTTACAGACGCGCTCGCTGACACACGCAAAGCTGAAGCTCTCGTCAACCGCATCGACCGAGGCGACGAACCACGCACACGAGAATCATACGACAAAGTGCATTTGATGTTGAAAAATATGCTCGGAAAGATGAAAGAGTGCCATGAAGCGACTATAGACTGGGCCGTCACGCATTCTACGAAGCCGCGCGCGTCGGCTGTATGACATCTTCGCGGCGTTTTATGGGGCGACGACGCCAAGCATCGCTTCGCCGTTTACCGACAGCGCCTGACGAACGAAAATACAAGAAATGCAGCGCGACAAGATCCCGACAGAGTGTTTGTTTTGCCAGCCGACCGTCTACAAGAGTGCGAGCGAGCGTTCGACGAGATGACAGATAGAATTCAAGGCGTTCCGCATCTTGCGAAATTCAAGCGCAATGATTTGACACTGATTTACGGCGTCGCGACGAACGAGAGACCCAGGCAAAACGACTCAAAGCAAAACATCAAAGATGCATATGCTTGGAGTACCTCGCCATGCACCATCCCGAATTCTACCCGACTACGACTAGGAGCACCCGGGCGTCCCTGAATGCGAGTGGCGCCGCCGACGAAGATGACGACGAAGACGATGAAGATGATGACGTCCCGAGCGACGAAGAACAATAGAACCAACACATGTTTATAAAAGATACGAATTTTGCTAAAGACGTCAGGGCAAAATGTTCCGCAACTGGTTCGAGACATCTTCCATGGGATTACAAGGTAGGACTAGCCTATGAATTTTCGAGTTTATTGTAGTTCGTTCTCAACCATCACTTGCGACTGTGGTCGCAGAACAACTGTTTTTATCGGCATGAAAGGAGATAAGCCTAAATTGTTGCAGTCGAAGCTTTATTGTAGAAGCCCCATTTTAACTTGCTTCGCTGCGGTTCCTCGATTGGTAGAATTTCTTGCTCCTTCATGGACATGCACTTCCACGTGTTGTTAAGATCACGAACAAGACGCTCCATTCCGCCAGGTTCAAGCGACGCTGCATGATCAGTGCCTTTCCATGTACGGTTTTTAGTAAAGTGTCTTTCATCCCACTCAGCGCCGAGAGTGTACGCCGCAACGTCAATAGCAATGCCGTTGTGGTGACCGGAGAACCCGATAGCCTTGACGCGCCGCGCATACTTCTTCCTCATGACAACAATTTCCAATAAACATACGTCCTCCACTGGAACCGGATAGCCAGATGTACAACTGTAAAGTACAACTCGGTTCTTCGCGTCGCCACGTCCCTGCTCCCAAAACTGGACGATCTGCTCGATCTCAGCACGCGTTGTCATACCCGTAGAGATATGCACGTCTCCCATGTACTCTTCTCGAAGAATCTCGAGCATTTCCCAATGCATATTAGACGGTGAGCCGACTTTGATGAGATCTGGATTCAGCGAAACAATCTCTCGTGCGGAAGTCACGTCCCACACAGAGCACGAGTAGCCCAGACCGATGCTGTCGGCGTGTTCCTTGAGCTCACGATGCTGAGCCAAAGTGAACTCTAAAAACTCACGATGCTCTCCATATGTCGCGCCGTACGAGTTGTAAGGAACTGGATGCGGCGCATCGTATTGATCTGTGGTCAGAAGCTCCTTTGGGCTGCGCTTCTGGAACTTGGCGTAATCACAACCACAGCGCTTGGCCAAATCAAGCAGGTCTTTTGCGATGTCGAGTTGCCCCATGTGGTTGCAGCCAATCTCAGCCATGACCTTCGGTTGTTCATATCGCACATTCTCCATCGTTGCGGTGTGTGTGCGTGTGCGGTGTGACGCCGGTGCAGGAAAATTTGCATGTAAATTTCCTGAGGAAATTATGATGAAATATCTGAGAACTACAATACGAGGGAATAGCTTTACTCCCAAGCAAAAAGTCGCGCGTGGCTCCAGTGGCTGGGCACCCAAACATTGGCCCAGACTCATGAATCATGAACCGTGAACAGCCGAGTCCCGGGATTGTCGAACCATGACTTCCGAAAAAGAAGTCACTTTTGTGTGAGTTCACGCGACTGTTGTGACTGTTGCGACTGTTGCGTCAGGTTCTTTAGTGTTACTCAAACTGAGGATTTGGTAGCTCACGTGAACTTAGGGATTCCATTTTTGAAAGCTTTCTATTGACTAATGAAACACAGCCTTGGGAAAGACAGACTTGAGCACAGCGTGCTCCTCCGCGTACAGGTGAGGAACTTGTGGGAAGGTGGGGTACGGCGGCTCTGGTAATGTAAATCCGTACAGAGCAATGCTAGCGCAACGATGCCCGATGTGCATGACGCCAAGCATACCCGTCGTCGGGATTATATGCCAAGCATACCCGGAGTCGGGAAATTTTTGGTCGTCGGGAAATTTTTGCGTTGTGTTGTACTGATCTTTCAAGCCTCGCATACAAGCATCGTATACTCTCCGCGGTATCGTCTCGCAGCCGGATTCTCTGATTTCTTTGCTGTTCCAGCTGGAACGAGGCTGCCATTCTCGTCGAAAGAGTCGATCTGCGACGATACACTTTCCTCCATAATTCTTTCTGAAGAAGGAGGGGCTTTTTATCGAAGCACTCATCACGAGCAGGTCCACCTTTGTACCCTTCCTTTTGTCCGGAATCCGTTTCTCCCAAAAGTTATTAAATCGCACCACTGTGTCGTGCGCGTCGATCTTCGGTCCACCACCCATCGGTAAGTTCGGATTGTTCGCCACGAACGCGCATGATCCCAAATTTCCCGTGAACACCGACGACGCGCCCAGGTGTGCGTCGCTCGACGTCGCCCGGGGGGTGTTGACGATCGTCGTCGCCGCGATCGCACAGACGCCCACGGCGACGCACGCGACGAGCAGTTGCGTGAGAGTAAACGTCCGTGGTCGTCGTCCTCTTAAAGGTTCGCACTCGTCGGCGGCGCCGCGTTCGATGGAGTCGTACGCGTTCATCGTCGCGGATGCGTCGAGGAGTGAATTGCCATTGCCAACCCCGCGCAGAAACCAAACATGAACCAGACTCTTGAATCATGAACCGTGAATAGCCGAGTCCCAGCATTGACCAATCATAACTCGTCCCCCAAAAGATCTACTCGGGCCTGACCAAAAGGCATCACGACTAGTCGGGTTTATCCGAAAAAGAGTCGGGTGTTTTCACGGTCGGCTGGACGAGGAGCCCGTTGGCGCCCCACGGGTTTGTGCGTGCCAGCCCTAGGTATCTTCTCACAGTGATAGCTTCTCACAGTGCACGATATCGTACCATTTGATGTGCACGTGTGCCGGAATGTCACAGGTGGCCTTCTTACCGAAGATACCGTCGAAGTGCTTCGCCTTGATCTCACCCGTACCGGGCCGTTTGTACCAAATGTTATCCATCGAGAAAATCTCGCCAGCCTTGATAGGGGCCACGGAGACGACGCACGAGTAGGCGAAGTCGATGGTGACCTGTTCCTCTGGGAAGATACAATTTTTCCTTACCCTTGGATGCCTCCCACACAGCTTTGGACGCGAAATTGAGATCTCTAAGCTCCCTCGGATCGATGGACACGTCAACATCCGGACCAGGCCAGGACTTATCGGAGACGTAGTGCTTTTCGAGAACAACAGCACCTCTCGCACACGCGCCTAAACAGGTCCAGATTCCCTTTGAATGATCCGATAGACCCAGCACAGCGTCCGGAAATGCATCAGCCATGACATCAAGAGCACGGAGATTCACCTTGTCATACGGAGTCGGGTAGATCGACGTGCCGCATGTTGGTTCCTTGTCCTGGTCGAGTGGGATCAGATGCATGCCGTTCGTAAATTCTCTGGCGTCCATATATATCACATAAGAAAAGAATTCTTTAAGCCGTGTTTTTGCTGGTCACATCGGCGCGATGACTGATTTTCAAGTTTTTCAACAGCCTGGAAAAACACGCCAGCACGCCCCACTGGTCAACATTTTGCTACTTTTTCGACGAGATCGGGGTACCGCAAAGCACACGGCGAAGACGGGTGGCCGATGATCCGTGTGCCCGTGTCTTCTCTGATCGATCGCTCCCATTCGTGTCTCAAGTGGTCGCGCGACCTCGCGCGTGAACAAGGGTGCCCAATTTTAGGTACCAGAGGTGCCCATTTCTTCGTGGTAAGATGGTCCCTCGTGTATCACGCCGCTCCCCTTTAAGTATGAAAAGTTATGTCCAATATATTGCGCGCGATGTCCGATGGTACATCATAGTTAAGCCACACGTATCATATGACGGCGGCGTACCTGTCGGTGGTCACGCAAAAGTTGCGTCTCAGACTGAGGATGTGTGTTGCTCGTGTGTCTTATATATACCTCATGTAAACATATATTAACATTTACAACGGTATGTATGGGGTGCTCGGCCCACCCGCGCGGCGCGGCTTTGCCGGTTTTTGCCATTCGTACCATGAGAAACTACAACTCTATAATAACTTAAGCTTAAAAATTTTTTAAGTTTAAGTACCTACACGTTAGTAAT
>Ga0315315_10007117_pt1 | contig 10358 bp, 9 predicted proteins | sample M140m3416metaG_FD_203699 | JGI IMG/M metagenome (GOLD analysis project Ga0315315, IMG submission 203699) | Ammonia-oxidizing marine archaeal communities from Monterey Bay, California, United States - M1 40m 3416 | ecosystem: Environmental > Aquatic > Marine > Intertidal zone | place: USA... | reverse complement strand
GAAGTTACCTTATGGCTAAGTAATAATTTTGAACCAAGTTCGCACGATTGATCAATCAGCCATTGTTCAAACAAATGCTTCTCCAAAACATATCCAGGTTCGGTAAGTAGTTTTTCAGATCCATCGGGAAAAATAACTCTAATTCCTTTAACATCTAATGCTTTGACATGCTCTGGTATCTCAAGTTCTAAATTTTGTACTGCTAACTCGGACAAGCATTCGCCGCAGTGAACTGGAGTTCCAACTTCAGGGTCTGCTTCTACCACGAGAACAGACAAACCTGCTCTAGCAGCGTGTAATGCAGCTGAACCACCACCTGGCCCAGCGCCAATCACCAAGACATCACACACATTCGCCACATCCGCCATAATCCTGCTGTGTATGACCAAGCCCATGAATAAAACGGTCAAAATCACGTAAGAAGATTTACGCAGGTTCAAAACCATAACGCCTCTCCGAGGCATGTGGCATGGAGAACTTTGAAGCGGTGGTTAAACCACTTGGAGGGGAATGATGAACTCCTTCGAATCTCAAGGCCAGTCGACGTAGTCTATGAGGCGGGGGCAATCGCTGACCTACTGGTCAAGAACTCAGGTCCAGCAGTGATTTTTGAAAAGCCGAGGCTTGCTGATGGCAGTATCAGTGAAATACCACTCGCTATGAATATTTTTGGAACAAGTGATAGAACACTTAGGGCACTTGGCGCAACTCACGAAACAGAGGTTGGAGATAGGATGGTTGCTATGATGAAACCTGAGATTGGAGAATTCATGAAGAAGCCGTGGAAAGCATTGCCTCTGGCTAGGGACGCTCTTGCTATGCCGCCTTGGAAAAAATGGAAAGGAAAATGCCAGCGTGTAAAAATGGATTTAGATTTGACTAAACTACCAATTCCAAAAACTTGGCCTATGGATGGCGGTCATTTCGTAACACTGCCGCTGGTGGTAACCAAAGACCCAGTTAATGGAGACCATAATCTTGGGATGTATAGGGCACAAGTGTTTAGCGAAACTGAGATCGGATTACACTGGCAAATTCACAAGCATGCTGCAGACCATGCTTCTGCAATTGGCGAGAAGCAAAAAATGCCAGTTGCAATTTGTATGGGTGGTCCACCAGAACTAATCTTCTCAGCCATAGCCCCATTGCCAGATAATCTCTCAGAGTATCAGTTTGCAGGAATCCTCGGCCGAAGGTCGTTAAGAATCACCAAGGCACTGACTCAAGATATCATGGTGCCAGCAGAAGCAGATATTGTGATTGAAGGCTATTGTATTCCTGGAGAAACTAGACTTGAAGGTCCATTTGGTGACCACTTTGGATTCTATTCTTTGACTGGACAGTATCCTGTAATGCATGTTACAGCCATAACTAGGAGAAAAGATGCAGTTCTTCCCGCCACAATTGTAGGGCTCCCTCCAATGGAAGACGGTTATTTGGGAGAGGCGATAGGCAGACAATTTTCGCCAGTATTACAATTTCAACATAGAGATGTAAAAAGCGTTCATCTTCCATTAGAGACAGGTTTCCATAATTTAGCGATCGTAGCATCTAAGCAACGTTATCCACGCCAAGCTAGGAAAACTGCCCTTGGTTTACTTGGTGCAGGGCAGATGATGTTCCTCAAGTGTATTGTTGTGGTTGACCCCGAGCAAAATCCAAAAGACCTCGAAGCATTCCTTGATGCTCTAAATGATAAAGTCGAGATTAGTGAAGATATAATCACACTTAACGGAATGGTTGCTGACTCTCTTGATGCAGCGAGTCCCTTTGAAAATGTGCAAGATAAGTTGCTAATCGATGCTACAACTATTCCTTCATCAGACCCTCGTTCTGATAAAGACCCACTAGAGGGCTCGTTTAACCAAGAGACTCCAAACTGGAGGCAGGGGCTAGATGAGGCACCTAAGTTTGAGGCAATTGGCGAGGTACTGAAATTACCTGAAGTTTCTGATGCGAGGATGTTACGCGACAGTATGCTGGTAGTTAGTATTGAGATTGAAAACACCCCTTCTCCAAAAGCCGGGTCATCGGCATCAAATGATAGTGCAGAAAAGTTGAGAATAGATAAAATCAATCAATTGAAAAATTCAATTTGGCAATTGGACTTCAATTCTTCTCTAAGATGGCTATTTATCACAAATAATGACCTTGATTTACACTGTGAAAAAGCAAGAAGGAGATTGCTATGGCAGTTGACATCAAGATTTGATGTTAGTAGGGGTTTGACTTTTGATGAAACCAAGAAAAGACTATGCTGGGATGCCACAGTTCCAATACCTAGCGATGAGCACGGGGTTAGAAGATGGCCTGCAATTACTCTACACACTCCAGAAACCTTAGAGAAATTGAATGCTCATCCGGAATTATCTGGTTATGAGTGGCCAGTACATCTAGAATTTGGGGGCTCTAATTGATGGACTTCAAACAAATAATGTCCTTCATTAAAATTGAGCACACACTATTTTCGTTACCCTTCATTTTAGTAGGCTATATTGTTGCAAATAATCAATTCAACGACCTATTAGACGATAAGTCGGTATTTAGTCTTGATTTAATTTGGATAATAGTAGCTGGAATAGGGGCACGTGGCTTGGCAATGACACTGAATCGGATAATCGATAGAGATATTGATGCAGCAAATCCTCGAACTGCTTCAAGACATTTATCTAGCGGTACAATGTCAATGAATACAGCCTGGATATTAGCAGGTATATTCTTGCTAATGCTACTGTTTGGGGCAGGTATGCTAAATGAAGTTGCATTGGGGATGTCATGGCTTCCAGTTCTTGCATTCGTTATCTATCCGTACACTAAGAGATTTACTTGGCTATGCCACTCTTGGCTAGGTTTGTGCTTGGGTCTTGCACCTGCAGGGGCATGGCTTGCAATCGCCGGAGATTTCCATGGATGGGAGGCATTGACAGGTACAAATGGCTTTGGTTCAGGACTTCTATGGCAGCCTACAATTCTGTATCTATCACTTGGAGTTGCAATTTGGATTACAGCTTTTGATATCAATTATGCTCGCATGGACATCATCAGTGACCAAGAAAACGGGGTCAATTCATTTCCCGCAAGATTTGGTGAAGAAATTACTACCAAGACATCTTATGTTCTAATTTTGATTTGGATGTTATGCTTTATTATTTCAAAACCCATTCAAGAACCCTTTTTCCACTACTTAGTGGCAGTTTTAGCGGTTATAAATTGCTATGTTATCTTGAGAAAAGACAGTTTACAGGACTTCCAAACAACCCTGTTTAGAGCCTCCATCTTTACCGGGTGGGCAATATTACTCGCCATGATGGTATAGAATATTCAACTTAATCATGAAATTTATTTGATGAAAGAGTTTCTAAATGTTTAGAAGTATTGATACCAAGACTGACTTACCCTCAACTATGGGGCACCTCAAAGATATCAATAAATCCTATTTTGCACACCTAATTGGAGCATGGAAAATGGCTTTTTGGTTTTTTCTAGGCAGTCTTCGTCTTATTATACACGGATTAATTCCTAATTTAGACACCCAAGCAGGACAGAACACGGTAAATCATTACAAATCACCGAAGTGATATCGATTTAGAAATTTTTAATTTAACAAATTAATTCTCGATCAAATTCTTCTACGTAACTTTTCCATTAGTGAATCAGCATTGGATAGTTGTTCCAAGCACGCCTCAATTTTTCCTACATCCAACGCGTCTTTTGAAAGTGATATTGCTTTCTCACATTCTCTTCTTTCATCATCATCAACTTTGATAAAAGCGGCCTCACATTGGTTACGTAAGACCTTCCACTCTTCAGTGACAAAGTCGTACAACTCTTTGGCATCTTCACTCGCCTTACCTTCTTTGTCAAGGTCTGATGTTAGTCTATCTAGCAGGGTTGCAGCATGAGTCCATGCTTTATCATCAGCTTGCTGTTCAATATCCATAATTCTTTTAATCCAAACTTCTTTATCTTCTCTATGTTCAAATCTTTTGAGAAGTTTCTTTTTCTGCTTGAAGGCTCTTCTAACATCATCCATCGCACTTCGTTCTGCTTGAATTGTTCTTACAACTCCATCTGCAAGGCCGGTAGCTTGGCTTGCATTACCAGCATCTAGTGCTTTTCCAGCCTGCTCCATCCTTGATTTCATCTCAGTGGTATCAAGTCCATCGGTCTGTTTTAGTTGCCTTTCGGCTTCTTTGATGGCTTCAGCTGCATGAGTCAAAGCATCATCTCCAGCGGCTAACTGAGATGGAATTACTATTGCAAATTCAAAGGCTTTCTTAGGAGATTCAGCTGATAATTTCTTTTTTGCGTCAGCCAGCATTTCGTGTAAGTGGAGAAAGTTTTCCTCAGTTTTACCATCTAGTTGCCTTTGTGCTTCTCCAATTGCTTTCTCGGCTTGACTCCACCATTCAATAACTTCTTTCGCCCGCTTTTTCGCTTGACGGAATAGCATTTCTCCTTCTCTTAAAGAACCAAGTTCTATCTCTCTAAGTCCCATATCAAATGCTTTTCTTGGTCTTTTTACAATGGGGGCAATTTCCTCAGCTTGTTCCATGAAATCTTTAGCATCCTTGAGTACTGCCTCTACATCATCAGCTAAGGACAGTGAACGTTCAATATCTTCTTCGGCACTATTTAGTAATCGCATTCCAAGTTCAGGGTCTACATGTCCTTCTTCTCTTGCGGTCATTACTAGACTTGATGCTTGGTCTACTGCTGAACCCTGTGCTTTCAATTCTAGTAAGCGGATTTCTAATTTATCTAATCGCTTCTGAAATTTCTTTCTAAGTTCTCTCTGGTCATCGCCAGCTACCCAAATATAACATGTATAACCGATTCCTCCAATGATTACAGAAACATTAGCATACCAATTAACAGAGGAGATTTCAGGTATATCTCCAACAAAAAGAGAAAATGCTGCTAGGGTTCCAACACCGGTCATAACTGACCTAAAACGAAGTACGTCAAGTCCTCCAGTAAGAATAAATTTCGAACTATACAGGCAAGAAAAAGATACGATTCCAATCATTATAGCCCCAATAGTTTCAGAATTTGTATCAAACGTGAATCTTTGTGCTGCGATAATTAGTAAAACAGGCCAAGCAATACTAGCAGTTGCTCCAACCCTAGTTCTGGAACGAGGGTCAGAAAGCCCTAGATCTTGAACCATCAATCCCCACACAAGTACAAGTAAAGGAAGTCCTAATACAGAAAATAAGCCTGATTCGCCCTTGATAGCAGATGTAAGATTAGGCCATACCAGCCATATTGCACTTGAGAGAATTAGTATTGCAGAAATACTGGTGAGTGATTCTAAGCGTTTTTTGCGTTGTTTGATGGCGGCTTTGATTGCACCCTCGACATCCGCCCACTCATCCATGCTACGCGACTTCCGCTCTAATCAATAACTATGCCCCTTAGTTGGCTTATAATTTCTATTTTAGAATATCTCATTCAACGGTAATGTTCATGGGAGTCTTGCTACCGTTGAAGAGAAGAGGGGAGCATATGGCCGGACTCATAACAATGGATGATTTGACTAATGAAGAGATTCTAACTATACTTGATGATGCGGAAAGACTACTTCCAGTAGCTAAGGGGGAACTGTACCTTCCTCTACTGCAAGGGCGGATTTTAGGCAATCTATTTTTCGAACCAAGTACTCGAACTAGAATGTCTTTTGAGACCGCAATGAAGCGTTTAGGAGGAGATGTTGTTAATCTTGGAGATGTAAAGACATCTTCTGTTGTCAAAGGTGAAACTCTTTTTGATACCATACAAATGGTTGACGGTTATACCGATATTATTGCTATGAGGCACCCTAGGCAGGGAGCAGCCCAATATGCTCAAGATTCAGCATCAGTACCAATTCTAAACGGTGGAGATGGTGCAGGACATCACCCTACTCAGACAATGCTTGATTTATTCACTATTAGGCAAGCACATGGTAGACTAGATGGCCTCAAAGTTGTCTTAGCAGGAGATTTGCGATATGGTCGAACCGTTCACTCATTATCTCATGCACTTACAAGATTTGGTTGTGAACTGGTTTTTGCAAGTCCAGAAATCCTGAAGATGCCTTCGGAAATAATCTCAGATTTATCTGTACATGGCGCTAAGATAACTGAAACTGAAGATTTATACTCATTGATTAATGATGCAGATGTAGTCTATATGACTAGAATTCAAAAGGAGCGATTCTCCGATGAAGACGAATATGCAAGATGTGCTGGAGCATACAAATTACATGCAGACCATCTTGCTGACGTTAAGGCTAACATGATTATAATGCATCCATTGCCAAGAGTTGACGAAATTGACCCATCGGTAGATTCAACTCGGCATGCAAGATATTTCGAGCAAGCGTTCAACGGTGTTGTAGCTCGAATGGCCTTACTATGCAAGTTACTTGGCGTAACGGTCCCTGAAGATGTACTTTCTGCAGGAGGTGCACTATAATGTCAAATGAACATAGTATGCGAAGAGTTACAGCAATTAGAAATGGAACTGTAATTGACCATATCCCCTGTGGTCAATCTTTGACAGTTCTGGAAATGCTTGGAGTTACCGGCTCAACTTCAGTTCCTGTTTCACTAGTAATGAATGTCCCATCAAAGAAAATGGGCTCTAAAGATATCATAAAAGTCGAAGACAGAGAATTAACTCAAGGTGAGTTAGACCGTTTGGCCTTAGTAGCGCCAGACGCCCACGTAGCAATTATTAGAGCGTATTCAGTTGCGGAGAAATTAACCATTAATTTAGGAGAAGAAGTAGTCAATGTTGTTAAATGCGCAATGTCTAATTGTATCACGACCAATCTTAGAGAACCATTGCCTCACAGACTGAAAGTAGTTTCAAAAGATCCTCTTGAACTCAGGTGTCATTACTGCGGAAGACCACAAGCTCTTGATGAAATGGTTAACAACGTTCTTTGATTTCGCTTCAACTTCTTTAAATGCCAATTTTCACTGCTGTGATGGGGCAAACCTTAGATTAAGAAGATTAGTCGTAAATTTATGGATGAAGTATTGAAGGTTGATGTTCATAGCAATCGAACTACGGCTGCAAGTATTGCTATTGTCTCAGTTGTAGTATATTTAGCTATGATTACATTGCAATCTATTTTGATGCCCTTAGCTATTGCAATTTTATTATATTTCATAATTAAACCACCTGAACAAATAATATATCGTAAAGTTGGAAATAGGTTTGTATCCTATGGTACGGTTTTAGTTTCAGGAATATTAACTGTGTACCTCGTTTCAATATTCCTTTATGATAATCTCTCTCAATTTGTTGATGAAATCCCGGAAATTTCTGCTGCTTTTGAAGAAAAGAGACAGAAATATGCAGATTCTAACTTATATGGACTTGAGACATTATTTTCAGATTCAGATCTAATATCAAACGCAGCATCTCCTGAGAATATTGAAACATTCGTACTTGCGATTTTAGGTTCACTTGGTGGATTTTTAGGGACGATGAGCACTGTCGTAATTTTCTTACTTTTCATAGTTCTAGAAGAGCACACAATTGCTAAAAGATTTAATTCAGCATTCCCCGATTCCTATGGCAGGGCGAAGAAGATTGTTAGCGAGTCTACCGAATCAATTACTGCGTATGTAGTCTCTAAAGTAACGTGTAGTGCAGGGCAAGCATTTGTCATGACGCTGATTATATCTCCAATTGGGTTTGATTTACCAGGTTGGTTTTTATTCGGTATTCTTTGCTTTTTACTTGACTTCATACCAATTATTGGGGCTTTATTCGCTACAATACCTCCTGTGATTATTGGGTTTGTAATGCTTGAGCCTATCTCGGCTTTACTAATGCTGGCTATGTTAATCGGTAATCAGCAAGTATTTGGCTCATTTATCGAGCCAAATTTATCAGGTGCGAAAATTGGAATTTCTCCATTTGTTCTATTGCTTACAGTTATGCTATTTGCACAGGTGTGGGGAATAGCAGGTGCGATTATCGGCGCACCGATTGTGATTATTGTCAGATTAGTTCTAGATGAGAATGATAGAACAAGGCCAATTGCCATGATGATGGCGAATGATGTTGAAGAAGAGTAACTAAACATGACAGAGAAAATACAGTGGAAATAATAATAACTAGTGTTCCAAGGAAAGGCATATGGTATTTAGACGAGTATCGGAATTTTTTCGCAAAGGAGAATTTTTCACTCGCCTCAAAAATCGCCTTTTCTCACTCCTAGAAACAAAACACTCTGCAATGTCAGTAAATCACAAGGAAGCTATGAAGTGGTTTGAGCACCGGAAAACAGGTTACGAAGAGTTAATCTCAGCAATTACTCCATATGTAAAACACGATTCAGTAATTTTTGATATAGGTGCAAACGTAGGTTACTTCTCCTTTTTATTGGCTGAGAAAATTGATTTTAGAGGTTCAATATATCTTTTTGAACCTCTTCCCAATCTGGCAAGTCTTTGTGAGGAAACATTTCGAGGCGCACCCTATGAAGCCAAAGTATTCAATTATGGATTGAGTGACAAGGATTCAGAAGAAGACATATTTGTCGCCAGCAACGGTAACCTTGGCTGGAATACAATTGTTCAATCTAAGGCATCAGATGATATGGAAAAGGTTCGGATAAAACTTAGACAATTCGAGAACTGCAAACTAGATGTCATACCGACATTCATAAAAATTGATGTAGAAGGCGCAGAGTATCTAGTATTTCGTGGAATGCTTGATTCATTTAGAAAGTGGACTTCACTTCCCGTTATCCTATGTGAGGTCGGCTGGGGAAACTCTCATCCCAAATGGGACGAAGAACTAGAAGTGTTCAAAGAGCTTAAAAAAATCGGCTACTCAATATGCGATTTAAGTGGTCTGGAGATAGATGAAAGTTCCTTAACAAGCACAACCGACATCTTACTGATTCCTAAATAGTCCATGCCCTTGTTTATGCGGTAAGTACAAGGTTTTCTCTTGCTAATAGAAAATTATTCTTACTCACCGAGATACTTTTCTGAGGTGTTTGAGGACTCGAAGAGTTGAACTTTCCCCTGCGGAGAGGCCAGAAATTTTACGCATATTTGCGAACTCGTTCCAGGTCTTGAGAAGTCGATTCTCCATCCACGCATTGAGGAACCAAGGGTGAATGTAGGATGAACGACAAACAGGACGAGTGTTTCCAAGGTCTGCTGCCACCGTGTCAATAACAGCCAACATTGCTTTGTTTCTTTCAAATTGAGTCGTTGGTACGGCCCAGTCGCCTTCTGTCCAAAGTTTGTTGATCGATTCAACATCGGGAAGTTTCCCAAGCCAATGTTTCATGTCTTTTGCTTTCTGTGGTTGGGCGAGAAATGCCAAACGCTCAGCACAACGGTAGGTTGCCGCCCATGTTCGGAAGTTCTTGGCAGTGAAACCTTCTCCACTGCTTGCACGGATGTACTGATTGATATGCTCAGCTTTCAGGTCGACTTCATTTCCTGCCTCTGAGATATACATGAATAAGTCAGCATTCTTTACGCCTAAACGGTTGGTTCGTAGGATGAGGTCAACGAGATGGTCGTCTTCAATGGTAATCTCCCAGTTCTTGTCTGATTTTCCTGTGAAGGTAAACACTGCATCGTGCCGTCCTTCAGCATCGTCACCTTTGATATGCTTAACATGCATCGATTTGAGCGTAGTTAAGCCGTAGGAGTTGTTTGCTTTTGCATACTCGTCACTGCCAACGCGGATGTTATACAGGTCGATTAAGCGGACGACAAGGGCAGCGACTGTGTGGAGTTCCATTGTACTCTCTTCAAGGTCTCTCTCGACCTGCTTTCGAAGTCGTGGAAGTTGTGAAGCAAAGTAAACCACATCGTCGTACTTCATCTCTGTTGTGATATCAGTCCATTCGGGGTGATAGCGGTATTGTAGGCGCCCTTTTGAGTCGAACCCAGTCGCTTGGATATGCCCCCTAGCATTTGGACAAATCCATACTTCGCTCCAAGCAGGAGGTAAACCAAGTGAATTCCACCTAAGAATGAGGATTGTATCCTCGACTTTCACTCCGTCTGGCGTTCGGTATTGCCATTCAAATACTCCTTCTTTCAAAGAAATATTTTCACGAGATACACCGCTTAGCGATGGGTCGCTGCGTACCAAAGTCGCTCTCCTTAAGGCTTCTGCTGAATCGATAGGCACAATTCTCCGACTGTGGTACATTGCATGAACTTATGGCCTGTATAAGTTTTTCACTTGATCTGCAAAAACAGATTCTAAATAGGCAAAAACCCCTCTGTATACCCAACATGGAATGCCTGTAGCGTCGTTAGCGTTTAATAAGACCCACTATGAGTCGTATAAATGCCAATTACTGCTATCGTTAGCTCGAAACC
>Ga0315315_10007115_pt1 | contig 10359 bp, 10 predicted proteins | sample M140m3416metaG_FD_203699 | JGI IMG/M metagenome (GOLD analysis project Ga0315315, IMG submission 203699) | Ammonia-oxidizing marine archaeal communities from Monterey Bay, California, United States - M1 40m 3416 | ecosystem: Environmental > Aquatic > Marine > Intertidal zone | place: USA... | reverse complement strand
GTAACTCTATTAAAAGACATGCACGATTATACATTTTTTAAGAAAACAAAAATAAGTGATGATGCGATGGAAAATATGCGTGATAAATATTTCAATGATGAATTGTAATTTAATTTACATAAAAGATTTTTTAAGATAATGTGAAAATATAATATAAAAATAGAATGATTTTTATACTATGAACATGAATATGAACAATTATTTACAAGGCCAATTTGGTTCAAAATCTAATAAGGGATTAATATGGTCATTATTAATAGAAAATGGCACATTTACAAATATACCTGAACAAAAAGCATCGATGGTAAAAGAAATGTTTGATAAACAAATAGATAACATAGCAAATAAAATAGTACCAAGTGATAATTTAATAAATCTGAATAAAGTTGTTATAAGCACAATGATTAGAGAGATTGAATCATATAATAACAATAACAATAACAGCATTGGTCAAATGGATAATATATACAATGCTTCAGAATTATCACAGCAACGTCAAAAAATATTTGACAATGAACTATCAAATAAAAAAAAAGAATTCGACAATTTAAATAATACATCAGTTCCTGATAAAATAGATTTTTCTGATGAACTAGATTCACCAATTGGTGGTGAAATGGATAAAATTCTTCAGGCACAAATTGCATTAAGAGAGAAACAATTAAACAATGTGTTAAATACTCAAGATAAAGAAGGAGCAACAAAATGGATAAATCCCTCAGGTCAATCACAAAATGATATAGAACAAACAAAATTAAAAATAGGAGATGATATTAGTCTTGATATAAATGAATTGGATAAAGTAAAAAAAAGGGTTTACTTTGAAGATGAAAAACCACAACAGCCAGCACCAGCACCAGCACCAGCACCAGCACCAGCACCAGCACCAGCACCAGCACCAGCACCAGCACCAGCACCAGCACCAGCACCAGCCTTATCTGAAACAAATGATTTTATGGCTTTATTAAAACGGAAACCCACGAATCCGATACAAAAAACTGAAGCCATACAAACGCAAGAGATATTAAGTGAAACAACATCTGTAAGTGAAATGTTAAAAGAAATATTAGATAAACAAAATCAAATTCTAAATTTACTGACAAAGCAATAATAATTTTATATAAGAATGATTTTATATAAAATTGAATATTATATAATTTTATTAACATTACAACACATTAAAAATGAACAAACAAGAGTACAATATAAACAGAGATATACTAGACAATAATGTAAATAAACGTATTAAATTAATAATAGAGGATTGTTGTATGAAAAAAATAGTTAGAACAACAATGTATAATTATTTTAAAAAAATATTAACATCAAATGAATGTTTATTGTTTTCTGTATATTATTACTTTTCGGTTCTATCAGTCAGTTACATTATGTTATCATACAATATCGTTTATATTTGTGTTAATTATTATTTAAATTTATATTATGTAAGCAATTTTATTTCAATGGTTATAAATATGTTAATAATCATAAAAATTCTAGAAGAACTAAAAGATTTTATATATATCTTATTTTGTCCATGCGAAAGAAATAGAAATAGAATCATTAATCAATAAAATTATATATCAATAAATTTATATATCAAACAATTCTAATTTATAATTATCTCCCTCTTTTTTCAAATCACCAACGTGTTGAGGATTATTAATCATATAACTATCTAAGTCATATACTTTTTTAGTTTTTGGATCAAAAGCATATTTAATACCATCCAATTCTATTGTTTTAAAACCTTCAAATTGTTTCCCCATTTTATTTTTTTCAGCTATATCGTCAGATTGTTCATTTTGATAATTTAATTCATAAGCAAACTTAGAAGTATCCGTTGTTCCAAAACTAAAGCATTGTAAGTTTTCACTTTTATTTGATTTTGAATGCAACATACAATCGATAGATCCTTCTTTTACTGATTTCAATATATTTGTTGAAATCTCTTCTTTTATATGGGCAATCTCATATAATGCTTCATCTGTAGTAACAGGCGTGGTATTATCTTTTCTACTCTTATCCTTTAAACGCAGCTCAAGTGTATCATTACTATTTAATTGTTTTTCCGATAATACCATTAAATATAAGAATACCTGTACTGTTCTTAATTCTTCAGGTAAATCTTGATGACTACAAATACGTCTTGCGCGACCAATAACTTGTTCAATACGAACAGGGTGCCAATAAGGCTCGGTAATATGGACATAACGGACATTTTTTAAAGAAATACCTTCGGCCCCAGATGAAGTAATCATTAATAATTTAATAATCTCTCCTCTCGTATTATTTGGAGATATTTCCTTTAATTTACTTGTAATCGAATCAGGCACATATTTCCATGCATTATTCAACACATTTCTAATAATTTCTTTTTCTTCCGGAGTTTCAGTACCAGTATACAATGCAAATTTTGGTTTTTCCATATCATCTTCTGATATATTCAAACTCCAGGTTTCTCCTGTTTTTTTTATTTTGAATTGGGCGAATCCATTAGCCTCTAATATAAGTGTCAAAATTCCAATGCCTTCTAATGCACGAAACTGCGTATAAAGCAAATGTATACCTTCGTGTTCTTCATCCTTAATATTTTCTAATATATGTAAAAATTTTGGACTATAGGTTTGTAATGCTTCTGGTGTTAAATATTTGTCGCTATTCGCTTTTAACTCACCAAGAGCATTTTGTATTCGTTCCTTATATGAAATGTTTCCACGTTCGCCAGCATCACCTTCACCATCACCTTCGCCAGCATCGCCATCGCCATCACCATCACCATCGCCATCGCCATCACCTTCGCCAGCATCATCCTCGTCAAATGCTTCATCTCGATTTTTTTTCTCCTTCTCTGAAACATTATCTATCATATCTTCATTAATAACTTTATTTGTTATCGCTTCATTCAAATTAATTTCCTCGCCTTTTTTATCCTTTTTGTCAGGCATAGGTCGAGAAATATCAGGTCTGGGAAAAACAAAATTACAAAACACACGAGAGAAAATACGATAAGTAGAACTAGTGCTTTCATACAAATCACTCACATTTTGTTTGTGTTTTTTCTTCATAGCATTTTGCTTCTCCTGATTACGTTCTTGTTCTCGTGCTTCTTCATATACCCCAAATTGAAAATCACTCATTTCAATTTTAATAATCTGAAAATCAGAAGGATTTTCCTTTTTATATCTAGGCATCAAACTTTCTTGAGCACTACGAAAATAAGATGTTAAGCCCAAACTTCGTTTTTTAAACATATTCATATTTTTTAGTTCGCCATTATCCATTATAAACATTTCTTTAAATTGATCGAGTGTATCGGGTAGAGCCTTATATTCAGTCATTGAAGTTTCTTCCGATTTCACTTTTATATTATTTTTTTTCAAAATCGCAGTAACCAATTTTATAAAGGTAGCATCATTAATTTCACCACGTTCTCCAATTTCCAACTTCATACCAGCATATGTATTATCCTTTATTGATGTTTTATTGACAAATCCAAATGGGTTTTTAGTTATAATTAGTGTAGTTGACGAAGATTTGTATTCTAAAAAATCCAGTATATTTCCTCCAAGAATACTACTTTTAAACAATGATTGTAAATAGATTGTGTTAATTTGCTTTTGTTCACGAATGTCTAATTTTAAAGACCAACTAGTGATATTTCCACGCAATATATTGAAAAGAATACCAATTTCATTCGGATAATTAATGATAGGTGTTCCGGACAATAAAACAATCTTTACATTTGTAGCTTTCATTAGCAATGTATAGAGTGAAATAGGAATACTTTGTTTTTTCTTACCCAGTTTATTCACAATGCGACTAACCAAATTATGTGCTTCATCTACAATAACAACTGCATTATCAAATGGATTAATGGTATTATTGTTTGTCATTTCGGTAATATTAGACATTCGCAATCCATTATAGTTAATAAATTTGTATTTATGCAAAATCATCTTATCAATTTGGTCATCGAGTTTTGTTTTATCACTTGGCGATAAGTCATCATAATTTGCAGATTTTGACATATTCACTAACCAAGCACCTCCGTGTTTAATAATATATTCAACTGAGATGGATAATACATTTGACAATGTTTCTATTATTTCAGGTTCTTTATCTTTAGTATTTACAAATTCCCAGAATTGATTTTTCCTGTATAATTCATCACCACATTTTTTCAATTCTTCGCGATAATTGACTTGGAGCGAAGCCGGTGTCATAATTATGACTTTCTTATTACTTTTCATGCCCTCGGCGATAGCAATAGAAGAACAGGTTTTTCCAGATCCTAACCCGTGATAAAGTAATAATCCTCGGTAAGGTGTATATAAATTCAAATAATCCTTGACTATTTTTTGATGGGTCATTAAAGAAAACTCATTAACGTCATTCTCACCAGGGCAACTAGCTGGTGCAGCAGCTTCATCTACCAAATCTTTTTTATATTTGCTGAATAACAAAGACATAAAATTGACAAATACTTTACGATTATCCATATAATAAGATGATGCCGGAATTACAATAGGTGCTTCTTTTTTCTTTTTAAGACGCGTTTCAATATCGGCATCTCCAATTGTTATCATCGAATAAGGTCCTTCTTTCACACCAACCTTTGGTTTTTTGGTTCGACGTATTGTAATTTTTGTTTTTGTTTTTTCTTTTTCTTTTTCTTTTGGCAATTCATCTTCTTTTACTTCGTCTTCGCCATCTTTCTCTTCACCTTCTTTCTCTTTCTCTTTATCTTCGTCCTCTTGCCCCTTAGGTTTTATAGTTTTAGGTTTTATAGTTTTAGGTTTTATAGTTTTAGGTTTTATAGTTTTAGGTATAGGTTTTATTTCCTCAACAATTGGCTCTATTGGTAAAAGTGTATTTATTACCTTTGTTTTCTTAAAGCTTTTTAAAAAAGTATCTCTATCAAATTTTTTATTAGTTTCATCTATAATTTTAACACCTTTCATTTGTTTTTCTTGAATTTCGTCCTCATCAGCCTCATCAGCCTCATCAGCCTCTTCTTCCTTATCTCTTCCGTCTTCTTTTTTTTTCTGAACTACCTTTTTGGCATTTATGTTACCTCTTATATTAATTTCCATATCTTTTTTTATCGCAGGTGGTTTGTTTAGTTTTAATTTAGCTAAAAGAGCAGCCATGTCTTATATAATACAACTTTTTAAAAAGTTTGAAATTATTGTATTACATTTTATCAATTTTTTTAATAGAGACTTCACTTGCGATTTGTTCTGCCTTTTTCTTTATTTTATGAATACCTTTCCCCAAAAACACAAAGACATACGATTGTTCCAGTAATTTTTCTTGTATTTTTTGGAAGGAACCAAATTCTTCAAAAGGTATAATATCACTTGTTTTCATTGCGTGAATAGGTTGTCCTATACGTAAAATAACATCCATTTCATATCCTTCTTCAATCGTATGACTAATTTCTAAATAATCAGGTGTTGTTTTGAATTCTTTTTGAATTTTTACCTGAAGAATATTTTTAAAATTATCATCGGTATTAATAATTTTAGTCCAATCAACGTGTGCTTCAAATACACTCTCTACAAAAATTTGTGCCATTTGAAAACCAGGACCGGTAACAAAAACATTTTTAAACCAGCCCTCTTCATCATTTACGGAAATCTTGTTGAAATCTAAAAACAAAGCCCCAATAAATGCCTCGAATAAACATCCTAATTTTTTTAAATTCGTTCGGATTTTCTTCTCCTCTGCGTATTTAGAAATAATTAACCATTTATTGATATGCATTTCGTAAGCCAATTTTCCAATATGTTCATTCTTTACTAAAGCAATTTTCTTCTCCGTCATAAAACCTTCATCAGCTTTAGGAAAGCGTCGATAAAGATAATACTTTGTAATTAATTCCAAAACACCATCGCCGATAAATTCTAGGCGTTCATTTGATTTGGTTTTTAGTTTTAAACAATCATTGGGGCAAGGCATGATTGTAATATTATTAGCCAGATTTTCGTGTTGAGACCTTTTAGTATATGAACTATGAATAAAAGCACGTTTGTAAAGTTCTAAATTATGAACTGGTGCTTTAATTCCATACCGATTAAGAATAGATTGAACATCGTTCAATGTAATCTCAGTGTTTTCATTATTAAATGGATTAAATATCAAATTATCGCCACATTTAGTAACATCGCCGTCTTGTAGAATGGATTTTAGGTCTTGCATATCATCCACAATTTCGTTCATTTCTATATTTAGAATAAACGATTTATATTTAAATCAATTTATAAAATATTTTTTTTAAAATATATACGTATAGTATATAAAATGCCTCGTATAATTGGAGTTAGAAATAGAAATATGGCCGACAACTCAAACTCTAAATGCCCTGGACTTGCGCCGACCGTCGGTGTTAACGCGTCTGTTGCGGCTGTTTACAGACAAAAACTTGGTTGCTGCGGAAAGTGTGTGATTTCCGGTAAAATTAGCACCGCTTATGGTTGCAGTGTTGGTTGCACTCAAGGAAGACGTTAAACATTTAAAAGAAATTAAATATAAAAAGGAATTAAGTATTATTCTTTTAATAAGCATATTAGTATTTTATGCTTATTAAATTAGATTTTAGAGAGAATAAACTGATTAGTCTATGCAATGTCCTTCTCCCAGATGACGACAATAACAATGACAATAAAAAAATCAAAATAGTGAGTGAGAATCTTCCATTAGGGGATATCATTATATGTGACAATGAAGGCAATGAAAAAATAATAGTAGAGAGAAAAAGTTTAGCAGATTTAGCGGCTAGCATTCGTGACGGACGTTATAAGGAGCAGAGTTTTCGATTAAATCAATGCTCTTTACACAATCACCATATCTACTATTTGATTGAAGGAGATTTAAGGTATTATAGACCATTTAAGGGGTTGCCTGATAAAAAGGCTTTATTGTCGGCAATGGTAAGTATCAATTATTTTAAAGGTTTCTCTCTTCAACGCACAATCAATTTAGAAGAAACAGCCGAATGGATCATTCATCTGGCTACAAAATTAGAAAAAGAAAGTGGTACAATTCCATATTATAATGGTGGTGCCGAAATCATTGATACTAATCCAAATTATGCTAATGTAGTTGGTAAGCGAATTAAGAAAGATAATATAACGCCTGAAAACATTGGAGAGATTATGTTATCTCAAATTCCAAATGTAAGTAATGCTTCAGCGTCTGCCATTATGAAAAAATTTGATACTATAGCAAACCTTATAAATGCATTACACAATGATGAAAAATGTTTAAATGATGTTTCTCTTCCTAATAAAAATGGACAAATAAAGAAATTAACAAAACCATGTATCAATAATATTTATGGATTTTTAGTAAAACCTAAAATTATTACAATAGATACATGATAATGATTATAATTATAATACTATAACAAATATTTTGTAAAATGTATTATATATATAGTATAATATGAAGTCCAAAATTGGTAGATCAAAATGTAAATCATTACCTAAAATATATAGATATATTGGTTATACTTTGGCAATTGGGTTTGCTATATATATTATAGCAAAAACCATCCAAACCCAAAGAAATAAAAATATTGAAGGTTTTAAAAAACATGGAACGGGTGCAAAGAAAAGCAAGGAAGATAAAATAAATAAAAAGGAAGGTCATAAAAATAGAAAGGAAGGCAATCGTAATAAAAATGATGACAATGAATCTAGCGATGACGATGAAGAATATGATGATGATGAAGAATATGATGATGACAAAGAAACAGGATTATTTGATTAAGTAATATAAAATTTTATTTTTTATAAATTATATAAAATAAAATATAGTAGAAACTATAATATATATGATGAAAACAGATGAGATTTATAAATTTATTGGTTATGCCGTAGTTATAGTTGTTATTTTTTATATTGTATCAAATACAATCCGGCTACAAACGGGTGTATTAGTTGAAGGATTTAAGGAAGGGAATAGTAATAGAAAAAGAGATGGGAAAAGATTATATGAAAAATGTGAGCCCGGACAAAATACAATTTCTACAACTGAAAGAGATAACACCGTAAGTAAAATTAAATCTATATCTAATAAATATGATAAAGAATTATGTCAAAATTATAATAAAAAAGAAAAATATTATATAGAAAATCTAATAAGACAAGGAATTAATACAATGTATAATAATTGTATTGATCATCATAAAATATTGGCTATAAAGGATAGTATACAAATAACTCAAGAATATATTGATATAATTATAGAAGATGAAGGGGAAAGGGATACATTGAGAGATGAAAAAATGGAAATATTAAGAGCACAAGTTGAAAATGTAAAAGTATTGGAAGAATGTAAAAGATATTACAATGAATTTTATGGGGAGAATTAATAAAATTTAAAAAATTAATTAAACCTAGTTACTATCATTTATATAATATTTATATGATTTTCGTTTATTACTCGTATTTTTAAAAAATTCTACACGAAACGCATACCCTTTTTTTACTAATTCCTGTAATATATAATTTAATGTATTACATGGGGTTTTTCCCGTCATTCTTTGAGGAAATTTTTGTTTCATTTTTTCACAAATTTCTTTTTCTGTTTTTGGTTCCTTATTTAATGAATTATATACATAATAAAGCCATGAACCATTAATTATATCTTCTTTAGTTTTATTTATAGGACTTAATTCTGCATATTGAGGACTTGTTGTAGTATCATCTATTGTAATATAATCTGGACTAGAGTTGTTAGCCGCAATGTCATATGCTGGGTCAGCGTGTTCAGCCGCCGAAATGTCATATGCTGGGTCAGCGTGTTCAGCCGCCGCAATGTCATATGCTGGGTCAGCGTGTTCAGCCGCCGCAATGTCATATGCTGGGTCAGCGTGTTCAGCCGCCGCAATGTCATATGCTGGGTCAGCGTGTTCAGCTCTTCCCATATCATATATGGGTGATTGAACTGGATGAAAATTATCCATTATATGCATTTGTCTAGACCAAGTAAAAGAATCTTTTAATTTAGGTTCGTTATAATAAAAAATTGTGTTATTATCCTTCTTTTGTAATTTAATTACGCTTACACCAGTTTTTGTTATATTTTTTACTATACAATATGTTGGTTCTCCTCGACTAATCAATGATAATATATCTCCTATTTTTACATTACTCATTGTAGCCCTTTTTGTAAATGTTGGTATACCATTTATTTCAGCCACAATTTTATCACCATCTATATGAATATCATCATTTCTTGAATGATTTTTTTTATAATCTAAAATTTTTTTATACATTTTTTCTGTATTAGCTCTACTTTTATTTTGTAAATTAGCAATATTCACTAAAATACCATCAACTCTTTTTTTACTCTTAGTTAATCGTTCCTTACGTAATTTTTTCTTTAAGGAACTACTACGACTACCTCCTTTTTTTTTTGTTTGCCTTAATGTTGAAAAACGTTTTTTATATGTATGTTTCCCCCTCTTTTTTTTTAATTTAGATGATAACATTATATATATTGGAAATAATATATATAATTTTATAAAATAAATTTTACCCTTTACTTTTTATAACCAGTTTCCATCACTTGTTCAGTATAATCAACACCACCCCAAGTAGAATCCATAGGATTAGGACTATATTTATTGGATTTATCATTAAATATTTTATCAAGAGGCGTTTCTTTACCTATATATTGATTATGAGCATCAAAACCAGGGTAACTATTTTTATTATAAATATCATTCTTTTTACGCCCAGCATCGACTAATTGACTTTCTTCAAATAATCCCCGCATTTCAAAATTGGATGGCGGAGGCATTATATTTTTATTAGCAAGGTTTAAAAGGTCGTCAGTTACATAATAATCAGGTAATCCGGCATTCTGATGCGTAGGACTAGGACGTGCTTTATACACTGAATCGCCTTGCGCATTATACGCATGCTGTAAATATAATATAGGGCATATAATTCCTTGACTACGTTGCCAATCGGTAAATTCAGTATATTCGTCTAGATTTTCAAACCGGATTGGATTAACACCTGGAACATTTGCGCGTTTAGAATTAAAAAGGAAAAATTCACTTCCTTTTTCTATTAATACATCAGCGCAATTTTCTGCTATTTTATAAGTTTCTTCCCCATTTTCATTTAAATTTGTCGTAAAGGATTCATTAATTTGTCCAGAACAAAATATAAAATACAATCCTAATAAAAATATAATTCCAATAACAATTAGTTTATACATATATATAAAAATACATATTTTAATCTCTAAATAATGTATATATATGGGAAAACAAGGGCTTGAAATCGCACATATAACAAAAGATGGAAAAGAAATAGACGAAAAAACAGATATAAATAA
>Ga0315315_10007110_pt1 | contig 10363 bp, 10 predicted proteins | sample M140m3416metaG_FD_203699 | JGI IMG/M metagenome (GOLD analysis project Ga0315315, IMG submission 203699) | Ammonia-oxidizing marine archaeal communities from Monterey Bay, California, United States - M1 40m 3416 | ecosystem: Environmental > Aquatic > Marine > Intertidal zone | place: USA... | reverse complement strand
GAGGGTGTAGGTGTTAGGATGGCCCGCTTTAAAAATCCCGACGGGTGGAGGTAAAAATCCTTCAGTGGTTGTTCCTTTAGGGACGATTTGGTCACCCAAAGGACATGCCAGGCATCCCTTCCATCGTGATGGTTGCTGTCCAGAAAGTTGGAGACAATGGCTTGCGCGGTAACGGTCTTGCCACTGCCTGCACCATGGTTCATGACAAACCCTTTTAAGGCAGCCAAGTCTCTGTTAAAGTATGTCTGCAAGAAGTCCTGCGGCTTGGACAGCTGGTAGATCATGCCCATTCCTTGCGTATTTGAAAGGTTGTTGCTTTTTGCCTGTGGCCATGGAAAGTAAAAGTTTTCGTATTTGCCCACCCCTTTCGTTTCCTGCCCGCATTCCTTCCCAGTGATGTTGGTAATTTCGTCAAAGTCAAAGGGGGATTGTTGTTCCATGCAATCGTCTGATTCCTTGTTGCACGCCTCGCGGGCCGCCTCGTGGGAGTTGTAGTTTTTGAACGGAAACGCAGCATCCTCCTGTACCTCGGTGCACTCCTTTCTCTCTCCAAAGCAGGTGTACCCGGCGGTTCCCTCGCAGTACTTGATGCATTGCTGGTGGGCCGTGGCCAAGTTTCCGTAGTCTGCTTTGGAAAACCTTGGGTTGCTGTCGCTGCTCGGTTGGCAAACTCCACTGATGCAGTTGAAGCCGGTAATTGTGTCTTTGTTTGCCTTGCATTGCTGCAGGACTTGCTCCAATGTTTGTGTACCTTTGCCGTAGTTGTACTGGTTAAAAAGTTTAATCGAGGCATCGTTGTTGAACTCGCATTGGTTGGTGTACCCGCAACGTTTTTGGCACGCTTCCTTGTCGTCGTAGACCCGGAAAATTCTGGCAAAGAGGGGCACAAGCGCATAAATCACTTTGTTCGTGTTTTTGGCCTGAGCAAATCGGTACAGAAGGTGCTGCTTCTCCCCCTGCGCTATTTCCATTCGTATACCGTTGTATTGAAATACCCACGTCGACTCGTCTCGATTCACGTAGGTGGTCGCTGCTTTTAGAAAGTCCGTTGCATCGAGTGGATCGGCCTCTGCCGCTTTTAACAGGGTATCCAACACGTCGAGTTGCTGGACTCCCACCTCGGGCAAGCACACGAATTCGGGAACTGCACAAGTGTCTTTTAAGTATTGTAGGGCTTTTATGCGGACAGAGATGGGTGCTGATGGCGCAGCGGGGGGAATAGTAGTAGTCGATGGGATGGTTGACACAGCAGGGGGAATAGTAGTAGTCGATGGGATGGTTGACACAGCAGGGTTTGGCTCGGAATCCTCCCTCTCCAATCGTGCCAACAAATACCATAGGATCATCTTGATGTGGCAGCGCTGTTTGAGTATCTTGCAGGCAATTTTGCCTTTGCACTCCCAAAAGGTGTTGTTTTGCATGGTATTCATGTCGATAATACCCTTGTACCACTTTCGTAAAACGGTGCGATTTGCCTTTTGTCGCATCTGCCGGCAGGTGAGCAAGACTTCAATATACAAGTCGACTTTTTCCAGCATGGTGGTGGTGGTGGTCGAATTGGAAGGAAACTCGGAAGGGACGTTACCGATTAGGGGCAGCAACGAGACAGTGCACAATATTTGTTCGTAAGCCTGTGCATGGGTAGTGCCCTCTGGAAGGCCAAATTGTCGTTGTTCTTTTTCCCCCAACTTGTTGGATTTCATTCCATACCACAACGTGTACTGCGCACCATGGGTCAAGTATGCAATGGATGTAGAACCTTTGTTACTCAAGGCATTTACTAAGCTGCGATCTGCATTGGTGGTGGTTGCATCCATATCATGTGACTGTAGAAATGGTCCGTACACTGCAAGCGTCCAGTTCTTTTGCGTCTTATTCGTTTCCTTGTCAATTTCGGCCCGCATTTGTTCTTGGTTTTGGTTTTTATGTTTATTATCGATGGACCCGTACAAGTGTTCTATCATGAGACTAGAAACCAAGTAGTATTCCGAGTAGGTATCTCTGTCATTCTCATACCAGGTCTTGAAAATGTCAAGCAGTTTCCCGCCTTCCTCTTCCAAGTTCAGATTCATGTTGCCTTTTTCTCTACATAAATAAAAAAAAATACAAGATGATGGACCCAGCCAAACTGAAACAAATTCAACAAGAAGGTGGGACCGTGTTACAATGGAAAGAAACCCGCATAAAACCACTGGCATTTGACCTAGTCGGCAAGTACATCGACACCATTTGGAGTGTTAGTAAAGATATCCAAAGCTGGCCGTCCGCGGAAATAGAGAAGAAAGTATTGGAAGACGCGGACGAGGGATTGCAGCGCTTCTGTACTTTCTCACATAAAAGTATTTTTTCCATTTTAACCAGTGGAAAGGCTTCCGAACGAGACGTACGCAATTTGAAATATATGATCGAGGCAAAGAAGAAGATTGCGGCGGGGGAAGACGAACAGGAAACCATTAATCAATTACACCAGTTGTTTCAAGCGGATTAAATAATTTTTAACCAGCGGAAAGGTTTCCGCAAAAGTCGTACGAAATTCGAAGTATGTGGTCGTCGAGGCAAAGATTGTTGCGGGTGCTGAACAAGCGACCATAGATCATCTGCATCACTTGTTTCAAGTGATTTGAGAGCCCTTTCAAATAAGTAAGGCTTGGCCCAGCGTGGACACGCGAAAGAGTGTAGTTTCATTTTTTTATATGCCTTTAGAAAAAAAGAATGGAAATAGGTGGAGTATTTGTAGTGGGTGGGGTGGTTGCCGTGTTGGTCAGCCAACTAGCCAATGCAGACTTACCTTACATTGCCGGTATTGTTGGCTCTGCCCCCCTTTATGATTTGACAACATTCTTCTTTATCGCCAGCTCGGCGCTGGTTGCCAAAACTGCATTTTCGAATGGGATATCCCACATCGGAGTGGTGGTTGGAATGTTAATAATTGCCGCTCTGGGAGGAGGCCCACTTGCGATTGTGGCAGGGTTGATTACATGGGCACTTATTACGTCCATGGTATGGCTGGTCAAGAAAGAGGTATTTGCATAATAAATTAAGTTTAATAGCAATACAAACTGTTTTTTTGCATTGTAAAACAATTAAATAAAAAGTACAACTTTTATAGGTCTATTACTTCATTACAGAGCTTTAATTTAAGGTTGGTAGTAAATTTCTGACGTTGAAATACATTTTAATAAAAAACCATTTGTAGATATTTTAAGGAATATTTACCTTTTATTGTTTAAAAAATACCGCCAAACTAATAGTTAATTGTGTAATTACTTATTTTATAAAAAGCCATTTTAATGTATTTTTGTACCACTCTTTTGCCTTTTTACGCTATTTTGTATTTAAGTTATCAGTGAAAATTTAAAAAAAGAAAACAATATCTTGGCTAATAGAATTTATCACTATTAAAAAAAATGTAAAGTATTAAATTTTTCCCAATTCTTCTGAATTTTGTGTAAACTGCATTTTTTTGTATTAAAAACAGTATACTACCAAGTATACTATTTATGTTATAACTGCTCTTTACATTTTTCATATATTTTATTACGTATTATAATAGTCCACCTCACCTTCACATCTATTGCCTTTATGATGTGCTTTGTTAAATTGATTATAAGAAAAAAAAGTACAGAAATTCGTTGTAAAAAAAAATTTTACAATTAAGGATGAAAAGCATAACACATATATATTGTTTTATAGGTCTACTTACTACGCATTTACATTTTTTTCCAATATGGTGATCCATTTGCACGCTTTGCCAAAACCATGTCTTTCCCTTGGTAAGACATTCTATGACCAGTATTGTAACCGGCATCGTAATATCCACGAGCACTAGGGCGCCTGAAGCATTTTCCATCTTTGCATACTTGCTTCCACATTTTGGTTTCTCCAGCAGCTCCTCGTCTAGCATAACTTTTTTTGCGGCTGCGTTTCTTCGCTTTCTTTCTGCTTTTTTTAGATTTCTTCTTTTTAGATTTCTTTTTTCTGGATTTCTTCTTTCTAGATTTCTTTTTGCGACTGCGGGATTTTCTTGTTGATTTTTTCCTGTAGTTTTTTCTCCTTGACTTCTTTTTGCGACTGCGGGATTTCTTTCTACTTTTTCTTGCTTTTTTTCTTGATTTGCGAGATGGTTTGCGACGAGATTTTTTTCGACTACGCCGCTTTCTAGATTTTTTACGAGGAGGCATGGATAATTTTTAATGTAGCAAGATTTTTTTTACTTAATCACTTTTATCTGAGCCGGCATCATCATGAAATTCTTGCTCCTCCTTTTGACCCATCTCCAACAACATGCTCTCGGTGCGACTTACAGGTTTTCGCGACGGACGCCGCCTAGGCTTTCGGCAGCTGGCGCAGAAAATGCGTTTGATCCAGGAGACGTCCGTCTCGATGTCCTCCGTCCACTTATCCAAGACTTTTCCGTAATAAACCACATCTTGGAACCTCAGGGCTCGATCCAGCGCTTCCCGCGCGTTCATGTACAAATCAAATGGTTCCTTAGAGTAATTTGTTTTGACGGTCTGTAAGTCCTCGATAGTCTTTGTCATGTGGGCATCCTCCACGACCCTTCTTAATCTACAAACGACAAACACCAGTTTCTCGCTGATCTTTGTGAGCTCTTCCAGGGTCTCGGTGAAGCGTTTGAATTTCAGCACCGACATAGAAATTGCAATGTACGACGTCAACAGGATGGGGACAATAACGCTGGAGCGCTTGATCCACATATTGTCGCTGCTGGCCAAGTCAAATTCGCTTTTAATAGTCTCGAGGCACGTCAGCCCAGTGGAAACCAAGATAGTCAAGATATTGACGGTGTCGTGCTTGTATTTAATGGTAGACGATTTAAGTGCCAAAATAGAATTCCGTCGCTTTAAGTACTCAATGTTGCTCTTGATGTATGCAATAAATTTATTGCGTGCAATTTTGTGCTGCGAGAGTCGCTGTTCCAGTAAGACATCATTCACTTGCATCTACTTATTGCTTTCTATTTTAACTACATTTTTTCTGCGCTTCGTTGGGTACGGCTTTGTGAAATTAATATGGAGAAAAAAAATGAATCTGTTGAGGGATCCGCTGCTCCAGACCCTCTTCACGCACGACATTGTCTTGGTAGGCAGCGTGGTTCGCGAATCCTTGGCTGGTACCCCGTTGGAATCCTACGTCAGGGATGGGACCGTGGTGGGGAGGGCATTTTTTAAACAATGGTTGACAATTAATCGGCTTTTGCACAACAAGATGGTTAGCATGACCGTGGAGAACGAGACGCACCTGAACATCGTTGCCTTGTTTCTATTAAAGTGGAAGGAGGGAATTGACATGCGACTACGCATGAGCTTCCGAAAGAATGTGATGAGTACCCCTGCCTCTTTTCCCAGGCTGGACGTGGACGTCAACACATTGTGCCTCTCACGCAACGGCTTGTTTGTCGATGGTAGTATTTTTGAAAAGGAGCCCGTGCCCCTCGCTAGGTTGTGGCACCAGTGCACGCAGCGCCAATTTCGATTGGCCACGACAACACCGTTCAACGATGCCAAGTGGAACACGCAGCGCATTCAATCGTTGGTTGATCAGGGGTGGGAGTACCTAGATGCAGCGGTCCGGCCAGCAGCTGCACCGTACCCAAAAGACATCTGTTGCATATGCAGGGAATCGTTTGAAGGCACTGTGCTCGTGACCACATGCAACCACTATTTTCACACCCACTGCTGGAAAGAGCATGCAATGTCCCGGTCCACCGCCTTTTCCTTTACCCCGCTGAAAGTCCATTGCCCGTTGTGCCGCGAAGAATTTTTGCCATGGCAAACCTTGGTTTAAAATCCACTAAATAATTTTTTTGTTGCCGACTAAAAAATCATGCAGTTTACCAGCACGTTCGAGGACAACAACATTCCTCCGTTTGACCAAATTCAAATCAGTTTAGGACACGGCAAATCCACGGAGTATGTTATTGACGCATATATCTTCTCTATATTTAAAGCTGATGTAAAGTTTCTTGCCTCTGGCTCGTTTGGAAATGTCTTTTCGCTTAGATTTTCGACAGGCCAAAGCGTGGCGGCAAAAATTGTTACGGCAGACGATTATGAAATCAACTTGTTAAATGGTATCAAGGAAAATGCGTGCAAGCAACTGCTTCCGTACTTTATTCCGCAAGAAACATATCTACAAAAATTAAAAATAATTTTGTTACCGTTGATGGACGGGACAATTAGAGAGTTGGCACTCGATGAACCTGGGATCTCGTTGCCACAATTATTTAACATGGCAATATTATGGTGCAAAGATCTACAATGCATGGTTAATAAGCACAAATTGTACTACACGGACATCAACCACACCAACATTATGTACAAAAAAATGAAGAAAAGCGGCAATATTTTTGTTCAATTTGTTGACTTTGGTAGTTTGATTGAGGTTGGCGAACAGCCTTGGGGGGTGTACGTGTTGCCAAACAGGAAGAAACGGGATACAGTGAGAGAAATTGATATTGTGTGGCCATTGTTGGTGACACTATCGGAACTGTACGCCGTGCAACATGAATCGGTTGAGAAGGTAGAAAGAACAGTGTTTAAAATGAGGAGCACAAAATGGACCAAGAAAAACATGGACAACTTTACGTCCATGCTGCCGCCATCGCTCCGGCAGCTGCTACAAGATACCATCGGTGGCAAACTGACCAGCCTGTCTGAATTGCAACAACGATGTGCAACATTCGCAAAGAAACGCTTGAAGCGCAAGCGGCGTGGCGATGACGTCGAGGTCGAATGGAAGCACGACAGCAGGCTTGGGTACAAATCATTCGTCGGAAAGCGGTACAAGGCTACTTTGGTAAAACAGTTACCACGCGCATGGATTGTGCAGTGGGCAGATGGCTCGCAGTCACAAATGCCAAAGAGTTGGATCTATTAAGCCGCTTAAACCGACAACCCGTGGACCTTGTCCAATCGAATCACCTGCACTGCACCATACGCCCGCTTCAGCATGCTGATGGTGTGGTTGTACATGTCCAACGCTTGCAGCTCTGGGGTATATTCATCCTCCCTGGACGTTGCCACGGTAATCAAACGCGGTTTGGGTAACTTTTTCAGCAAGGTTTCGATGTTACGTAGCATGTCCAAAATGTCTCCCATTGGGGTGATGTGGTGAGGAAGGTGGGTGTGCTCGATGGCATCCAACAACAACTTTTTGAAAGGTTTGGTGTTCTTGTTTAGTAATTTCTTCGCCATTGCGTAGGGGTTTCCCTTTTGGATTAAATTTGCCATGTCGCCAGACACATTTTTACCATGGAGGATGGATTTCAGCTGGTCGTAGTACTTGTACTCGTCGTGCACCTTCCACTTACCAATTTTTTCTACGGTGGCATGCACAGACGAACCGAAGTATTGACGAATACGCTCCCCAAATGGATTGTTGACGCTGAAATAATCCTCGTCAATGTCAAGGGTAAATGGTCGGCCTTGCAAAAGAGATTGAAGTCGGTTAGTATCCTTGACCGACTTGATCACGTGCAGTTTCCATGGGAGGGCGCACGATAGTTTGGACGGAGCCACCTGCTCTTCGTCCCCAAAGTAGGGTAAGTCCCCCGTTTTCCCATCGTTCCTCGCAATCTTTACACGGTTCTGGTGCGTTCCCACCAAGAGGTGGTACGTACCCTGCGGAAGCTGGGTGCACCATTGGCCACACACCCATATGACGCAGTTTACATACCCTTCCAACACCAAGGTAGGAATCCACGTCTCGATGGAATTTTCTTCCAGCAATGTTTTCCGATTGGTGCATTTGTGAGCGCACAAGCACTCCACGGATTTTTTCGTCATGTTCCAACTGGGAACCATGTCGGGGTGGCTATCGAAATGAAGCAACGCCATGTTTTTCTGAGATTGGTTCCAGTAGGGTTTCATGGCGTGGTGGTGTTCGTCCACGACGGTTACTTTCATCTTTTTGTTTCTTGCAAAGAAAAAATAATATTGCAACAAAAGAAAAAAAATGCCCTTGTTGCTGAAATCGTTCGATAAGGCCGTGGACGCCGCCAACCACGTCATTGGAGTCATGGAGCAAAACCTTGAACTGATCGACAACCCTGCGGTATGCTTCGACATTGACGAGACGTTGATCCTGAACCATCCCACCGAAGACGACAAGTTCAAACGCAACGGCCCGGTAGCAAAAATATACGACTGGGCCGTCGCAAACGACGTCAAAGTATTCATCATCACCGCCAGGCCGAAAATAAGGAGCAACGCGAAGTGGACGGAGAAAATATTGGAGAAAAGTCGCATCACAAAGTATGAAAAGGTGTACTACGAACCGGAGGGTGTGGAGAGCGGGGACGCCAAGTACGCCTACCGAAAGCGAATATGGGAGGAGCACGGCCAATGTTGCATGCTTTCCGTTGGGGATCAATGGACCGACCTACTGCAAATGACAACAGAGAACAAGGAGTTTACAAAGAGGGTAGAGAGAAACGTGTACCACGTGATTTGCGGCGACACCTACTCGTCGATAGGGTTGAAATTGCATGATTATAACTAGATTAATTTTTTTAGCACGGGCAAATCTATACTTACAAACTCCTGAATCACTTTGTCCGAATGGTACAGGTGTTGGAACAGCTTGCGCTCCTCTGAGCACGCGCTGACCCGTTTGATAAATACCTGAACCTCACTGAACGGCAAGCCCTCGCACATAATAATGTCAGCCCGAAGCGCTTGCATGGTTACCTTCTTCTTCTTCTTCTGTGGGACTACTGCCTTTTTTTTTCCAACCACCCCATGCATTTGCCTCCACCATATTTGAATAAACAGTGCGGCACGCCGTTTCCCCATGTACCGCTTGATTCGTTGTTGTGGTTGTTCCTGCTGTTCTTGCTGCCGTATTTTCCACTTCACGTTGTCTTCCAGGTATTTCTTGCACACTTTGTACCGCTCTCGGATGAAGATGGTGTTGTCCGTGTTGTAACCAAATTGCGCCGATTTAACGTAACCCACGTTTGGTGGGTCGTACCTTCGAAAGGTAACGTTCTCCAGAGAAAACACGGTGACCCGCTTTACCATTTTTGGGTTGGGATTGGGAAACACCAGCTGGTATTTCTTGCCTTTGTTTTTCTCCACAATCTCTACCTGAATCCACTCAGACTCCTTCAGCGCTTCCTTCAACCCTACTTTCAATATATCCACAATGGCCTCCCCGTGCTTGTTCTTGTACAACGAGTCGGCACCGCATGAAATAAGAAACTTCATCATCTGCTCCGACCCGCAGTAGGCGGCTCTGCACAATGGGGAGTATCGCGACCGTCCGTAGGCACCATTCACGATGATGCTTCGAAGCTCATTGTCCTCTACCAATCCAAGCATTCGTTCGCAAGCTTTCAACTTGTCCGAGTTGCAGCATTGATGCACGGCATATACCATCATGGCGCACATGAAGGACTTGCGCTGCTTCACGTGGCGGCGCATCTCGTTCAGATCGTCCCTTCGCATTGCCTCGACGACTCGGTTGACGAGGTGTCGAACTGGTTTGGGAAGGTAGGCATTGGAGTCAAGGTGGGAAGAAGGGGCGGCACACCCGCGCTTCCAGGAAGTAGTGGTGGCCATTTTACTTGTACCAATAGAAAAAAAATACTTAAATGAACATGCAATTTTGTTGTATATAGTTAGTTAGTTTTAACACACTCTCTTATTGTTGTTTCTTTTTATCTTTTTTGTTTTTTTACTTGTAAACGTTTGTATTCGTCCGATTTTACAAGTACACCACCAACTCTTGCCACCGTTAGAAATTTAGCATCCTCCATCCAAATATTTCCTTTCCATATGTTCTTCCTTGAACTGTCACAGTACAAATTACCCGGCATCTGATTCTTCATACGAACTCGTTTCCATCCTGGAAATGGATCAGTAACGACACTTCGTTTGCGTTTCTTCTTCTTACCTCTAGGTATTGATGTTGGCGGAAGATCCCCCTTTACCATATGCTTGCCTTCAACTATGTTAACACTAGTCTTATGCGGTGACGTATACACCTTTTTGCCACCCATTATGCCCAAGTAAGTCACCAATTCGCCATTCAAGACACATAGTTGTGGCGCATTGGTGACCTTGTTTGCATCTGCTATTACTGTGCCTTGGGGTTTGCTGGAGCTGCCGCTGGATGCTACCGGGGTGTGTTTTGCACTTGAAATTACTTCACCTTGCGGTTTGCTGCTGGATTTTACCGGGGTGTGTTTTGCACTTGAAATTACTTCACCTTGCGGTTTGCTGCTAAAAACAGGCGTTCTCGGAGGGGTGGATTCTACCGCTTCCAAAAAAAAGACCATGACTTGTTTTCCGGACTCTTGTGCATTGAAGGCGGCGATCCCATCTTGAATGGATTGTTA
>Ga0315315_10007109_pt1 | contig 10363 bp, 8 predicted proteins | sample M140m3416metaG_FD_203699 | JGI IMG/M metagenome (GOLD analysis project Ga0315315, IMG submission 203699) | Ammonia-oxidizing marine archaeal communities from Monterey Bay, California, United States - M1 40m 3416 | ecosystem: Environmental > Aquatic > Marine > Intertidal zone | place: USA... | reverse complement strand
CGTAGATTGCAGACTAAGTAGAAATATCGTACATGATCTGACAGACATACAGCTGTACATAATATTAATCTACTCTCGTAGTAGCCTACGAGCTCGTACTTAGTCTAGTAACTAATTACTCTCTAGAGTAGTAAGTCCTGGTCCTCCTTCTGTACTCCTAGTAAGGCTAGGGTATATGCGGCTCGCCACCTCGCCACCAGTCTGCTCCTGCTGTCCAATTGTTTTTGCAACCTTTCAGAAAAAATTAATGATCGGTCCCATAGTTATCCTCCCCGACCGAACGGAAGCAGAATGTCTTCTTCTTCGGCTAAGATAAAAAATAGCAAGCAACAGCTCCTCGATGAATCATCGTCCGACGACGATTCCTCCGACGACCTTGCAAGGATCAGCCAGAGCAAAGCCAAATCCATCCTCAACATCAACCGCAAGTATGCCAGGGAGTTTGATCAGCGCAAAAGGAGGGAGGAGCTCCGTACTGCCCGCCAGGCCGGAGAGGACGTAGATGACCTCGACACCGGTGAGAGCAGCAGCGAAGAAGAGGATGAGGATGGGGACCTCCTCTCCCCCAGTCTTGACCTAAACATCATCCGAACGATCAAGGCCCTGCGAAACAAGGACGATTCCATTTATGACAAGGATTCGCGTTTCTTCCCCTCGCTTGCTGATGAAGGTTCGGAGTCCAAGAAGAAGGAGAGAAATCTAAAGCCAATGAGATACAAGGATGTCGTTCGCGAGCAAGTTTTGGAAACAATGAAGGCAGAGGAGCGTGGAGAGGAAGTGAATCGATTGAGTGATGATGATGAAGCATCATCGCGTATTAGAAAGACGGAGGAGTCCCCCTCAAAACTTGCCTACGATCAAGAACAAAAAGACCTGCGCGCTGCGTTCTTAAAGTCGACCACGAATGGATCCGATGATGAAGAATATGATGGGAGCGAAGATTATCAAGGTGACACATTGATGATGAAGAAAAAAGCTGGAAATGATAGCAATTCCAGTGACAACAATGATCAGCTGCTAAAGGATGAAATTATGGAGCTTGGAAACTCAGGGGTGGGACAGAGTGGCGTAGTCGATCCTCGCGGCGAGGTTGATGACGGAGAGAATTTTTTGCTTGATTTTCTCAAGAATAAGAGGTGGGTTGACAAGAGTTCAAATATCTATAGCAGTGACGGCGATGAGGAGGAGCGTGGCGTTATTCGTTCAAAGGCCCTGAACAATGAAAGTGACGGGAACGAATCGGATGAGGAGCTGGAAAAGATGGATGCATTCGAATCCAAGTACAATTTCCGCTTTGAGGAGGCCGCCGCTGCCGCTGAAAAGGAAAAGGAAGGGGTTGAGTCGGGGGCTGCTTACAGCGTTGTTGGCTATGCTCGCGGCGGTGCACCAGATACTCTGCGCCGCACAGACGACTCGCGCAAATTGAAGCGTCTTGCGAGGAAGGAGAAGAAAGCGGCTGAGAGGAAGGCAAAGGAGGAGAGGCTTCGACGTCTAAAGAATGCCAAGAAAGATGAACTTGAGGGTAGAATGAAGCAAGTCAGCCAGGTTATTGGATCGACTGAGGAAGAGGCAGGAGAAATTGATGAAGCGTCCTTGATGAAATTAATGGAAGGCGACTACGATCCCGAGAAATTCGAGAAAATCATGTCAGATGCTTACGGTGAGGACTTTTATGAAAAGGGAGATGACGAATGGAAGACCGATGCTGATGTTAAAGAAAGTTTGGCACAGAATTATACCGGTGTGGAGGGAGACATCATCAATGCAGATACAAAAGATATGTACGGTGATGATGAAAACGAAGAACTTGCCAATACAGAAGATTGGCAAGAAGGAGCTGATGAAGGGGGAGCGGATGACAGCGCTGACGTCGGAGGAGAAGAATTTGAAATTGCTGAGGAGGAAAAAGGGATTGAAACGAAATTACGGGAAAAAATGATGGATGAACTATACAAGCTAGATTACGAAGATATTATCGGTGACATGCCCACTAGATTCAAGTATCGCAAGGTCGAGGCAAACAGGTACGGTCTGGCTCCGCAAGAAATCCTCTTCGCAAAAGATGCGACACTGAAACAATTTGTTAGCTTAAAGCGAATGGCTCCCTATCAACAAGGTGAGGAATATCATTGCAACTCCAAGAAGCGGAGACGTTTCCGTGACCTGGCTAAGCTTGACTTTGATGAAGTCATTAGAGAAGAAGGGATCGCCACTGTCGATGCAGATGAAGAAAGTGGAGAGCAAAGAGCTGATGGCAAAAAGAAGACAAGGCGGCGGCAGAAGAAGAAGAAAGGTCAGTCAACCGCAGACGATGAACTCCAAGCCCAGAAGGCCGAAATTACGTCTGCAGCGAAGCAAGCGGTCATAGACGAGAATGATTCGTCAGAACTCATCGCAGATGAATCTGGCAGTAAGCGTAGGCGTAAGAAGAAGGGGAGGAAGGGTGAAAAGAGGGCGAAAGCTGTAGAAGTGGGAGATGATTCGCCCCTACCGGAAGACAAGACAAACAAGAGTGGAAAGGAAAAGGAGAGGATCCACGATGAACGCGATCAACATAAAGTTGACAAGCCCTCGAGCAGGAAGAAGAAAAAAAAGAAGAAGAAAAAGATGATCTCAATTGATGGAGTATCTAAGTCTCGCCTCGCGGCGTACGGCCTTTAACTTTTAAAGACTTTCCAAAAAAAGTATATCCATTTATTGCGTCATTGCATAAGACATACGTAGACTCTTCCGACGTGGTGGCTAGAATTGTGAAAATATTTATTTAGATCCTTGGCGTATAGGCTGAATGAGCTGCTCTCCAAATGCTCATAAGTGCCAATCCAAAAGGAATCTCAAGTGGCATCAGCGCCTCTCCCCCCAGTCCCACCTGTCGGTGCTGAAGAACAGCGAGGGCAAGGGCGATCATGAGTCTCAGGCTGCAAGTGCTGATAAATGTGGATAGGCCAAGAAGCCCAGCAGCACCTGGCCCACTCTTGTCCGCGTCTGCATTCGGGTTGTAGTGGCCATCAATTGCGGAGGCAAGGAAGGCTCCATTGGCGAGGCCGCAAAGAATCCAACAGATGCAGATCAGGGCACCCTCGTTTAGACCCTCGGAAATGTGGAAGACCGACATGCGATGGACGACAAGGAAATCGATACCGGTCGTCAGGGTCAATAATAGAAAAATATCGAACAAAAGTAAATCGACATTATCGACTTTGAGTGGTGGTCCGCCGCCAAAAAGGGTAGAAGGTAGATATGCTAGTCCACGAGTTGATCTATTCTCTTCGACTAGAATTGATTCGTCATCGTTTTCGATGCTGGTTGGATCGGTCTTTTGTTCACTCCTCGTCGCCCGAATGATTTGGTGGTGATTGATCGATGGTATATCAAATATGTGCGATCTACTGTCCGCACGCCCAAGCCAAGCTTTGGAACGGAGCTTTGGATAGATTGCATAGCTCTTTGCCTCTTGCGCAACAATGATCAGCAACAATGCTGCTAGGTCTACTCGAGGAGATCGGAGCTTCCTCGGTTTCGTCATTTCTGGCGCAGGCCTGTCCAATGCTTTCTTCGAAACGCTTGATATTTTGTTCCCTCTGATAGATTTGGAGCTGTTGTCGTTATGATCTTGTGGTGGCTGCGCCAATTGGTGGACGAATATGAAAGGAATTTCGTGACAAAAGTATTTTTATTGATTTTATGTATGGTTGTTCTTTTTCGTAAAGTACGAGATATATACTTTTTCTTTGCATACAGTAAGTAGTACTAGCTACTACTATTATTAGTAAGACTTCGTGACGCAGCCTCTCATCATGATTATTTTTATTATTTAATTAATTTGATGAGATTTTGATGCGGGCCATGATTCCAGATCAACTCGCATGCATACTTAGTACAATGTCTGCAGTGCATGTGCTGGCAACGTACTAGAGTACCTGGAATAGCTGTACTATTTTTTATTACGAGTACACAGTAGGAGTACTACGAGTCGTAGTACTAGCTAGAGTAGCTTTACTATGCATACACTAGAAATAAATACTAGCTCCTAGTATGATGCATGCTCTCTTCTTTCCTGCGAACCATTGTATCATACTGGATCTAAATAATACTGTGAGAGTAGGAATCGTCGGAATTTTTTTAGCTAGAATCATATAGTATTTTACGTGTTAGTTGGTTAGGGTTAGACGGCTAGACTTTGATGCCTGCCGATTGGAGCGCCTCTCGTGCCCAAGTAGGCACATTCTCTCGTTTGGGGAACTGACTCTTAATGAAGTCCTTGACAAATTCTGCGTAATTGTCAGCCATAATTGCCTTCCTCATATCCCGTGTCAGTGCCATCATGTACGCCACGTTGTGGTTCGTCATGAGCTGTGCCGCCAGCGGGTTGCCCGCCTTGAGCAAAAAGTGCAGTCTCGACCGGCTTATGCCATTCTTGCATGTCTGACACTGGCATCCCTCCTGGATCACCCTTTCGTCGCTGGCGCAGTCGCTGCTTTTGAGGCGGAGGGTGCCAGGTGCCAAGCCAGGAACCAGTGCTACGCCAAACCGAGCTGTCCGAGTTGGGTAGACGCAGTCGTACATATCGACGCCAAGCGCGCTGCAGACAACTAGGTCGAGCGGGTATCCGACGCCCATGAGGTACCGTGGCTTGTCGTCGGGGAGAGCCTTGCAGCACTGGTCCACGACTCTCCAGAAAGAGTCCTTGGATTCGCCACCGGCAAGGCCACCAATAGCGTAGCCTGGGACCCACTCGTCTCGATTACGAAAGCCTGCGAGACACCTCTCCCTCAGCCCTCCGATGCTCGTATCGAGGCCACCCTGAACGATTGGGAAAAGATTCTGTTTGTCTGGGTTGGCGTGAGCAGAACGGCACCGGTCGAGCCAGCGCAGTGTCCTATAGGTTGCAACGGTAAAGCGCTCCTTGTCGTCTGCAACTGAGCTCACGACGTCGTCGAGAGCCATGATGATATCGCTCCCGATCAAATTCTGGTGGTGGATGGAGTCTTCCGGTCGGAGTAGCATCCGCCGTCGCTTCCTACCCGTAACGCCCTTGTTTGCAGCTTCCTCCCCTGTGCCATCACCATCGCCATCACCATTGCCACTGCTGTTCCTAGATCCAGAACCGCTCCCAGCAGCACCATGCCAGTTGCCGCCGCCGCCTTCGCCATCGTATGGATTCTCAAACATAACTCCCTCTTCGGTGATCTCGGCGAGCTTCAACAGACTGACCATCTGGAAGCCACCAGAATCAGTGAGGATCGGGCGGTCCCAGCCCATGAAGCCGTGCAGTCCACCCACCTTTTCAAGGAGCTGGGTGCCTGGCTGCAGAGCCAGGTGGTAAGTGTTGGCCAAGATTATGGGACAGTCCAGCGCGGGATCGGCCGTGATTTCCGTCGGTGTGAGCGATTTTACAGATCCCTTGGTCCCCACGGGCATGAAGACTGGGGTCGGAACGGGTCCGTGGGGAAGATGGACCGTGCAGGCCCGGGCCCGCCCGGAGACACCATTTGTGTGGTGGCAGAGGGCGGGACTTTCGGCGGTGAAAGTTGGTGAGGTGCCGGGCGCGACGAGGGGGAGCATGGGCCTCGAGACACCATCGGCGAGAGGATATGGAGCGAACTTCCGCCACGAAACTCGCTTCGAGAAGTCCACACTTTCGAGCTCAGCGGGAAGTTCGACTTTATCCGACATTTGAGCTTGCTTGGCTTTTGAGGGGCTAATATATTATGCTTTGGTTAGTGTGCGGCTGCGGGGGCCGCGTGCTGGGTGACAGAGGACCGACTGACTCTCGAGCGAGCGAGGCGATCGCGCTTCTGAAGTGTCATGACAAACAAACAACTGTTTTAATCCGGGTACTTTTCATTGGATTAATACTAGCTATTAACATTATGTATGCGTACGAGCTCGTCTGTTACATACGAGCTCGTAGTTACATGTGCGAGTCGTGTGTTGTATGCATAAATATATAACTGTATTATTATTATTACTAGAGTATGATGTATACAACGTACGCATACTCTATGCATAATAGTAGTACTACTACTTAGTAGTACTATGGATACTATGCATACTCTAGAGTAGTACGAGTAGTACATACTACACAGCTATATATAATATACGAGCGTAGCGTACATGGTGTAATCACGAATCACGAACGAAAATGAGCGCCGCCCACTCCCAGGCATCGTCACACCTCATACTTCACCTGAAGCTCTTCAAAATTTGGATTGCTTACAATATGCGCAGTGTCCGTGACATTCCCCCAAAGACTACAGGTCTCTTGGTTCTGACCATCGTCTCATTGGCCTCCGTCATTGCCAGTCCGCACTCCAAGGTTGAGGAATCCTTTAACCTTCAGGCGACTCACGACGTCTATTATCACGGAATTCGACCCGCCCTAGCGTCATGGTGGCACAGCTATGACGTCGGCGCTTTGCCCTACGATCATCTCAGGTATCCGGGCGTCGTCCCCCGAACATTTTTAGGTCCCATCATCCTGGCCGCCTCGTGCCGCCTCGTTGGCCTCCTCTTCTGGCCGCTCTTCGATCTCTCCTCCCGTCCTCTTTTGGTGCAGTCTCTGTCCCGGATTGTTCTTCTTTCCCTCAACCTGCATGCCATGTACAGACTGGGCGGGGCAGCGGATAGTAGATTCGCGCCGCACAGGCACCGTCCCCGCGTCGGCGGCTATCTGTTTTTGATCACTTCGGCTCAGTTCCATCTGCCGTACTACTTCGGTCGGACACTCCCCAACGTCTTCGCTCTTGTTGCGGTCACGCACGCGTATGCCGACTGGCTGAGCGGGCGGAGCCAGAGGGCAGCGGCGTTACTGGTATTCGCGGCGGCCGTGTTTCGTTGCGATATCCTTATACTGCTCTTTGCCGTGGGGTTGGCGATGTTGTTGCGGAGGGATATGACTGTGCTCGAGGCCCTCCGGACAGGCGTAGCCACGGTCTTCGCCAGCTTAATGATGACGGTGCCCGTTGACTCGATATTATGGTGCCGACCGCTTTGGCCTGAAGGAGAAGTATTTATCTTCAACGCAGTGGAAAACAAGTCTAGCGAATGGGGGACGTCGTCTTGGCATTGGTATTTTTCGTCTGCTCTACCCAAGGCACTGCTCCTGACGGCTCTGCTGATTCCTCTCTCGGTCCTACGACTTCCAGAGGTGGGCAAAGTTGTATTGAAAAGACGGGAAGAAAATGGACCGGGTGGTCACCTCTTAACGGATCTTTGGGATGTTCTGTTTGATTTGAGAGTAGTGCCATTTTTTCTTCCCATCGTTGCTTTCGTGGCTTGCTACTCCTGCCTACCGCACAAGGAGATGCGTTTTATATTTCCTGCGCTGCCAATGCTAAATGTTGCCGCCGCTATGGGACTCGAGCGGCTGCATCAGGCGGCGTTTCCAGTTCTCGTTGAGGGAAAGGAAAAGGTCAAAAGTCGGCACATCTGGGATTATTTCGCCCTCCTATTGTTTCTTGGCGGAGTAGGAAGCGTCGCAGCTTCTGCGGCAGGAAACGCTATCTTCGTCGCGGTGTCTTCTCGAAATTATCCGGGCGGTGATGCATTGATGATATTACGAGACCATATAGAGAACATCCCCGAGATCCATGCTGTCGTTGCTCATGTTGATGTTGCCTCGGCCATGTCTGGTGTGTCCCTTTTTAGTCAACGAGCTGCTTCGTATTCGGGAGAAAATTCGGGTGTCAGGTGGTCTTTCTCGAAGTCAGGCTACGAGAAGAAAAATGAAATTGGGAAACTGCACCTGGGTGCGTTCACGCACCTGTTGTCCGAGGCCAGGGAGGTGAAAGGGTTTCAAGTCATCGGTGTCGCTCAGGGGCATCCTCGCTTCGACTTGAGGAAGATGCGCGTCGATACGCAAGATAGAATCTTCGTGCTTGAACGCAGATCGTAACAGCCATGATACACCGGCATTTTGCCTCTAATAAGAAACATGTATCATCTTCTAGATTCTATTTATATTATGTACGAGGGTAGTAACCCATTCAATAGCCTCATTTTGATGTGCAACCTAAGCCACTTTCTTGTCGGTGTGACGAAAAAAGGCTGGATTCCATGAAAAGGGTTACTAACCAGTCTCTACAAATCCCATGGCCTTCAGCACGAGTCCACAGCAGACTCTTTGTCCCCGCTCCAACTCGTCTTCGCCCATGTTGATAGCTGCCATCCGTGCTACATCCTCTTCTGATGGGTTGAGCAGATGGAACCGTTCCCGCATGTCTTCGACGAAGGTAATAATTCGACTTTCCTCGCTACCCTCTGTCTCGTAACGTTTCGCCTCGGCCATAGCGGCCAGAACTTCGCAATAGCCACCCTGCCCACCGTCACTCCCGTCCCAGCGCCCCTTCTGCCATCCCAGGGCCAGGACGAGCTTAGTCTCCTCAAACGGGGGCTCGGAGAACGAGGGGGGGGACGGGTCGAGGAGGGCTTCAACCAGATCTGACCGAGCCTTCTGCGTTCCAAACCTGCGCCGGCAAATCGCTGCACAGTCGTGACCTGTACCACTCGCATAGCCCCAGTTCCAATCCGGGGAGGTCCATCCCGAATTTGGGATGCCGTAGAGTTTGGCTGTGGGGTCGGCAGACGACGACGCCATGGCAAGACTCGTGCTCAAAGGCAGATTGCCTGTGGTGGCCGAGATTAAGGCCGCGTTTGGACCTAGAAATGCCCAGCAAATGCTAGTGTAGAGGAAGTGGCAAATGATCCAGAGGAAGACGTGAGGTGGGCCACCTCTAACAAGAAAGGTCATGTCGTACTCAATCAGAATAATGAATGATGAGTAAGACAAGAGGCCAACATAAAAGGAAAGGGAAGAAAAGTTTCTGCATTTTACCAGCTCGTATTAGATCTAGCTAGAGTACATAATACATCATGTACTGCTACTAGCTAGAACTAGAGTACCACTACTATGCATACTTATGGATAATACGAGCCGTACTAGCTACGACTCGTAGAAGTAGTATGCCATCCCCGAAGTAGCCTATAGGTGTCCTTGTTTGTGACAATCTTCAATCAAGCGAGTACGTACGTACGTAGTATGAATACCGAGCTCCGGAGCCGCAGCCACCGCCCGCCGGGTTGCTCGCTGCTCGATGGCCGTGGGGCTGTGGGTTGTGGGCCGAGTCATAATACCGTGCCCCCAAAACGATGACAGGCATTCTGTGTGGCCTCACCCTATATGCTGCTGCAAGTGCCAAATTTGCGGCAGCCTTTGCCCCATCGTATCAGCCGAGGCTGGCTATTCGCGGAAATGTTCGGGGTATTGTCACCGACGCATCAAAGCCGACCACAAGCCTCGACGAAACGGACTCTTCTGGGGACGACTGGGCCGTCATCAGGCCTGAAAATGCTGACGAGAAGTGGGACCTAAGCCTAGGAGGTGTGGCACTGGCCATGGATAGTGCCATCAAAGTGTCAGGCAGAGTCAAAGGTGGATCATCAGCCGAGGCGACCTCTCTGCTCCGGTACGAGAAACTCACTGAGGCGTCCAACGATGACGTTCAGTCGGTCATGGGCTCCGCAGGGGCCTCGCTCGTATGTTCCGGCCTCGGTCAGGAGCTCTACAAGGATCCAGGCCGCACAACTGTGGCAGAAGTGACTTATGGTCCTTCTGATGCAGTCCGTCAGGCCCTTTCGTCAGTACCCAATAGTGATGCTCTTGCTGATGCCAACGCACTTGTCTTCAACTTCCTCGGCGGGGAAGACCTCATTGTCGACGAGGTATTGGGTGCTATTGATAATTTAGTGGAGGGGCTGAGCATTAGTGAAAGCAAGGCCAGGGTGTCATTCAACTCGGTCAGTCACAAGGATATTCCCGATGGGACTGCGTCTGTCACGGTCATGGCAACTGGTGGCCCGGCGGAGGGGGGCTCTACGGATGGACTAGGCAAGGCTGTCGCAAATGGGGAGGCTTACTTCTACCAAGGAAAGTGGTATGCTGTGCTAGAGGAGGATCTCAACTCTGAGCAGTAACGATTTTGTCTTCGGTTCTCCGATCATTGCTTCAATCATTATTTTTGCACTGCTTATTTTCCGCTGGTCGTTGATCATTGCAGGGCGCCCATTGCGCCATATTTTGTCGGTACTCGCTGGATACAATGTTCGAATTTCTCTCTAGAGTAGATTGCCGAAGTACAGCTGTACAAACTGTACGCATACTCTAGAGTAGGAGTGTCTAACATTCACATACTCCTACTCTAGTAGTACCAATAAAATCCTGCCAGCAGTATGTGTTGAGAGCACCAGGGTCAGGAAATAAATGGAGCCTGCCCAGAACATTTATACTAGCTAGGAGCTAGAGTATTCATATATCATAGCTATTAGAGTCTAGCTAGTGCATCTATGTGATATGCATACTACG
>Ga0315315_10007108_pt1 | contig 10363 bp, 12 predicted proteins | sample M140m3416metaG_FD_203699 | JGI IMG/M metagenome (GOLD analysis project Ga0315315, IMG submission 203699) | Ammonia-oxidizing marine archaeal communities from Monterey Bay, California, United States - M1 40m 3416 | ecosystem: Environmental > Aquatic > Marine > Intertidal zone | place: USA... | reverse complement strand
GCCCTCATCGATCACTTCTTGACCAATACCATCACCTGGAACCACCGCAATTCGCGCCATCGACCCCTCCACAGAGGCCTCGGGCTTATCCCTGAGACGCCACTTAGTCGAGTGACATCAGGACCGTACCCAGGCACATCTCGTCATTCGTGCCGTCACCCCAGTCCACATCCAGGTCTGTCGGGTTGTCCCAGCTGCACTCGAGCTTCCAGACATCGCCCTCCTCAACAGACTTCGGCTCATCGAAAACATAGGTCCGCTGCCAGTCAAAGTCCCAGTCATCGATCTCGATGAGACAGTCTTTCTCGCCAGATGATCTCTGAATCTCCATGCGACCGGTCTTACCGAGCGTGTGCATATGAAGGTTGGCGCTGTGGAAGGTGAGATTGCGGGCTGATGTGTTCTCGAAGCTGTGCTCGACGCCCTCAGACTGTGCCGGGATGTCCATACCGCCACCGAAGACCCACCCTGGATTGGTGAAGGGCTGAATCCAGCCGACCCGGTCAACCTCAGTCTCATAGGTGAAGTCGATGTAGGACTGGTCTGTGCCCGTCGCACCTGACTTACTGTTGTAGTGCATCTGGAGGACGAGCATGTCTCCGGCCTTCATCTGCATCCCGAGTCCATTCGGGAGCGGACCCTGAACCGCACCAGGCGCCCAAGCACCGAGCCACGCAGCATCCGCTTGGTTGATGGGACCACCGGGACCGCCAAAGCACTCATACCCAGCGCGCCCGTCCTCTGCCTCGAGTGCTGCGAGGTCATCGCGATAGGCACCCGGAATGATGTATGCAATCACATGGTGGACCAAGTCCACTCGATCTGCGTTGACCACGTAGCCTGTGACATAGACGTCTTCTTCGAGCGGCCAGTCAACCGGGAAGCAGCGGTAGTCATCAATCGACTCGGTGTTGACCTCGTAGGGCAGCGGAAGCTCAACCGTTAGGTCTACCCGAGCGAGTCCGACAGACTCCGGAGGTGTACCGGCCCTCGAGTCTTCGATGTCACCCTCGGGTGCACCATTGTCTACCCACTCAACGACCATGGCGATCTCTTCTTCCGAGAGACTGATGTCATCGCGGTAGTCAGCACAACCATCAATGGCCTTCCACGGTGGCATCCTGCGATTGACGACTGAGTCGACCATGGCATCTTTAATCAGCGCCACGTCCTCGTACGTCTCGAGGTTGAACGTTCCGATACCGCCGTCAGTGTGACAGCTCGTGCAGCTTGTCTCGACAAGAGAGCGGATGTCGCCATGCCAAGTCGGGCCTTCTGCCACACCAGAACCAGAACCCGCGACATCGTCACCAGACTCCGTCTTCTGTGATGCGCAACCGAACAAACCAGTGAGAAATAATATGTATATCGGCCTCATCATTCATCCTCCTTCGTGCGAGCAATGTAGGCAAGGATGCTGTCCGTGCCAAATTCATCCTGAGAGAAGACTGTCCATCTTTAAGAGTGTCTCTTCCAGAGCGGCGCCGACGAAGGGCGTCACCATGAAGCGAGGAACGGGCATTCTAAGTGAGACTTTGACGCGTATGGTTACCCGGCTCCCCTCACCCTCTGGCACGGTCGTCCAGATGATCTGATGGTCCTCAAAGTCCGGGCTCTCGAGCATCTTTGAGTGCCAGCCGTTCTCAACAAGGCAGCGCTCCGCGGTGTAGGACATGGTCCGCGTCAGCCCCTCGTTGACTACCTCCAAGTGAGTGCAGCCATTGGGGAGAGGCTTGGTCTTCACCGAGCGAATGTCCTTCCCGAGACTCATGGTCTTGGCATCCTGCCTGAGGAGTCCCTTGATGGATGCCGTGCTGTAGGGCAGGTGCGCGGAGACCACCACCCAGTCTCCATCTCGGCTTCGCTCAGGCTCTATGGCGTGAGCACTCGGAGAACTGATGCAGAGCAATGAAACCAGACTCAACAAGACCGCCTCCCGGCGACAAGTCTACACCTTTCCCTTGGTCAAGCGTGGCCAAATCTCCATCCAGAGGTTGCCCAGCAACAACAGACCACCGCCAAACAAGAGCCAACCGTCGATCAGCGTCGGCCCCATGGTGATGGCAATAATGGAAGCCCAGACAGGCTCGAGCGAGTACAGAATCGCCGCTCGGATGGGTGACAGGTAGCGCTGAAAATTAGTCAGCAGCGTAAGCGCCACGAGGGTTCCAAGGAGGCCAGCCAGGAGTGCTGGCCGAATAAATCCTGGTGTGAAGAGCAGCGCAATGACAGCGTCTGAGCTGATGTCGGAGCGGTCGAGCCAGCCATAGGCCAACAGACCCAAGGAGCCGGCACCGACCCAGACAAAGCTCGCCCAAGCTACAGCCAGGGGCGGGCTTCGCTTCGTGACCCTATCTGTGGCAACAATGTGGCCTGCAAACAAAACTGCACACATGACTGTGAGCCACTCCGGCCGGCCAAAGCTCAGCTGCGGCGGTCCTGAAATAAATGCTGCACCAATGGTCACCACAGCCACGCCGGCCACAGCCACACGGCCAGGTAGACGCCGATCGACAAGCGCTGTCAGGACTGCAGTGAAGGCGACGTAGAGCGAGGTCAAGAATGCTGATACTGCCGGGTCGACACCCTCGAGTCCAAACATCTGCAGGAGGAAGCCTCCAAACAGAAAGGCCGCCAAGATACCGCCATCGCGCCAGACGGCCATGGTCCCAACGCCCTTCCGAGATGCCGGAATCACAATAGGCATGACCACGGCTGCGACGAGGAATCGCACGGACATGAAAAGCCCCACAACAAAGGGCATGGCGTCGGACTGCAAGAGATCGGATGCCGCATCAATGGCCTCCTTCATCCACGAGAACGTCCAGCCCCAGATGATGGTGACAATCAGAAGCGCCAGCAGCGCTCGAGATGAGGTTTTGGTGGCCATGGTGGACCTCCTTGGCCGACTGAATACACAACTTCCACCCTTTCGCCAACAACTGCGCAATGATGTTCTTGGAGCGCACGTGTCAGAACTTCCATCACTCAAGACCCGTCTAACGATCATGGCGGTTAGCTGTGCGATCACTGCTGGCGTCTGCGAGGGTTTGGTCCGACTCGCCGATGACAATGCAACACCGATGATTCGCCTGTTCTCACAGACAGATGACGGAGAGATTGGACTGCTTCCAAATGCATCGGCACGCATCGCATCTCCTGTTGGCGAGCCTTGGGAGATTCACACCAACGGCCGCGGCAACCGAGTCTCGCCGGTCGAACTCAGCGACCAAGCATGGATAGCTGTGGGCGACTCCCAGGTCATGGGGAACGGCGTCGCAGATGAAAGCCCATTTCCTGCGCTCGTCCAGCTAGACGGAGAGGCTGCCCATAATCTTGGCGTACCCGGTTTTGGCGTCGGTGATGCACTCTGGAAGGCCACCAAGCATCTCGATGCGCACCCCGCACAGGGCGTCATTGTGATCATCAATCAGATGAACGACTGGGAAGAGGTACTGGCTCCTGTGGATGCTCGGTACCAGGTCCGTGGCGGCTGGTTGCTCGACTATGAAGATGGAGCAGGTCCACGCGGAAGCTTCCTGAGCAGCCCACTCTCCCGCTCTCACCTGTTCTTCTTGATCGGCCACCTCATGCTCAAGGACTGGAGTGCCCCGGCACCCGAGCCACCTCAATGGCTCACGGATCCAGCCAGCCAGCGTGACAAGACCTTGCGAATCGTTCAAGCGGTCACCGAATTTGCAGCTGCACACCCTGACACTTTGGTCCTCCCCGTGTTTCTTCCTGCAGATGTCTATGCCACTGCTGAGCGTGCAGAGGCGACACCCCTAAAGCCATTCTTGACGGCCCTGAGTCAGCCTGCGTGGGAAGACCATCGGCTCGCCGAGCAGGTGCTGACTACACTTGCCAGCCTTGAGCCGGTCGACCTCACGCCCGTGCTCTCGCGGGGGGAACACTTCCTTGAGGGTGACTACCACCTGTCAGAGAAGGGGCATGCAGCAGTCGCTGATGCGATCAGCGCCGCTGTAGTGAAGGCTCGAGCTCATTCGGAAGACGAGACACCATAGCCAAGAAGACCAGACCCAGGAACACGCCCAAGCCAAAGGCTCCCGAGTAGTCAAAGTGTTCAGCGATGACGCCCGACATCAGCGCTGCAATCGACTTTCCCCAGACCTCAACACAGGCGAAGAGCGTGAAGTGTGTGGCTCCAATCCGACGATCGACCATGCCCATCATGGTGGCGAACATAGCCGTGGTCAGAGCACCACCTGCGAAATGCTCGGCGAGAGAGATGCCGACAACACTGAAGGAACTAATCTCCAGCCACCCAGTCGCGAGACTCAGCTGACCGATCTCGGGAATCAACCTCACGACACCAGCGACCATCAGGACTCTGAACAATCGAAAGCGCGTCGCGAGCAGACCACCCACAACAGACCCGGCCACAGATGCACCCATGCCCCAAGTGCCGAGCCAGAGACCAAGCTGCGATGCCGAGATCCCCTGGTCCATTAAGAAGGGCTTGTACATCACATCAATGATGGATTCACCCATTTTGTAGGTGGCCACCACAGCAAGCGCGAGCCCTAAGCCTGGACTCGCAACAGACGCCCTGAGTGCACCCAGCACGTCTCGGATCGACTCCACCGGCTCTTCAGCACAAAGGCCATCGGGGACAGGCTCCTCGACTCTGGACACCACGAGGGCGATGAAGGTCACCAGGCCAGCCATGGCATAAAAGGCTCCATCCCAGCCCAGCCAGGCGCTCGACCAGACCAAGACCCCACCGGCGACCAGCATGCCGAGCTTGTACCCCACAACCTGAGCCGCATTACCCACACCCAGCTCGTGAGGAGGAAGTAAATCCACGGCGAGACCATCGACAGCGATGTCCTGTGTTGCTGCCAGCGCGTTGAGGAGCAGCAGGACACCCATGAGCGGTACCAGGTCGTCCTTCACCGACAGCTGCGCCGCGACAATGAATCCCGTCGCCATGGCCACCTGCAGCGGAAAAATCCACCGGGTGCGACTGCCTGGCCCACCACCAAGATGCTCTACGAGCGGGGCCCAGAGAATCTTGAATGCCCACGGTGCAGCCAGAGCCGTCGAGTATCCAATAAGCGCAAGTCCGACGCCTTGTTCCCGCAGAAAGACCGGCAGCGCTCCCACCTGAAATCCAAAGGGCAGCCCCTGGACCAGGTACAGCATGCCGAGTACGGTCAGCCGGCCCCACCGCGAGGCAAGAAGAGGCCGTCTCTGAGGAAAGGTTTCATTCACAGGTGGCGCTGCCTTGGCTACAATCAGAGAGTCCAGTCACGGACGAGAGTCAAACCATGTTCGCACGTGCGCTCAAATCATCAATGATTTTAATGCTCTGTATGCAGCCACAGGCCTCTGCTGAGGACTGGTTGGATACTGGTGACATCGGCCTTGACCATGGTGTGGACGAGGACGGCGACACCTGGCCCGACGAGGTCGACTGCAACGATAGTCGGGCAGACGTTTACCCAGGCGCACCCGACACTCCCTACGACGGCATCGACTCGGACTGTCAGCGAAACAATGACTACGACGCTGACGGTGACGGGTACGTTCCCGATGAACATCGAGGCAAGTGCACTCGACCTGACAAAGACGATGTCATTCCCGAGAGCCCCGGCGGTGACTGCAACGATGAAAATGCAGACATCTACCCCGGAGCTGAGGACGTAGACGGCAATGACATCGATGAAAACTGCGACGGCGTTGATGGCGTTGCATGTTTTGGCGGAAACGCCGCAGTCCTGTTCTTGATGCCCCTTGCAGGATTGATTCGACGGCGTTCCTAAGCCACTGAAACACTCGCGCTGAGCCGCTCCGCGGAATCTGGCAGAAATCGACCCTCCTGGGCACGATTTTTGCCTTTTTTTTTGGTCACTTTCGACGTCGATCTGAAGGCCAAAAACGATCGACAGGATCGCTGTCAGACAAGTTCTGTGTACAGTTACGTACACGAAATTGAACTAATGTCTACTCTTTTTTCAAATTGGACGTTTGCATACGAATCCCACGCGTAGTACGAATAGGCACGACCTACGGATAAGGCATGAACAACAAAGCTCAAACTGCGTTGCGGATCGAGCTGGACTTGTTGAACCGAGCTGAGTTGCTTGTGCCTGTTCTTCGCCAGGACCCGCTTGTGCGGGCTCTGGGGCAAGTCTCGCGGTCGTCAGTGCTTCGAATCGCTCTCGCGAAAGGTCTGGACCTACTCGAGAACGAAACGGGCACCGTCCCTTCCCCCCCTGTCCCCACCGCCACCGAGCCCTCCGATCCGACGGGCTCAGTGGTGGTTTTTTCTGATGACTGGTCAGAGCTCCGGCGACCCACACAGTCACCCCCGCCAGCACCTCCACAGAGAGTCTCGGCTCACGACGCAGGCCGACGGATCGAGGCCCTGCACATGCAGGGCTTCTCACTGAGGGAAATTGCCAAGCGGCTCACTGAGGAGCGGATTCCGACCCGCCGTGGTGGCACCTGGCACGCGAGCACTGTCCGAGCTGTGCTGCAGCGCATCAAGGGCTGACCGAATTCCGTACACCCCGGACGTCGAGTCTTCAGACAGGCGGTCACCCTTTTGTATAGAGAATCGCGACCTTAGCGCTGGTACGCAGATTGCGAGAGCTACCCCGGACCCTAAACCGAGGAGATCTCATGGGAACCATCAACAGCGCATTCGTGCTGGGCCACATAGGCGCAGCACCGGACCTCAACACCACCAAGGCGGGTCACTCTGTCTGCACACTCAGCGTCGCCACCAATCGGCGCACCAACCCAGACGACAGCACCGCAACAGCAGCCACATGGCACCAGGTCAAGCTCTGGCGAGAGCAAGCTGAATTTGCACACCGCCACCTCAAAGTTGGAGATGCAGTAGCCATCGAGGGACGACTGGATCTTGAGCGATGGACTGATCGAGACGGCAACGCCAAGAGTCGGACCGTCATTGTCGGCCGGCGAGTGACACTGCTTGGCTCACCCAAGCGCGATCAGCCAGCAGCCTGAGATTGACGTCTCCTGGCGACAACGAGCGCCAGGAGTGCCAAGGGCAGCGAGAACCACACGGTCGACTCGCTGCCCACCAGGTCAAGCTCAAACGACACACCCGAGAAAGGAAAGGCGAGCAAATATCCAGCCCCGTGATGACCCTGGAGTAGATCCAGGGCAAGATGAACCGCCATGCCGCCGAGCAGGTTCCAAAAAACCGCCCGCCGAACACTGACCTCAAAAAACAAGCACAGGAGGTAAGCCAAAAGCGTCATACCGACGGGCTGATGCAGCGGCTGCCAGATGGTCATGGCTTGTGTGGGCAGGGCCACCAGGTGAACGTGCACGAGTCCTGTAATGATGGCCGGCACACGAGAGAAGACATCGGGTGCGAGTGTCCCTGCCACAAAGACTGGCACGTGTCTCCAGCCCGAGCCCGCCTTCACAAGAATGGCTGCTGCCCCGTGGGTGATGAGGTCAGCCACGAAGCACCAGCCTGCCGTCGGTCAAGGCGAAGAATCTCGGCGCCAGAACACCTGCGAAGATTAAGGCCAGGATGCTGAGAATGGCTTTGGCCGGTCGCAGTGGATGGTCGACTCTCTGGCTAGCGATGACGGCCTTGTCTGACGCACGAAAGTGGCCCATGACGGTCACCGTGTCGCCACGCTTTAGGCCCTCACTGCTGCCCGAGACTGGAACGTCCAGGACCGTCTTTGAGATCTCGTACATATTTGCATTACGTATATGTGTGACGGTCCACAACGGAAACAAGAGTCGCACGCCGTCTCTCTGGTCAGGACTGCGGAGCGCTGCAGCATAGCCGACATCACGGGCCTCAGAAGTCTGGGCAAAGTGGACACCGAGCCCAACCAAGAGCATGGCGGTCAGGGCAATCTTTGGGACTCTGGCGCGATCTGAGAACATCACTGTTGAGGTAGCCCCACGATGACCATCTCGCTACGAAGAGCGCCACCGGGAGAGTAGTGACGTGAGCACAGCATTCACAGTTTGGTGTACCGGACTTCCATCTTGTGGCAAGTCTGAGCTCGGTCGCGACATCAGCGCAGCACTACAGCGAGATGGACACAGGGCGACCTTCATTAGCTCCAGTGAGCATCGCGCATCAGGCAAGACCACAGTCGGTTTTTCCGAAGCCGATCGACACACACACCTGATGACCATCACCGAGGATGCGCGGACGCTCATGAACCAAGGGGTCATCGCGGTGGTCGCTGCGGTGAGCCCCTTTGCAGCAAGCCGAGCAGTAGCAAGAGACCGACTCGAGCGGTTTGTCGAGGTCCATGTCGCCACGCCCAAGCCCGACTGTATCGACGCCGATCGGCACGGTACCTGGGCCAAGGCACTGAACGGCGAGATCAGAAACTTTACGGGTGTCGACCACCCCTATGAGGCCCCCGGGCAGCCAGAAATTGTTGTCGATCTCTCGCAGCAGAGCGTGAGCGATGCCCGTAACCACTGTCTCGACAAGCTGAGCATGCTCGGCTTCATCGCTATCGACTAATGTGAGGCTGCTGGGGCGACCTCAGCTCGGTCATGCGACCCGAACCCCGCCCTCAGTCAAGCTTCCCACACGGGCAGCAGCGAGACACCCTGCATCATTGAGCGCATCGACGAGCTGCTCAGCTTTCTCTGGGGCTACAGCGAAGAGCAGGCCTCCGCTGGTCTGCGGATCACCGATGAGCTTGCGCTGGATGTCTGTGACACTGCTCCCCCACTCGACCCGTGGGCCAAAGTGCTCAAGATTTCGACGTGTTGCACCCGGTGCAATCCCCTGCTCGAGTGTGTCCCAAGCACCGTCCATTACCGGTAGAGCAGAGACATCAATACTGAGGCCAAGCCCTGCCCCATCAGCCATCTCGATGGCATGGCCCAGCAGCGCAAAGCCAGTGACATCAGTCGCTGCGTGTATGCCGACCCGACGTGCTGCTTCTGCTGCTGCTCGATTCAAGGTGGCCATGGTCTTCACCGCATTGGCAGCAACAGCCTCACTCACTGCCCCCTTCTTGATGGCAGTGGTCACCGTTCCGGAGCCGATGGGCTTCGTGAGAATCAGAATATCGCCCACCTGTCCGGTACTGTTGCGCCAGACCTTGTCCGGGTGGACCACACCGGTCACACTCAAGCCAAACTTTGGCTCTGCATCATCAATGCTGTGCCCGCCGACAATTTGAATTCCAGCTTCTTCACAGACTGACGCCCCACCCTCGAGGATGCGTGCACCGACCTCTGTGCCGAGCTTTGCCAGCGGTAGACCGAGGATGGCCAGGGCACTCACCGCAGTGCCGCCCATGGCGTAGACATCGGACAGGCTGTTTGCCGCCGCGATGCGACCAAAGTCGAAGGGGTCGTCCACAATCGGCATAAAGAAGTCGAGGGTTTGAATGACTGCAATCTCATCAGAGAGGCGCACGACTGCACCGTCGTCACCTGTCTCAAGGCCAACCAGGATGTTTGGATCCGCGATGCGAGGCAGTACGCGAACGATGTTGCCCAGGTCCTCCGGACCCAGCTTGCAGCCTCAACCACCGCCATGGCTAAACTGCGTCAGTCGCACATCCATCGAGGGACCTCCTCAGCCCTAAGCGGGCCTGTACACCCGGTATCCGAGGCACGAACAGTACGGTACTGCGAGATGTCTTTTTAATCGCCCATGATGCGCATTGGAGTGCTTGAGCCCTCACCCGTCGCAGTCTTCGCAGCCTGGGTGACACTCGTCTTCGGGGATGAGAACGATGGTCTCATCCACAACCGGAACCGGACTAAACTCAACCCGGAGCGGCATACAGAACTCACCGCCATCCGACATGCACGGCATGCAGGTCGTACCAAAAGTTAAGAGCAATTCGCAGACTGCGGACGGGTCTGAGGTCCCAGTGAGATCAGTCATGTCGACGATTCTGAAGTCGATCTCGAACGCGACCTCGACATCGGTGAGCAAGGTGTCCTCCCCAAAGGTCATGATGAGCTCGTGGGGAGTCGAGGGCAGTATGCTCCCGTCAGTGACCTCCGTGCTCGGGTCCAGGTCGAAGTCCAGAACCGACTCGCCCGCGTACGGAGTTGAGACCACATCCGGTGTCGGTGCGCAGAGATCCTGCACTCCATCCTCCGCGGCCATCGCGATCTGTGCAGCGACGCTGTCATCTCCGACGTCTACGGCGAGCATCATGAAGATGTCAACGATCGTCCCAAAGACCGGCCCGATACCGACAGGCTCAGTCCAGGTACCCGCGGTGTAGTCGAGGAAATAGTGGACACCAGGAGCCATCTCGAAGTCTGCATCTGCATCGGCATCGGCATCGGCATCGGCGTCGGCGTCGGCATCGGCGTCGGCGTCGGCATCTGAGTCGGCATCTGCGTCGGC
>Ga0315315_10007107_pt1 | contig 10363 bp, 12 predicted proteins | sample M140m3416metaG_FD_203699 | JGI IMG/M metagenome (GOLD analysis project Ga0315315, IMG submission 203699) | Ammonia-oxidizing marine archaeal communities from Monterey Bay, California, United States - M1 40m 3416 | ecosystem: Environmental > Aquatic > Marine > Intertidal zone | place: USA... | reverse complement strand
TTCAATTTCTAAAGTATCAGTAATCTGAACATATTCAATTATCGTAATAGTATCTGGTGGTAATTCCACGATTAGAGTATCTTGTGGTAGTTCAACAAAGACCGTATCAACAGTCTCAATAAAGACTGTATCTTGTGGTAGTTCAACATAAACAGTATCGACAATAGGATCTGGATATTCACAATTCTCGCTATCACAAGTTGCCTCTTCATTATAGTTTTCAGCACATGGGTCCATGCAACCCCAGATACAAACCGGATATGCTGGTAGAGTAACACATGCAGTATTATTAGTAAGGTCTACATCTACTTGGTCTCCAACTACACTCACGGTTACACATAATTCATCGCCCTCTTCCCAGACTAATTCCTGATTAAATGAATTAAGTACATTGGTCTGTTGGCCAGGAGGTAAGGCCACGGCATAGAATGGATTGTTAGGAAAGTTAACTCCAAATTCTACAGAAGTATTTGTCCAACCATTCGGTCCATTCCAAGTCCACTGATAACTATAGATAGAATCCGTACCTATATTAGTAGCAACTTGATGGTATCTAATACCTTCCTGACATGCGCCTTGTGGTTGATTGTAGATATTACAACTAGTATATTCTACCCAAATAGAATCTAATTGTATATCGACAATAGACTCTTCTACACAGCAGTCAAATATATTACAATAGAAGTCCCAGTAATTAGAATTATGATATGCATTACAAAGCTCTTCACCATCTGGTGTATCACAGTAGATACAAGTATTATCATTTTCAGTGGCATTTTCATTATAGTTACAAGCAGTTGGATCTGTACAACCTAGAATAGCTGGAAATTCACATGAACCATCGTCAGTCGTAGCATTAGGGTCAAAATTAACCGCCGATTCATCTGTACAACCAGGATAAACTGGTGGAGGTGGTAAATCATCTGGACACCAAGTCAAAGTATTATTACTTAGATCAATATCTGGGTATCTTTGCGTCTGGTTAGCACAAGTACCACAAGTATCTGTCCAGTATTCAGTTGGAAAGTCATCGATAGTTGCAGTCTGAGATAGATTAATCTGCCAGACCACTAGTTCCCAACATAGGTCCTCTTGAGGATTATCTAACATACATTCCCAACCAAAACTAGGATTAAGTGTTAGATTTACAGTATCACCAGTAAAGTATTCATCAATTTGACCTGCTGATATAAATGTCCAGTTAGGATGGAACTGTGTAGTCTCTGAACATGGAGTATCATATTCAAAGGAATCATAGTGTAGACCAAAGACTAAGTGATTAACCGAAGTATTATTTTGAACTACAGTAGATGAAGACTCTTCACAAGTATTTTCATCTACTAAATTAAATTCATTACAACCACAGTTCTCACTATTAACTATTCTTACAGAGATCTGATGAGTTTCTGGGTCATAGCCCATTAGAGCGACATCACATGTTGGTTCATCATCTAATTGAAAACAATCAATCGTACCAGATACCAGATCTTGTCTTTGAAAAGTAGTACAATCTCTCATTCTCTCTATTTGACCTTCTGTAAATAGAGTCTTGCAAGTTTGAGATGTGTAATCCATATAGTTGGCTGGATCGGAACCACAAATAGAACTACAGGCATTTGCTGATGAGGTTTGAAGTGGAGTGTCACAGACTCTATCACCATTCGTACAACAATTAGATTCAACATAATCACATGAACTTGCACCGTTATGGAATGTATGGTAGAGTGTGAGATAATGTCCCATCTCATGTGGAAGTGTAGTGTTCATATCTCGACCAGCTTTTAAAGTACCTTCAGTGCCAACGACATTGTATAAACATACAATTCCATCCCTACAATCACCTGTTGGACCGAGATATGCATAGCCTTGCACTCCATTACCCCCATTGTTACCGTTAATCTCAGTAACTATGTAAACATTGCAGTAAAAGTCAGGGTCCCAACAGCCGAATGCCTTTAAAGTATTATCGGGCATCGCGTCACTATAAAAACTAGGATTGGTAGTAACACCATCTTCCATGTAGTCAGAATAACCAGACATATCATATCTGACTATTCCATTAGTTGGATTTCCATCTGGATCTGTACCAGCTAGACAGAAATCAAATCTAGAATCGATAGTATTCTCGTCAACTCCTAATGCACCAGGAGTAGCTCTGAATCTATCAGTCATGTTATCTACGGCAGAATAAATCTGCTCGTTAGTTATATTCTCATCAACACCTAAAGGAGTTCCAGTGTGCATAACATGGAAAACCATAGGTATTGTGAGTACTTCCGCATTAGGTAGGTCATAATCTGTATCACAGTCATTCATAGATCTACCATTGATTGCTTCCTCTAAGAACGGATTTCTAAGAATCAATTCGTCGGTTCCACATGGCTCTGTTGTCTGAGCAAAGCTAATAAGATTAGCGCACACAAATGCCAGAGCAAAAAACAGCTTTTTTGCTTTCATTCAGTTTAAAAAAATTTGTTGATTTTCCGACCCTAGGAAGTTAAGTGCTGACGTTTCAGCGGGTCATAGTATATATCAGTATACCACAGAATTACAGATATATAAATTAATATTAAAAAAAATTTAAGTCTAGCCCTAGTTCTTAAACCGTATTACGCGTGACTTAATGTAGTATATGAGATACTTCAAATTATTAGTCCTATGTTTTATCCTGAGCTTTCAAGCGTACGGGCAATCCACTACTGACGTAAACGTAAGGTCACTTAAGACTCATGCTAATTCATGTAATTCAGGATGTACAGGATATTCCGGTAATGCTAACTCACACACAGAGTTCGACAATATGGTCGATTTAAACTCTCAAGGTACATCACTACACGTCGATACAGTAGTAGATATTCTAAGTCTACAAGGTCCAAGAGGTAATACATCATGGGACCCACCAAGAGCTAGAAATGAAAGATTTGCAATCGTATATCATGGTTGGGTAAAACCGAATAAAACTGGTAACTATGCATTTAGAACAAGAACAGATGACTCTCATGAGTTTATGATTAAGGGTCTAGGTTATACTGATGATATTGTGACTAAACATTATGGATGGAACACATGGAACACAAGAACTAATGTTTACTTAGACAAGAATACATGGTATGAATTTGAGATGAGAATTCAAAACTTTGGTGGTGCATTCAACGCACAGTTTCAATATAGAATACCAAATAGTAATACATATAATCAACTAGGTGGTTCAAATGGTTCTTCACATCCATTTGGAGAATGGTCTGCTACCGATCCTACTGCAGACCCAATCACAGCAAGTGGTTATATTAAAGGAGCAGAAGAACAGGGTATTGCTGGTCAAGTAGTTTATCTAAAGACACAGAATAAAAACCAACCAGGTTTCTCATATACCACAGCAGATACGGCAACAACAGACGCAAACGGATATTATTCATTTAATACCTCGTTAAATTACAACGATTACGATTTTACAATAGACATCGCACCAGAACCAGATATTCTGACAGTTTCAGATATTAATTGGTTTCAAAATAGAATTCTCACAGGTCCAGTTAGTTCCAAGGATTACTGGAGAATGGATGTCAACAATACAGGGTCCTTCTCGGTCTCGGATATTTACACAATGCACCAAAAGAGACATGGTAATTCAGCATTTGCAAACTATCCGAATAGTGCACCGACATTATGGACCACAAACTCCTGGCAAAATCCGACCATTTGGCCGGCAGTTGCTGCGGACTCAGACGACAAAACCCAATTCTCCGGTTACGGAGCATGGTCTCTCTTTGATTTAGCCAATGGAAATCAAACAACTTTCTATGTGATAAGAGCGGGTCATAAAAACTAAAAATAATTAAAAACAAATGAAATTAAAAAACATTCTTCTAACACTAGTCTTGGTAATGAGTTCGCTGACTATCTTCGGACAGACTACAGCGCCTGATGCTACCAAACCTTATGTTATTCTTGATTCAGCCTACGCTTTAGAATCTGTTACTTCAGGTAATGCCACTGTAGCTACTATCTACTATGACAATACTTCAGGTAATGATGTTAAAGGTGTTCAGTTCTCTTTCAACTATGATAATACTGTTTTCGATCCACCAGTTATTGCTTATGGCGGTACATCTGGAGCGGGTTCAGATTTTTATCTATCTTCTTCTGAAGCTTCAGGAGTTGTAAAAGTAGTTTGGGTTTACACAGGTTCAACTACATCTTTTGATATTGCTGCGGGCGGTATGTTTACGGTAACGTTACCTTTCAAATCAAGTTATACTAATGGTGCAGTTGCAGACATGGACTTTACGAATAACTTAACGGCTTATTATGCAAAGGCTGACGGAACTGACGGAGCTCTAGGTACATCAGATAATGGTGGTAACTTCACAGAACCAGCGTTTAACTACACAGCTACTATTTTGAACAATGCGACTAATCCAGCTGAGTCGATTCCTGTAATCCTACAGAAATCATCAGATGGTTCCACTTGGACAGATGTTACATCAGTAACAACTGCAGTAGACGGAACGGCCGTATTCTCAGAGAGCTTAGACCAAGGTTACTGGCAAATTAGACTTAAGATTGCAAGTGGTTTAGATGCAAGTACAGCACTATCAACTGCAGATGCTAATTTAATCGCGCAAATTGCTGCGGGTGTACAATCAGCTTCTGGAGTACAGTTCTATACTGCGAATCCAAACCAGGCAAATAGTGTTACGGCATCAGATTCGTACTTAGTATTTGCTAGATTAGCAACTAATGGTACAAGTTATGCTAATAATCCAGATGTATTGTTCTTTACTGAAGCACAGTACAACACGATTAGTAACGCAACTTCGGATCAGTCTGGTTCAATACCAGGTTTAACAGAGTTTTTATCTCCACAAATTAATGGAACTACCAGTGGTAACTTCTACCTATTAATCTTAGGTGATGCCAACGGTACAGGTTTAAATTAATATGAGGAGTATACTATTAACATTATTGTTATTACTAACAACAAGCGCTCAGTCTCAGGTCATTTTTAATGTACCTGAGATTGACGTGCCTGTTAGTGAGTATATCAATCTACCTGTAGAAATAGAAACTGCAGGCGAAGATGTTGGTAGTCTAGAATTCGCATTGAACTACGATCCAAACTATTTAGAGTTTGTATCGATTACTGTGACGCCTAAAGCTCAAGAGTGGTTGACATATACCATGGACTGGGAAGGCGAAACTGTTAGATGGGGCGGTTATGATGCTTCCTTCGGTAGTTTTACTATAAGTAACACAACAGAGTTATTTACAGTAAGATTTAGAGTTATCGATCAAGATTGGACAGAAATTCCAATCACAATTGGTAGAAAGACAGCTGGAACAGAGTTAGGCTGGGACATTGACGTTGAAAACACAAATGGCTATGTGAATAAACGATCAATGCCTTTCGATACTCGACCAGCAGATGGTATTTATGGAATGGTTTATCCAGTTCCAACGGTAGGTCCGATTACATTTGACCTAACAGTACCAGACAATGGCGACTATATTGTTAGAGTAGTAAACTATAGCAACGTAGAATATCTTAGAAGCAGAAGAACATTCTTTGCAGGATGGGTACAATTCCAAATGGATTTGTCTGCATTACCGCAAGGAGTTTATCTTCTACAAGTTACTAATGGTAAATTCGTCAAAACATTTAAAACTATAAAAAAATAACTTAACCAATGAGAAAGAAGATGATTGCACTGTCGTTAAGTTCAATACTACTATTTGGATGTGGATCTACAAAACCTGCATCTGATGGTTGTTGCGAAAAGAAGGTATTAACACAAAGAGACGCTGATGAAAAATTATTAAACGGGCTTTTATTTGGATTAATAACTTACGCGATATTTAGTACGTTAAAAATAAACTAAGAAAAATGTCAGACAAAAAAGAAAGCAAATTCTTTTCTGAAATTAAAAATCAAATCATAGCTGGCGTTGGCCTAGTCATCGCCGCTGGTTTTGGTATCTTTATTACTAATATGGAATCATATCTTGGTCCAAAAGAGGAACCAGCTCCAGTAGTAGTACAAGATAGTATTCAAAAACCACCACAGATTATTATTAATAATATAGTGGAAAAGAAGGAAGCACCAAAAGTGATTGTTAAAGAAGAAAAGAAAGAAGACGAAATAACATGGTAAGATTATTCACACTAATCTTTTTGTTAGCTACATTTACAGTTCATGGTCAAATAGGTAAAACTGAGACCGAAGACTATAAAGCTAGCTTTGAACAAAAAGCAGACATCGATGAGGTATCTGACTATATGTTAGATTATCAATTGCCTATTCAAGTATTAAATATAGGCTTTACACCAGAACTATATGAATTCTATCCAGAATTGAGAGAGAATAGAGTAGGTCTAGGTGTTAGTAATATAACTCTGTCTTATTTAGAATGGACAGATAGATTTCTATTTACAGAAGATAAAGAAGAAATCAAACAGAGAATGGTAAAACAACACCAAGCCGCAGCTAAAGGTATATCAGCAAATGATATTAAAGTTGTAGGTAATGTTGTGTTAGCAGAGTATTTTGTATATGTAGAAATATATGACTATTCAGTATCTGAGGAAGAAGAGGTTACAGTCGATGGAGTAAAGACTGTACTAAAAACAATTATTGGTATGCAAGTAAGATTTGTTAATGCCGAGACTGGAACTATTTTCACAGGAAGTGGAAGTGGTGAAGCAGTCACGATTAAAAGAACTCAAATTGGTGATAACAATGAAGTTAAATTCAATCAATCAACAATTGGTATTGCAACTAAAAAAGCCTTAGAATCTGGAACAGCTCGTATCGTAAAAAGAATGATAAAGCGTGGGATATTTGAAGAATAAAATAATAACTATTCTGTTATTCTTAGCACCACTAGTCAGTTATGGCCAGTGGTCTTATACGTTTACAGATCCATGTACTTTAACTCAACAGACTATTAATATGGGTTCTAGTAACTCTATTGCCTTGAATTATTTTGGTAATGTACAAACATTTACACAAAATGATTTTACAAATGGTACTTTTGACTCATGGATGGCTCTAGTAACTCAAGCTAATAGTGGAAGTCCATGTGACGGTGTAACTCAGGTTATTATGAATACTACAAATTCCGCAGTTGTTCAAAATACTCTAACAGTAGTTACAAACATTATGTCTATTATGGGAGGTGGTATGTTGCCTCCAGCAGAAGCTGTAAGTAATGCTAATGATGGAGAGGATAGTGGTTCTAAAAAGAAAAAGAAGAAGAATAAAAAATCTAAAAGTAATTCATCTTCAAATTCGTCTTCAAGTGAGTCAAGTTCATCTTCAAATGAATCTTCAAGCTCATCTTCTAATGAATCTTCAAGCTCATCTTCTAATGAATCTTCAAGTGAGTCAAGTTCATCTTCAAATTCATCTTCAAGTGAGTCAAGTTCATCTTCAAGTGAGTCAAGTTCATCTTCAAGCGAGTCTGGAAGCAATTCCGGTGATAAAAATCAACAAAAAAGTGGAAATAGTAGCACAGGAGGCCAATCAAGCTCATCCAGTGGCTCTGGTACTGCTCAAACTAGTGAAGGACAAGGTAATACAGGTGGAAATGGGACATCAACAGGCGGTGCTGAAAATGGAACTGAGGAAGAGTCTTCAAATGAATCTATGTCAGCTGGAGCTCTAGCAAATTCAATTGCTAATGCAGTAGACGGTGGTGATGGTGACGGTGGAGAAGCTAATCGTTCAGGTTCTTTAATTGCGTCAGGAGATATAGTAGTTATTGATAACAGAGATAATTCAAATGGTAGGCAAATTAAAGTTGTTAGTTCAATTACACATGCAAACACAAAACAAAATAGAATCCAGGGAGCACTATTCACATATACCTCTGTCACAAATGATTTTAGTTTAACTCTTTACAAATCATGGATAAATCCTAAGAGAACATTTAATTTAGTAGGTGCAAATACAACTATGTATGATTTCGATCAAAATCTACTAAATACTACAACAGCCTTAGAATCAATGAAGATAGGTAAAGTGACTGCTATGGCAGGTGCTAATTTTACAATAGGTAAATTAGGCAAGAGAGAACTACAGAATTTATCTGCAGTTGCTGGAGCACATAGAAATTTTAGAGTAAGTCCAAAAGTTACAACTTCAGCCTTATTACTAGGTGTTTATTCTCCATTTACTCAATTCTATGAAGGTAAATGGTGGGACGGTGGTGTATTAATAGTACCATTTAGTTCTTGGGACATTCAAATTACAAAAACATTCAAATATAATATCAGTTTTACTGGAGTTTGGCACTCATCGAATGGTGATGCCTTAAATTATCAGATTCTAACTGGTGGTAAAATCAGATTTTAATTATGAAAAACTTATTCCTACTCTTATTCTTCCCAACTATGTTATTTGCTCAAGATACATGTTACACTGTTGAGAAAGTGACAACTACAGTTGAAATGGAAGAAATCAGTCAAAGAAGAATTACATTTGGTATTAAGCAGATGATGGAAGATATTATCTCAGACAAATATGACCTATGTATGGATGGAAAACCAGTTGAAGTACAGGTAACTTCAATAGAAGCACCAACAACTGGGATAGAAATAGGTCCATGGACTAAAGTGAGTAAAAAGACTATAGTTACTCTATTAGTTTATATGGATGGTAAGATAATTGAGGTAGAAGGCAAGGCCAAGTCTACAGTGGAGGCTACTTTTATCGATCTACAAAACGATGAACTACCATTTAATAAAACAGCATTTGCATCTGCGGTTAAGAAGGCCATCGAGAAGTCTATAAAATAGGGATATATAATAATATAACCTTATATTATGAAAGCATTTGTAAATATAATTAAGAAAGAATTTTGGGGTAGAGTACTATTAAGTACAGTAATTGTAGGTTCATTCTTCCTAGTTCTAATAGGTATTGAACACGCAATGATTAGCGACCATGCATTAGATAAAGATTGGAAAGAAATCTTAATGCTACTTCTAGGTGCTCTAATTGGTGGATTTACTAAAGTAATTGACTTCTGGTTTAAAGACCACCAACACGACCAACAAATTTTAGACAAAATAGCAACACACGGAGACGGCACAGAACCAAGTAAGCCATCAGCACCAGCTGTGGACCCAAACGCATGTCAATGTGAAGACTGTAAAAACAAATAAGATAAATTATGGAAAATTGTTACACTAGAGAACAAATCGAAAAAGCAATGAATGGCAAAGGCCACAAATACTTCCACCATGGTGCATATAATGTAAATATCATTGGAGTAAGAAACGGGGCAACTGGAAATGAAATCACTAACAAGTTTGATGACTGTATGACTATATCATATAAAGATGATGCAGGTAATTGGCATTTTAACTGTTGGAAATGTACTACAGATCCAGGTAAATATTGGGCTGAACATTTAATGAATAAGGATGGCGTTGCTATCTTAAAAGAGGGACAATATAGAGGTTCTCATAAAATTGGACTACATCAAGGTAAATATGAAGCTCTAAGACAAAAAGGTGCCTTAAAAGTTTATAGAGATAAAAATCTAGACGATGAGTATGATTTAATCGAAGAAGATGTACAAAATGGTATCTTTGGAATTAATATCCACAAAGCTGGTTCATGGAAAAGTGGCTCAGTTCAAGTTGACAAATGGTCAGCAGGATGTCAGGTTTTCTCAAAAGAAGATGATTTCTACGATTTCATGAATGTTATGTATAAAGCTAGAGATAGATGGGGTAATTCGTTCACTTATACCCTAATTAACTCAAAAGACATTTCTTAACGATATATAGAGTATATTGTAAAAAATATCTAGCCTAAAATGAAAAAGATAATCAACTGGCTTTCAGGACTTCTGAAAGACGAGAAGGGAACTCCTTCATCAAAAAGGTTTATTGGTATATTAGCAGGTATCACATTATGTGCTGCTCTAATGATTAACCTTTATACAGACATGCCGGTAGAACCGACACTAGTAAATGCTGTTGCAGCAATTTGTATTGGTGGACTTGGTTTAGCATCTGCAGACAAAATCTTCGGAAAGAAGAAAGAGGAAAAAGCGGAAGAGATGTAATTGGTATTTAAAGACTCGGGGGACGGGGCTTTAAAAAAATCACAAAATCATGAAAGACATATTTGGAAAAATAGGCGACTTTTTAGGTGGTCTATCTACAATTCTAGTATCATTCGTTTCATTAAGCATTTTAGCTGAAGTTATTTTCGGTGTAGGTGTATTCGGAACTAATGTTGTAGGAAATGTTATGGAGATTGTAAAATCTCTTGGTGATGGCGGATTCGTTGGCTTAGTTGCTTTACTAATCCTATGGAAAGTATTCGATAAGAAATAAGAGTACTAAGCAA
>Ga0315315_10007106_pt1 | contig 10364 bp, 11 predicted proteins | sample M140m3416metaG_FD_203699 | JGI IMG/M metagenome (GOLD analysis project Ga0315315, IMG submission 203699) | Ammonia-oxidizing marine archaeal communities from Monterey Bay, California, United States - M1 40m 3416 | ecosystem: Environmental > Aquatic > Marine > Intertidal zone | place: USA... | reverse complement strand
AAGAATGTATAATAGACTTGTCGCAGTGGCGATGAAACAAGCAAAAAAGGAAGAGGAACGCGAAAACAGAATTATAAGAGGTTTACCACTTAAAAAAAAACGCGCGAACGAAAAAGACACATATGATAAACTTGTTGAATTAGAATCAAAACGCTAGGTCATAATAGGTTTTTTGATAAGTAAGTACCGAATATGTATTTTTATCATTATCCTCTTTTATGGTTGGGTGTAAGTAAGCACTACAATAAAAATAGAGTACAATATATACTTTATTTTTATTATTTGATTAAACATCTCTATAGATAACCTTAGAGCATAGCCATGTTCCTAATAAGATCCACATACCATCAATAAGTGTTCCTCCTTTGGTGAATACCCAGCGCATCGCAGCGCAGTGCGGTGCGGAAATGAGGAAAGGTGATATTAATAATCCATATAGGGATGGGTGCGCACAGTATCTTACATACATTTGCGCTGTTATAAAATGTAGAAGTATCCAGAACAGATAAATCGATGATACTGCAAATGCTTTCTTGATATAGGGAGTTGTCCCAATTGCTGTTTTTTTTATAACTTGACTAAACTTGTGATATACCTTTTCCATTTCTCGTTGCTGGTCGTCTTCTAACTTGCACAAATCTATCACGCTAGAATCGTTATTATGGGGTTCATCGTCATAATCACTATTTACGTTATAATCACGACTGCTTGTATCACTGTTTGAACGAGAACGTTTCCTACTACTACGTTGACTTTCACATGATCCATTGTCTGAATCTGCTGGATCGGGACTATCAGTCCTCTTGTGTTTAGATACGGTGTTGTGTGTTGTCATTATAGATCTTACCTATTGTATATGCTATATAACAAATATACATTTTGCAATCAATTTTTATTAGATAGTTTATGACTTGTCTTCATTTGATATATCATCTAACCACTTTTCACTCACTACATGTGTATATGCGATATATCCTTTGAGTAAATGATTTACACATTTTTCAAAATATGCTTTACTCATGGCAAAAGGTTCATCTCGACTTTTTAAGTAATAAGTATAAATGTCATCAAACGCTAAGGTTCGGTCATCGTTTTCTACAAGTTGTTCTTTGAAATGATTACGTGCCTTTTCTAAAATATTAACTACTGCACCTGTTTTATTCCACATAGAACATTCTACCCTTAGGATAAATTTGTTGGCCGCTATTTCGATATCAGTGTAATAGTATCGTAATATATTTAAAATATCATCATCAACAATACGTCCATTAGATTCACAGGTGTCTTTATTGTCAAGAAGATATGCTTGAAATAATGCGGATAACTCATCTACTTCATAATCATTTGCAAGTTTATTATTGCTAGCCGATGGTTTCATTGTTGAAGACCAAAATGTCATAAAATCACTCACCACAGGTAAGTGTTTACTTGTTAAGTTAGTGAAAGTGTCTGTCTCTGCATCATATGGGTATTTTTCTATGAGTAACGTTTTCAAAGTTGTATTGCTTACAACACGTGGAAGAGCAAAATCGGAGCGAAATCGTTTCCATATATATTGTACATTACGCCATGTCATTACAGCTTTGAGTTTTGAATGCGCCACGATAGCATCATCGGCACCTACCGTAACGCATTCGTTGCAGAACTTATCTACCATTTGTTGAGGAGTATTATTCTTCATAAAAAGTGCATAGGAACGCAGTTCTTCACGTTTTTCTAAGAATGCATCTGCAGATGTATTTGCTTTAGAATAATGTGCTGCAACACATAAGAGGTTTAATGCATTTTCTTTAAGCATCTCAAACCAATTATCGGCTAATGATGAACTATTCCGCATTCTAATTAATCTACAGTTTGTTAAACTTACTGTGTCACAGTATTTTGTGATAAAATTACTAGTTAAATTATTGTGTCCATCTACCATTCCATATAATAAATCTAATTTAGTAAGATTTTGTTTCGCTGCTGGAGATACATAATAAGTGCATTCAGTATTTTTTTTCAATATATTATCACCTATGCACGTAAGAAAGTATTTTGCTTCATTTCGTGTTAAAAAATAATTTGGAGACAGTGCAGTGAGAACTTTCTGAATGGTTCCTGTTTCAGGAAGTACATCTTTGAATAGATGCCGGTCTTTTATCTTTCTAATTAAACTAATTTTTGTCTTATGTTTCCAATCTATAAGTGCTGTATTATCATATGTGATTGTGGAGAGAAGATGATATATAATATCGTCCTCTTTTACATTTGTATAATTATTTCCATCATATCGATAAAATGTGTTCGATGATGGTAAATAATAATATGGATTATTCACTAAAAATACAGTTTTAAATGACTTTAATTCTTGTTCAAGTACAATTTTACGCTGAACATTCTCTTCATGGATACGACGTTCTGTAGAAAGAGTAGATGGTAAAATAGTGCTTAGATGTATATGAAGTCTTGTGCGCATATATTCATTATCTTTGTATTGTTCTATTATTTTTTCTAAATATTCAGAACATTCTAATGAGAAATCTGAAAACTCTGACATGATACTAGTATATGTTTTTTTAATATGATATGTTATTTCTATATCATAATAAAGTTCATCTATTTTTCACATACAGTAAGAACATATGTAAAACCATTTGTTCCTCCACATAAAGTATTAATGTATATTTGTGATGTGAATCGTAATATACTGAATATAGGTGCGGGAAGACCAAAATTATCTGGACATGTAACATTTTCAAAAAAGTATTTGTAGTATGGTTTGAACGTTTTTAGACTAATATCTTCAACCTTTACACGAAATCCAATATCCTCGAGTTGTTTAGTATATTCATCAACTCCTATTTTGTTAACTGTAGGAATGTTGAACATTTCGCTAAAAGCATTGCGATTCATTGTATTAAATATATTGACACTACTCGTATCGTTGTACAGAATATCTGCCATTACAAGTTTTCCACCCTTCTTAAGCACGCGATATGCTTCTTTAAAGAAATCCTCTCTGCATGGATAGTGAAAAGCAGACTCTAGAGAGACTACTCTATCATATGTAGCATCTTTTCGATCTAGCATGCATGCGTTTCCTGTTTCAAACTTAATATTCCTTCGTGAATCACCTTTTACTGCAGCCTCTTTTGCTACAGCCTGTGCGTTTCGAATAGATGTTTCATCAATATCGATACCTTCAATTCGTGCTTGAGTTTTATGTGCCCAATAGAAGTCTTGTTCTCCATAACCACAACCAATATCTAATATTCTTTTCGCATTTTTTAGGTCTCCTTTCATGAATACCATTTTACATAAGCGTCGATTAGCATCTTCAAGTGTCATGTTTGGTTTATCCCAATAACCATAATTCATAAAATTAGATTTTTCATTACCTGCAACACTTTTAAGGATGCGAATTAGCGATTTATATGTGTTAAACTTTTCATTCATATAAATGAATGCAAAATAACATATTACCATGATAATAGTAATACATGGGATTACAACAATAATTACAATACATAATACTATCTGAATGAACATCTGAAGCATTTGTATAATTTTATCCATAGGTTCATGAATAAGTTTACTACATCCTAATTCGATAATGTTTCCAATACTACTAGTTACAGGCGTGCTTATTTCTTCCATGATTCTCTCTCGTTCGATATATACAATCGTATTATTTATTCTGGAATGAATATACGCATATATTCTGTATAAGTGCGTTTAAATTATACAAAGAGTGCGTAAGAATATAAAGATTTTTACAGAGAATACCCATACACATATTATGGCATCGTTTGAGACTGCAAATAATGTACTGACGCTTAAAACTGTTCAAATATCCCCATTTCGCACGTTAATGACTGCACTAAAGGATATTTTATTAGAAACTAATATTACATTTCAATCAGATGGAATTCGTATTATCAATATGGATAAAAGTCATACCGTGTTAGCACATATGCATCTAGCCGCACCAAACTTTGAGTTTTACGAATGTAAAAAAGAAAAGATCATTATAGGTGTCAATATGTTTCATTTATTCAAGTTGATTAACTCGATTGACAATGACGATACACTGACGATGTATATCGAAAATGATGATTATGCTGACGGAGTAGTATCACATCTTACACTTAAGTTTGAAAATGGTGATATCAAGCAATGTAAGACGCAGAAGTTACGCCTTATTGAGCCAGATTCAGAAGAATTACAATACCCTGATGTAAGTTTTTCATCCATTATCAACCTTCCTTCTTCAGATTTTCAGAAAATCATCCGTGATTTATCGTGTATATCAGATAAGATTGAGATCAAGTCAGTAGGAAACGAGTTGATTTTTAGATGTTCAGGTCAGTTTGCATCTGCTGAAATTCATAGAGCCGAATCAGACGGAAGTATGTCGTTTCTTCTCAAACAAGACACTTCCAAAATTGTCCAAGGTGAGTTTTCACTAAAAAATTTAGGGTATTTCATTAAATGTACCAATCTTTGTTCTCAGATTGAGGTATATCTAGAAAATGACTTGCCACTTGTAGTGAAATATAACGTGGCATCTCTTGGGGAGATTAAATTATGCCTTGCGCCATTGCCAAGCACATGATCGTGTATATTATTGTAATAATTCCTATGCATAGTATATATAGCCCTTACATAGATGGCATCCACTAGATTTAGAGACGACATTGCACGAAAAGAAGATCAACTCAGGCAGTCCACAGGACCATGTGATTATATTATTAATACGCCTGGTAATGGTGTTACTCCACCCTTTATGGAAGACCCACACATTCGCCTTCAAAAATGGGGTGCTAACTTAGCAACCAATTCAGTTACATTAGAAGGAACACTTAAGGGTCTTAGACATACTGGACGTGACTGTTTAGGCAAGGATGAGTATCATCAGTTTGATACCAACGCTAAAACGCCACAATTTCCATCGAATACCATACTTACAACAGACCAACCACGTAGTACAAATCCTGCATGGGAATTACGTGATCAGGAAAATATGAACTATGGAGAACCAACATTCTTTAACCCACAACAGAATGTATTCCAACCATTCCGTATGAATGTTGACACGCGCATATTAGAAAAAGATCACTATAATCCTGCAAAAATGCATGAGCCATTAACAACTCAATATCTCTTACCTGCACATGCTCCAAACGAACCTAAGTGAACATTCATTGCCACCATTTAGAATAAGTAGATTTCTCACAGATTAATCTACTTATACAGTATATACATGGAAAGCATTATCCCTTTAATGGCCATTGGCGGCTTGGCATACTCTATGGGCGATGACTCTAAGAAATCAAAGACGAAACAAACCCCACGTTCCCGAGATACAGCAGAAGGTTATACAAACATGAATCGTGGTAATAATGTTCCTGGTTCGGTTCCTGATTCATACCCTGTTCCTCAGCAACAGCAAAGTAAAGTAGACCTTCGACAACAAAACACATCGGATCCGTACGCTACGCATGCGCACACGTCTTCGAATACCGCTGCAGCAAGTTATTTCGATCAAAACAAGTATTACCAAGAGGGCATTCGTGGAACGCCTACTAGTAACACTATCAAACAGACATACTCGCTTACGGGTAACTACATTGACGAATCTAACTTTAAGCATAACAATATGACCCCCTTTTATAGTGGTCGAACCACACAACAAACCCTAATGGGACAGCATAGTGAGTCGATGTTAGATAACATGACTGGAGGTGGTTCTACAGCAACAAAAAAGGTTGAACAAGCACCACTTTTCAAACCCGAAGATAACGTTCAGTGGTCTTCTGGTCAGCCTAATGTAAGTGATTTTATGCAATCACGCACTAATCCTGGTATATCACGTAACAATGTTAAGCCATTTGAAAGTGAGATGGTCGGTCCAGGACTCGACGCCGGCTATAACACATCTGGAACAGGAGGGTTTAACTCTGGTATGGAATCGCGTGACAAATATATGCCTAAGTCAGTGAATGAATTACGTGCAGCAACAAATCCTAAGATGGAATATTCTTTAGTTGGACACCAAGGACCTGCTAACTCTGTAATCAAAAATACTGGTATCATGGGTAAAATGGAACAGCACAAGCCTGACACCTTTTTTACACAAACACAAGATAGATGGCTCAAGACCACAGGTGAAGAAAAGGCTCCTACTTCGCGATCGATACAAGAGGTGCATGATACCGCGCGAACTACTAGTCAGTCATACGCGGGTATCGCAGCACCTGCAGGTGAGCGTTCAGCAGCGTATATTCCAGGAAACTATGCACCATCTGACCGCATTCAACTGCCTGGACAACCAATTACAAATCTTACGGGTCCTAATAAGGGAACCGATACCACTGGAGTAAAAAATACATATAATAACGTAACAACAAACCGTTCTATTGATAACGAATCAGGTAAGGAACGTGTATTTGGTAGTGGATTAACAAATGCAATCGGTGCAGTCGTATCCCCACTCACTGATATGTTTAGGGCTACCAAAAGGCAAGAAACTATTAATAATATTCGTATTTACGGTGACGCTTCTGGTTCAGAGAGAACACCGATGGTAGATCTTAATGATACGTTACCCACGACAACAAAAGAAACTACTATGTTCTCACCTAATACGTATATTCAAAATCAAGCAGGAGATGCTTACCTTGTTACACAGCACCAACCTGTATATAATCAACGTGATACAACTAATCAATCTGCAATGAATGGTGTTGGTGGTGCAGGAACAAAACATGGAGCAAAACATTACGGTGCTGCATATAATCAAGTAAATAATGAGTCAAAGGAAAAATCTGTTGTAAATCGTGCAAATCATGGTAATACCCAAATGTTTAACGCAAGCATGAATGTATCTACAGCCAAGAATGAACACGACCGCAATAACAACCGCATGTGGGCGCCTTCGAATATGCCTACCCAAGCGATGTCTAAGGAGATGTATGGAAAATTCACTGAACCTCAAGGCTACCAACAAAATATTGCTGTCGAGCGCATGGCACCTGACCTCTTAACAGCATTTAAATCAAATCCTTATACGCATAGTTTAACTTCTACAGGAAATCGTTAGATTTTCTCTCTACTTTCTAAAATCAATATCAAATAATGATTGATTTTAGCATACTTCGTATTTCATAAAAGAAAGAAATATATAAATACTGTAAAATGGAACTAACTGTAGAAAATATAACCCAAGTAAGTTCCAATGCATGGGAATATGGAAAACAATATACTACATATATTCTTAATTATTTAGAAGAAACTACATGGTTTGTTCCGCTTGATGACGTGATGAACCAATAATTTAACCTTTTTATCTATCGGTATACTATAGTATAATTAATAAAATGAGTCTTACATCTGATTCTACTGCAGACGAATGGGAACGCGCTGCAAGATTACGACAGCGTAGTCGTAGCACTACTCGTAGTAGTAATACTAATAGTACTAATACTAGTACTTCATCAACCCCTCCTCCTCCTTTTAATTCTCTTTCTGAACATGGTCAGATAGTCAGGACTCAAAGACTCGCAAAACAGGCAGGACTAGAAGCATCTATAATGGCAAATCAAATATCAGAACAAAAAGAAGCACGAAAAAATGCAGATATCAAGCGTCTAATGAGAAATGACAGGGCATCGCCAGTAGATAGAGCCAGATTTATGTCTATATATGATGATGATATTAGGGAGGAAGTTAATAAATCGAGAGGAACACCTCCCATAAAAATCCCAGTTGCAAACAATAGGCAATTCCCCCCAACATATAGATTTGGTGGTCGCACAAAGCGTCGTTCTCGCAAATCTCGCAAAGGAAAACGAACAAAAAAGGGGAAACATGTTAGAAAATCGAAAAAAACGAAACGCGGTAAGAGTTCTAAGCGAAGGTAAATAATACAGTAAAACATGGTAAGAATATAAATGGTGCATACCAAGTAGTATACACCATCTTTAGAGAGAAATATGGAACTACATCCAACCATCCTTAAAAAACTAGATAATTTTATTGAATCCCAGACCATTCCACATATAATTTTTCATGGAGAATCGGGTTCCGGTAAGCGAAGTATTATGTCTAAATTTATTTCTAATATCTATCATGGCGATAACCAAACGATTAAAGATTATGTCATGCGAGTAAATTGTGCGCAAGGGAAAGGAATAAAGTTTATACGTGAAGATCTCAAACATTTTGCAAAGACTCATATCAATACTCGAGGAGGACATATATTCAAGAGCATTATCTTAATGAATGCTGATAAACTCACAATTGATGCACAATCAGCTCTACGTAGATGTATAGAAGTATTTAGTCATACTACTCGTTTTTTTATTATTGTTGAAGATAGATATAAACTTTTAAAGCCAATTTTATCACGATTTTGTGAGTTTTACATTCCAAGACCTATTATTAATGGTTCCCCTATTAACTTGCATAAATACAACGTAGACAAAGTATTCGGTCCATGTAGAAATGATATGGCACGCACCACACAATTACGTCGCATTCTTACAGAATTAAGCAAAAATCCAACTACAGATAATATTCGTACTTGTGTAGAGAACTTATATGAAAATGCATATTGTGCTGCTAACATTATAACTATAGTTGAGGGTAAAAATACATTTCAACTCGATAATTACAGAAAACATCATGCATTGTTTCGGTATAATGAGGTGAAAAAAGAGTTTCGATGTGAATCATTATCTATGTTTTTCTTGTTACACGAATTGTTTTTACGTTTAACAGACAGTTTAGAAAATATTTTACTTATGTAAATGGATGATTTCACAGTGAGCGGTCTTCACGAGTCAAAGAACGAATGGGCAGCAAGATTGCTTACTATTCTTACTCCCCATATCATCGATGGACTTAGATCAATACTAGATGAAAGTGTACAACTATGTCGTGAAAATGATGAAATGGATAAATATCTCATGACGTTTCAAAACTTAATTGCCCGTATCCCCAAATGGAATAGTGATATTGTGAAATCTGAAACGGAACGCATTATCGAGAAAAGTGGTTGTAATTATCTCGAAGATTTAATTACCTGTATTCATGTCATTCAGTTAAAAATTCTAACATCAGTTCGTGTTGGACAAAAACAAAAGAAGGTGGATATGAATGTGATGGGTCTGAATGATTTTATTCATAAATCTTACATTAACTCTGCTCGTCAAATGTATCGGAATGTTTATCTTTTTGATATCGATGTACAACCGTTACAACGTCAAAAAAATAATCGTGAGGTTGAAATGATCGTTCAAGAATGTATTTTGAATACAATTCGTGATAGCATTCCAGTTGAAACCATTTTAAAATGTTATATGGACGAAACAACAGAAGAGGATATCGTTGAAGAGGTAAAAGAGGAGGATATTACACCAATTCCCGAACCCGAACCCGAACCCGAACCCGAACCCCAAATAAATACAATGCCTGAACCAGTTGTAAATACACCCGATACTCCCATTGTTCCACCAACAACTCCCATTACAAGTTCTCAATCTGGTGCAGGCCCTGTGACACTGTCTTTTAACGATATTGATAATGCAGTTGATGTTGATAAAAATGAATATCAAATAGAAGCACCAAAGACTATTTCACGCCTTCAAGAAATTAGCGATAATCGTCATGCAGCAGCACTTGCGGCCGATGATGACGATGATGACGATAATGACACTGGAAAACTTGTTATTTCAACTAATAACATTAATCTTGGTGATATGGATATTCAAACTATTGAAGAACCTCGACTCAACATTCTCCCCCCATTAATTGATGATATAGAAGTTTTAACATAAATTCGTTATTTTTTAGTTCTGCGTTGTTTTCGAAATAAGTTTATACTAGATTAGATAAATGAACACCTTTTTAATAGCAGGTATCACTGTGATTGTGTATGCAATTATTCAATTTATTGATGCAAAAATGATTCAAAAAGAACGACCAGATATTAAGGCAATTGTTAAACGAAGTATCTTGGTGTTTGGTAGTGTCATTGCTGCAGTATCATTACATGATCAAATATCTCCTTTACTAGGAGATATAGGCGAAAAGGTAACTTCTGTATCTGGTGGAGGCATACCCAAAGTCTTTACAGACAAACCAGCGTTTTAAACGAAAAATATGTGTATCATATTATCATATTGTATGGATTCTCATTGAATCCATACATTATTAAAACTCCATATTTATGATATCTTCTGAATTAGTTGCCAGTGTAGTTGATGATGTAGATGATGATGACGTTGATAACGAGCGAGGTGACCTACATGTGCTATTTGTACGAATACGGTATTTTAACAAACGTAACTTTCCTAAGTCAATTAATGGAATTAGTTTTG
>Ga0315315_10007102_pt1 | contig 10368 bp, 8 predicted proteins | sample M140m3416metaG_FD_203699 | JGI IMG/M metagenome (GOLD analysis project Ga0315315, IMG submission 203699) | Ammonia-oxidizing marine archaeal communities from Monterey Bay, California, United States - M1 40m 3416 | ecosystem: Environmental > Aquatic > Marine > Intertidal zone | place: USA... | reverse complement strand
ACCCATTATCAACATGTCCAAAAGAAATATGCAACGGAGTAGTCAAGAAAATATTTTCAGCTCCTGGAATTGCATTTAAGGGATCTGGATTCTACAAAAATGATAGCCGATCTAAATCTTCGTCATCGTCTTCGTCCAAAACGAAATCTTCTGATACAGCATCCACAAGTCCAGACCCTTCAAGCTCTAGCTCAAAGGATAAAGGTTCAAGCAAAAGCACTTCGGATAGCTCGATTAATTCAGACTAAAAATACCCTGTTGATATTAAGGTTGCCGCTGCAACTCCTATGGCTAATCTGTAATAGCCAAATATGGCAAAGCTTCTTTTTTCTAACCAGTCCACCATAAACCGAACTGATATTACAGCTGCAACGAAAGCAACGCATAAACCAATTAAGGGGGTGACGTAGCCAAAGCTATCAATGACTTGCTGACCATCGGTTCCTAATTCGAAAACCGTTGCTGCCGTTAACGTTAGAAAACCAAGAATAAAGCTGAACTCCACCGCTGCTTTCAAAGTTAATCCCACTAGAACTGCAGCGAGAATAGTCACAAGACTTCTACTTACTCCAGGCCATAGCGCAAGGGCTTGAGCAAGACCTATCAAGAAAGCCTTTTGTGGTGTCAACTCCTCCAGCCTTCCACCATCACGTTTAAGAATATTCGCTCTTTCAGCTAAAAGAATAATTATTCCACCTACTACCCATGCAGTGGCTACAGGCCAAAGGCTATACAATTCCTCTTTTACAAAATCAGCTGCAACAAACCCGATCGCTGCCGTTGGGACAAAGGCAGCTACTAGGCTTATAAGTAATTGCTTGCCCTGAGAGCTTTTCCCAAAGAGCCCTAAGAGCATTTGCCCTAAACGCTGACGGTAGAGAAATGCTACTGCAAAAATAGCTCCTATCTGGATACTGATAATATAGCTGTCGATAGCTTCTTCAGAGAGTTCGGTTTCACCTACGTTAAGGAATTCCTTAGTCGCTAACAAGTGCCCTGTTGAACTTACAGGAAGAAACTCGGTGAATCCTTCCACGATTCCGAAAATGATAGCTTTCCATACTGATAGCGACTCTTTCGGAAATACCTCCACTAATCCGAATGCTGGGTCAGCGATTAGAAGTAAAGATCCAACTAAAACAATTGCTGAAATGAGTCTCTCAAAAGTGTTGTCCTTCCACCTGAATACCCGTTTCATCAGTCTCCTTATCTTAGGATCCTAGAGGGATTGGGTTGTGATATGTTATCAGACTCCAGAAACTGTAACATCAGCTACGACCAGGCTAACTCCTGATGCTCGCATTGGTAATCTTTCAAGATCATTTCCGACATCGAGCACCTCAAGAAGCATACGTTGAAGTGTTGACGCAATAGTTATTTCTCTAACTGGTTCTGCCAATTGCCCGTTTCTGATAAGCAACCCTTCAGCTCCCGCAGAAAAGTCTCCGCTAACTGGGTTAACTCCTGAATGAAGGCCAGATACCCCTTGTATTAGAATTCCGTTATCAATTGCTCCGATGAGTTCTTGCTGTGATTTGGTCCCAGGTACAAGAGATAGTGCTCGTGCCCCGACTCCAGGAGATGAATTATAACTTCGGACAGCTGATCCAGTTGAATGGGTTCCCATAGATCTTGCGGTATAGGAGTTATGTAAAAATGTGTGAAGAATACCCTGATCTATAAGCACGTTTCGTCTACTTGCAAGACCCTCTCCATCTACTTCTGTAGCAGTAAACGCGTCGGGATCCGTTGGGTCATCAATTAAGGTCAATATCTCAGCCGCTATCTTTTCATTCTCTCGATCGGCAAAGAGTGAGCGCCCTTTGAGAAGCGACTCTCCGCTAAAGGTTGAACCTATTATCCCCAGGAATTGGGCTGTTACATACGGGTCCAGTACCACTGTTTTTCGACCAGACGACGCTTTCTGAGCGCCAAGCATGCGAGTTGCTCTTTCGGATGCTAGAGAGCCTGCTTTTTCAATTTCTAGTTTTTTGGGGTCCCGGCCGACAGAATAACCGAATCCGGTTTGCATATCTTTCCCATCGGATGCAAGTGATGAGGCAGCGACGTAGCAGCCGCCCTCATAACTTGATCGACGGATGCCACTTGATGTAACTATTGCACTTGCCGAAATGGAGTCCACATATTCTGATGATTCCACACCCACTATTCTCTCATCTGATTTTATTACGTAGTCTTCAAGTTCTTTAGCAAGAGCTATTTTGTCTTCAGTGGCAAATTCTTTTAGCGCTGAGTCATAGAGATTAAGATTGACTGGTTCGACATCATCTGGTTGAGCTATTTGTAGCATCGCATCAAAAGTTCCAAACGTTGCGTTATCCCTTGCTTCCAAAAGAGTTTCGTTGAGAATCTCCATATCTAACGATCCAGCGTAGGCCATTCCTTGGCGTCCGTCTTGCACGACCCTTATCCCTACTCCTTGAGATTCAGAAGCAGTGAAAGATTCTAATTCTCCTTTGTAGACCCGTATGTCAGTCTCTTGGTCATGGACGACAATAACTTCTATTTCTTCATTCGAAGCAGCACGAGTAGTGATCTCATCTGCTATGGCAAGTAATTTTTCTTCCATTTTTACGCTGCTGTTCCACCGACTGTCAAACTTTGAACTCTCAATGTCGGTGTTCCATCCCCGACTGGTACGCCCTGCCCATCTTTGCCGCAGGTACCAGGGGAACCCATTTCAAAATCATTTCCTAAGAGATCTATCTGGTTTAGGACTTCTGGTCCATTGCCTATCAGGTTCCCTTCTCGTATTGGAGCAGTAATTTCTCCATTTTCAATAAGGTATGCTTCGGTCATCCCGAAAACGAAATCACCGGTTGCCGTATTGACTTGCCCTCCTCCGAGGTGAGCAACATAGACACCCTCCTTCGTATCAGCAATAATGTCCTCTGGAGCGGTCTCGCCATTAGCTATGTATGTGTTAGTCATCCGAACCATTGGGAGTACCATATAGCTTTGTCTTCTACCGTTTCCACTACTTTTCCGCCCTTGCGAGCGTGATCGTAATCCATCCCACATATAGTCGACTAGAACGCCATCTTGTATCAATGTGTTTTTCTGGGCTGGGTGCCCTTCGTCATCAATAGCGAATGCCCCCCATTCTTTGGGCATTGTGCCGTCGTCGATTAGGGTAACGAGTTCACTTGCGACTTTCTCGCCTGTTCGGTCAGCAAAAACTGATGCTTGCTTTTTAACTAAATCTGCTTCTAAGCCATGGCCGCATGCTTCGTGGAAGAGAACGCCTCCACCGCCACTTCCTATGACGACTGGCATTGTTCCGCTAGGTGCAGGTCTTGCATTTAATTTTATTATGGCCCTTTGCGCTGCCCTTTGCGCTAGTTCCTCTATGTCATATTCTTCAAAAAGTTCAAAACCTATAGGTCGACCTGTAGATTCTCGGCCAGTTTGCATTCCTGCATCTCCTGTAGCAACACACGCAACTGAGAATAGTGTTCTGACTTGATCATCGGATGCATAAACTCCTTCACTATTTGCTACTAGTATTCGTCGCCTTGAGTCGCCATATCTGGCAGACACTTGAGTGATTGATTTACCTTGGCTTCTTGCTACTTCATCAGCTCGTTTTAATAATTCAACTTTCTTGATCTTCTCAACAGTTTCGGGGAGGACCAGTACAGGGTTCGGTGATGGAGCACTTGATGGTGCCAATTTGTTGACAGAACCTGCCCCTCCTTGACTTCGGGCTGCGGCGGCAGCTGACCGAGCAGCTTCTAGAAGACCTTTTGTGCTTAGATCTGCTGTATGTGCGAAACCAGTGGTTTCACCTACGACGACTCGTATTCCTGCTCCTCGGTCTCTTCCTGATGTCAATTCTTCTACTTTGCCATCATCAAAATATGCTGAAGAGGAGCGTTTATCTTCAACAAAGATTTCTGCGAATTCACCGCCTGTCTTTAAGGCTTCAGCTATAGCACCCTCAATTAACTCTTTGTCTATCATGTCTTTTCCCATACTTACTAGATTACTTGATTCACAAGTCATTGCCCTATCCGACAAACAACCGCTTTACTTGCGTATGGTACATGTATGGCATTGGAACCACCTATTCCTGCAGCAGCAGATTACATCGTTACAGAAGATGATTTAGCGACTGCGTTAACATCTGGTGATGTTGAGGTTTTAGCAACTCCGCGAGTTATTGCATGGTGCGAGGCTCAAACAATGGCAGCAGTCTCTGATCAAATTTCTGATGAAGAGACTACTGTTGGGATGCGGGTAAGAGTTGACCATGTGAACCCTACAGGGCTTGGTGCAACCGTTAGAGTTAGTGCTCTGTTAACTCGTGTTGATGGCAGGAGACTCACTTTTCAAGTAAGCGCATTTGAGATAAAGGAAGATGCCGAAGAACTCCAGATCGCTATGGGCCAGATCACACGTGTGATCGTGTTTAGAAATCGCTTTATGGAACGAGTAGACATCGCTTGACATGAAAAATCCCTAGAATTAGGGCTTTTGAAGTACATCAGTTGGTTTTAACTTAAGGCATCGTGCAAAAGTAGTCTTTGTGCCAATAACCTATCTAGGTTACGTAAATACGTAGTTTGCAGCGGACTAACTAGTGGAGTAGGTCAATCTAAGATGAGCTTTGAAATAACTACTAACGCTGCGGCCCATAAGTCAAAATGGTGGAAAAGCAAGTACGTAACTGTTCCTCTCCGCATTGGGTTAAGCGTTGCTTTGCTTCTAGTGGTGATTGTGTCAATGGATGATATTGACTGGAATGAGTTACCTGATTGGAATAGCGAAACAGCCATTTGGAGCATCGGGGCTTTCGTCTTTACCTTAACTGGGTTTATTCTTGGAGCAGTTCGTTGGCAAAGAGTTTTGATAGCTTTAGGAGTTCGCCAACCGCTTAAGCGGCTTTTTAGCCACTACATGTCGGGGCAATTTGTCTCAAATTTTCTCCCGACTACAGTTGGAGGCGATGTTGTCAGGGTAAGTCGGTTAACAAAAGATACGGATGATGGACCTATCAGTTTTACATCAGTTGTCTTTGAACGATTGAGCGGTTGGCTAGTCTTACCCGTTATAACATTTATTGGTTTTGCAATTAACCCTGGATTAACCGGGCTAGGCAACTCGACAAGAATTCCGTTAATTATCGGATTCGTAACATTAATCGGTTTAGGACTTGTTCTACTTCTGTTGGGGAATGACCGCATCGGTGAGGGGTTGCGGAATCGAAAAGGTGTTTTGCGTTTCGCTAATGCTATTCATTTAGGAATTGATCGCTTACGGCAGCACCCTAAAGCAGCTAGAGAGGTTGTCCTTTCCGCATTTGCATATCAATTCATGCTCCTACTCGCTGCTGGTTGCGCAGTCGAAGCATTGGGAATTGATCAGGTTGGGTTAACAGCGTTGATGGCCTTCATCCCAGCGGTTCTTATTATCCAAGTATTACCTCTAGGAATAGGGGGATTGGGAGTTAGAGAGGGAACGCTTGTTGTTTTCCTCTCAGGTATCAATGTCCCATCCGAACAGGCACTTGCTTTGGGGTTATCGATCTATGCGTTGACGCTTCTTGGAAGCCTTATAGGTTTCCCTCTCCTTATTTTTGGTGGGCGGAAAGGGGGCAGTAGCGCCGATGCTGCCCAGAGTGAGGCATAGTTTAGGTTTCTGATGCGCGATGATGTAATTCAAGTTAATTATTCATCTAAGAAAGTAGTATGGCTACGTGAATTATTTCTCATAGCTATTTGTTATACGTGTTATTCGTGGGTTAGGAATCAATTTGGATCTGCATCAGTAACCTCTGATACTGCTTATCGAAACGCAGATTACATGATTGAAACTGAGCGTTTTCTAGGCTTGTATTTTGAGCCATCATTACAAAGCTGGTTTGACGGGTGGGTCTGGTTTTTGCGCTTCTGGAATATCTTTTACGGGACTCTACATTTTGTTATGACTCTAGGTGTACTAATTTTTCTATTTATTCGAGTTCCAGTTGAATATGTGAAATGGAGGACTATCGGTCTACTTACAACAGGGCTGGCTCTAATAGGCTTTGCCCTTTTCCCATTGATGCCCCCGCGATTGTTAGGTAACTGTAGAGAAGTAGGTGCATGCGTTGATAGCCCATTTATTGACACAATGGCAGAATATGGTGGTTTGTGGAGTTTCGATTCTGGACTAATGGAAAGCCTTTCAAACCAATATGCCGCTATGCCTAGCTTGCATTTCGCATGGGCTCTATGGAGTTGGCTTGCGATTAAAAAACATTTAGTGAGCCGAACCAGCCGTATCGCTATTGCTTCCTATCCGTCTTTGACGCTGTTTGCGATCATAGTAACCGCTAACCACTATTGGATCGACGCCGTCGGGGGGGTGGTTGTGCTTGGGGCCGGTTATTATCTTGGGATCAAGCTGAACTCTTGGGTTAGGAAAGTCATTTCTCAAACAAACACTAGGGCTAGCAATTTGTAGGTGTCGTATTTCATAGCCATGTAACTATGTTCTCAAGGTATCATATTGTTAGTTTATCTATGAGGCTATTTTACTATGCTTGAACAGATCACATGTCCAGCTGATTTACGGCGATTGTCATATGATCAATTGGCTTCTTTAAGCTCCGATATACGACAATTCATTGTTGACACAGTTCAGGAAAATGGAGGACATCTGGGGTCGAATTTAGGCGTAGTGGAACTTACTATTGCACTCCACCGTGTATTTGACTCTCCACGTGACATACTCCTTTGGGATACTGGCCATCAGGCTTACGTGCACAAAATGCTTACGGGAAGATTAAAAGATTTCGAAACTCTTCGTAAAGGTGGAGGACTCTCTGGCTATCCCAGCCGATCTGAGTCTGACCATGATTGGATTGAGAACAGTCATGCATCTACAGCATTAAGTTACGCATTCGGCATCGCAACGGCTCAAGAAAGCAGTATTGGCGAAGGAAGAAGAGTAATAGCCGTAATCGGCGATGGAGCTTTGACTGGCGGAATGGCATTTGAAGGCCTAAATAACCTTGGTCATTCTGGTAGTAACGCTATCATCATCCTAAATGATAATGGTAGGTCGTATGCACCAACCGTTTCTCTGCTTTCAGACAGTCTGAAAAAGTTGCGGAACAATCCGAAATACCTTGAGCAACAGGAAAAGATTGAATCGAAAGTCAAGAGTTTGTTACCATCTCGCGAAGTTCTCGGACTTTCTGTCGAACGAGCAATTGATGCAGCAAAGGCCGCCGTCAGAGAAATTTGGGATCCGACTTCATTCTTTGAAGATCTCGGAATTCGTTACAACGGACCTTTTGATGGGCACAACATTGAAGCGCTTGAAAAAGCCCTTCGAAACGCAGCTGGTTTTGAGGGACCAACTGTCATCCATGTTCTAACTGAGAAAGGTAGAGGTTATGGTCCAGCTGAAAATGATCCGATTAAAAGACTCCATGATATCGGGACTCCCAAACCTGGAAGTTACACCGCTGCTTTTACTGAGATCCTCATTAAAGAGGCAGAGAGTCATCCGGAATTAGTAGCTATTACAGCTGCAATGCCTGATAGTACTGGGCTACTCCCCTTCTCAGAACGGTTCCCTGATCGTTTCTTTGATGTCGGCATCGCTGAACAACACGCTACTACTGCGGCGGCGGGTATGGCTATGGGTGGATTACGACCAGTAATTGCGGTTTACGCTACCTTCTTGAATCGGGCCTTTGATCAAGTCAGCTTTGACGTAGCTTTACATGAACAACCTGTAATCTTCTGTATTGACCGAGCTGGAATAACAGGACCAGATGGGGCATCACATCATGGATTATTAGACATGATGTTACTTACCAAGGTCCCCGGAATGACAATGTTCGCTCCTTCGTCCTATCAGGAACTTCAACAAATGTTCTCCGATGCTTTAGAGATAACTACTGGACCTGTGGCTATTCGTTATCCTCGAACTCCTGCTCCCTCTGTTCCTGAAACTGAGGTTGGGTCGGGGTTGAATGCTCGCCTCGTTTCTGAAGGAGTTGATATATGCATTCTTTCTGTTGGGAAGATGCTTGAAACGGCACAAAGTGCAGCTGAGATACTCGAACAAAATGGCCATAGCGTGAGCGTTTGGGATGTTCGGGCCGTCGCCCCGCTAGATTCCGAAATGTTAGCTGCTGCTCATAAACATTCGCTGGTTGTGACTCTTGAAGATGGAATTATTGAGGGAGGTATCGGTTCTTCAATAGCTAATCACTTACGTCAGCTAACTGGATCGACTCCAACAATAATCACTAAAGGCGTTCCTGTTTCCTTCGTTGATCAAGGGAATCCTGATGACCTTCTATCTGAATTAGGACTTGACCCTAGTGGGATAGTGCATGCAATTTTGGAAGCTGACTTTTAAGTTTGCATCACTCGAAGAAAGGATTTTCTCCTGCTTCATGGTCAGTGACGTCAACGATCTCGGTAATTTCTGGTATCGCTTCAGCAATCATTACTTCAATTCCTTGCCTAAGAGTCGCAGCTGACATTGCGCAGCCTTGGCAACCGCCTCCCATAAGAATATGAGCACGAGTACCATCCATCTTCACTAATTCTGCGTAGCCGGAATGGGCAGCTAAGGATGGGTTGATATGTGTATCAAGTAGTTGTTGCAGTTTCTCTCCAGGTGTTCCTGTCAGCTCAATATCTTCACCTTCTAACATCTTTGGGCGGTTGGGGTTTCGTATAACTAATCCGCCTTGCATTGGATTGCTTGGGAGATCAAGAGTTGCTCCTGACAGATTCTCAAGATCATCTTTGGGGATAATTATGGTTAGTTCGTTCACCTGATAGATATGATCATCAGGTCCAGCTTCTTCTATATCTTCGAAAGAGAGATCATAAGAAAATTCTGGACCATTTGCTCCTGTAATCGTTACTCTTAGAGCTGTAGATTCAGGGTTTTCCTCCTCAGACCGAACTTCCATAACTGTAGATAGAGCCGCGTCAGTTACTTCTAAAGCAGCAGCGCTTACATCATCGCTCACCTGTGTTTCTTCAACTGTCATATTACGATAATACCGCCTCATTTCGTTTAATGAGATACCTTCGCTTCTCTTTACGTAGAATATTTATAAATTGAGTACTCACATCTGAATCGCTACTAACTTCATTTCTTTCGTTACGGCGATCTAGTCTTTACCATGGCTAATTCCATGCGAGAAAAAGTGAAGAAGCGGAGATCCCTCAGAAGGGCCGGACTCGTGATTTTGCTTTTGGTTGGCTTTATTTTGCGAGTGTGGAATTTGGATTGGGATGAAGGGACCCACCAACACCCTGATGAACGTTACTGGAGCATCGTGACCTCAGATATTGATTGGGAGGACCCGATAACTTACTTTAATTCTGATGACTCAGATTTAAACCCGTATAGTTATCGCGATACGTGGGTCTACGGCACTCTTCCCTTGTTTGCCACAAAGGGTGTTGCCGAATTTCTTGAGGCAGATTTTTTCCTATCCAATTGGGTTGTGTCAATGGTTGACAGTGTGGGCATTAATCTTCAGGAAGATCGGTTATCTTTATCTGGAGAGAGGTACACAGCCAAAACCTTCAATAGTGGGTATGAAGTTCAAAATATTGGAAGGCTATTAGCCGCTTTAATCGACACTGGAACTGTTCTACTTACCTATTTGTTAGGACGTGCTCTGTTCTCTCGATCTGCAGGTTTAATTGCAGCAGCGCTTATAACTTTTTCCCCACTCCATATTCAATATAGTCATTTCTATGGAGCTGAACCTTGGGTGACGTTCTTTGGAACAGCAGCAGTTTTGTTATCAGTTCTCTTTTTGAAATTTTCAAGAACTCTAGATGACGAGTCTGTTTGTGACCGAAAAGGGGTTCTTCGGGCGCTCGTTATTGGATTCTTTTGTGGATTAGCGGCTGCATCAAAATTCACTGGAATTTTCGTTTTTATTTCACCTATCCTTGCGTTCGCTTTAGCAGTATTTTCAAAGAACAGGATTGTAGGTGTTGGACGTCCAAGGTTTTTTATACCTTTGATTTCTTTTGCTACGTTGGTTTCGGTATCTGGGTTATCAGCAATCGGTACGTTTCGGGTCTTTCAGCCGTATGCTTTTTCCGGCTTTTTGCGCCTTGATCCCAATTTCCTTGCTGACCTGAAATATTTACAAGCTGTAAACGAAGGTGGGGACTTTCCTTGGGTCGTCCAATGGGTTGACCGAATTCCCCTGTTTTACCCTTTAAAATCGATGTTTTGGTCCGGTATGGGACCAGGTACAAGTATTTGCGTTTTAGTTGGTATTGCTTTTGTTGGCCGAAAAATCTTGCGTCATCACGATTTTTCTTTATTGATACCTGTTTCGTTTATTCTGGCTTTAGGCGGGCT
>Ga0315315_10007099_pt1 | contig 10370 bp, 7 predicted proteins | sample M140m3416metaG_FD_203699 | JGI IMG/M metagenome (GOLD analysis project Ga0315315, IMG submission 203699) | Ammonia-oxidizing marine archaeal communities from Monterey Bay, California, United States - M1 40m 3416 | ecosystem: Environmental > Aquatic > Marine > Intertidal zone | place: USA... | reverse complement strand
AGTCACCAAAAGCTGCTTAGTGGCCGCCAGGGGTTCAGCTTCGCCCCAGGCACTGACCAATGGCTCAATCTCCTTCATGACCATTGACACGTCTCTGGCTTCCAGTGGAATCAGAACGCTGACGAATTCGAATCGACCGCGTTTCGGAAGCTCTTCCAGAGTAATGCGAGGAACCGTTCCGTCAGGAATACCGTCCTTCAAAGAAATACACATCAACAGCTGATCACGGCGGATAAGCGTAAACCCCTTGATCATCAACCAGCCATTCACCAAGTCAATGGCTTCGTTGGGTTCGTATGCTCGACGGTCAGAGTAATTAAATGTCCCCTCGGGGGCCTGCTCCATCACCAACGACAATCCAGCTTCTCCCGCCAGCCACGGCAATACGTCTGCCCACTTCTGAAAACGGAAGTTGAATTTGATCCGGGGGGCATCAAACAAGCTGGCGAACTGAGCCTGCTGATCGCCTGTCAGAAGAGCTCCCAGCTTGGTTTGTGCAGCTTCAACGATCCCGGCTTTGGCTTCGTCGTCTTCTGCTTCAGCCAATGCAGTCTCACGTTCAGTGACTACCTCCGCCACCGCCGCTTTTTGCTCATCAGACAAAGCGAGTGCCGAAGCAGTGGCGTCGTCTGACAACCGATCATACAGATCGGCAGCTTCCGAAGGTTGAGCAAAAGCATTGGTGCAAAACATCAGAACAGCAAACGCAGAAGCTGCGATCACCAAAAAACGGCGTGTCATAATCATGATTGATGCTTCATCAGCACGAAGATGCGTGAAACGGGTGTTGGAAACCTACGACGGCACTGAGTTCACCCTTCCTCCCGAGACGGGGGAAAGCTGAAAGCGTTTATAGGTCGATTTAGGTGGGCTGAATCAATGGAAGGTCAGGAACCGGGGGCCCGTGTCCTTTGTTGACGCGGAAGTACCTGAGAACAACAGTGTTTCCTGTGCACGACAGAATTTTGGTCGCAGGCATTGCACCTGAGACCGGTTGTGAGCTGATGTTCACAAAAAAGGATACCACATTGTTGCAGGAAGTCCCCACTAGATTCCACATTCGCCGCAAATTCCACATTCGCCGCAAATTTTAGAGGTCCGTTTGCCCGGTATGCCCAACTGCACGCAACGTAGATTTGCTGGTAGAATCGGGTGGCTAAAAGTCTGCAGAGCAATGAATTCCTTACAAGATGTTAAAAAGAATGGCCCTGTTTCGACAGATTGTGTTCGTAACGTTCATTGCTGTCGCTGTTGTAATGATGCGTGCAGAGGACGAGACAAATCCATCTGGCCTCACCTTGCCGATACCACATTACCGAAGACCTGATCCCGGGATCTACGGTCACAAAAACGTCCTGACAATGAACGCACTCGCTGTGTCTGTGGGAAGAATGTCTGTCCAGTGACCGTTAATCCGCACACAGCTAAACGATCAGGGGCAGTTCGTTAAAGTAGTCTCATGCCAAAACAAAAACCTGAAATACGAATACGCACATGGGGGATCTACACCCAGTGGGAATCGGATTCAAAAACGCTTCCGAAGATTGTCGAAGTCACGACACGTATCCCGGCAAAAGTGGATATCGAATTTGGTTTCGTGGTGAAGATCAAAGGCGCGAAGAACCAGCAACTCCAATACTGCATTAATCATCCCGGAATTCTGGACGACCAGGGGAATCGAAGAGCGCCATTCGAAGGAAGCGTGTACGTCAAAACAAACGACTGGGACTTTTTTCTGGGCGATACCATCTGGAATCCTGTCGAAGACAAACTGGGCGAATGGCGACTCTCGCTGAACTTGCATGGAACTCAGGTTGCCGAAAAAATCTTTGAAATTTTCAATGGCGATTGAGCAGGAAACCGCTCAAATCGAGTCGTAAAGCAATTTAAAAAATGATTGGTGAACAGCCTGTGCAGCGTTTTGAACCCAGGCTGGTTTGCGGTGCTGACAAATTCGTTCAGATGCGAGCAAAGACGCGATTTACAACCATGAGCTTTCAGGGCAATATGGCACGTTAGTTTGCTAAATTCCGGATGAAGGTCTGCCCAAATCGTCCCCAGTCCGGTTGTCGTTTAACTCAATTCGCGGCTTCAGACTTGACGCTGCCTGGTATCGTGCCAAGAATCCGCGCGTCAATTTTGGTTGCCAAGTGTTATCTCTAATGAGGAAGCAAAGTGATGAGTGGTCCTATTGTGCGCACAGGTACGACTCCTGAGTTCTGGAAGAACTGGGATAAGGCCTTTGGCACTGCAAAACCCAAAACGGCTGCCAAAGGAAAAAAGGCTGCTCCCAAAAAGAAGCCCGCCAAGGCAAAACCCAAAGCGAAAAAATAATGGTTCGTCGCGGCATGATTTTGGATCGAGCCGCGAATCTAAGTGTTCTATTCGCCGGCGACTGCCGTGGCTGATGAATCCTCGCAAACAACTCGAATCAATCTGCTGACGGTATTGCTTGTCGCCGGTGTGTTCGCTGGCTACTCCCTGCTGCATGTTCCGGTGCCAGGAGTCAACGAACCGCACTATTTATGCAAGGCTCGAGCGACCTGGAATTCCAGCTGGTGCGCCAATGACTTTTTTCTGAAATCCGAAAGCGCACACTCCGTCTTTTTCTACGTCGTCGGCTACTTCACTCAGTTCTGGTCGCTGACCACGGTGGCGATTGTCGGACGCATCCTGTCGTCCATTGTGCTGGGATGGGGCTGGGCAGCTCTGGCATCCGTATTCCAGCTTGGTCGTATCGCGACATTGGTTGCCGCTGCTCTACTCGCCGGGATTGCTCTCACTGGCAATCTCTCAGGCGAATGGATTTTGGGAGGCTTCGAAAGCAAAGTACCCTCGTGGGGCCTGGGATTCGCCGGAATGGCATGCTGGCTGAATTTGGTAAAGAGTACCTTCGTTACGAGATGGCACCACTTGCTGAAGACGGGATTTCTATTGGGACTCTCAACCGCCGTACACCCCGTCGTCGGTGCATGGTTTCTCATCGCAATTTCGTTGAGCGAACTGGCTTTGCTTTATGAACCGATCCAGAAACAAATTACACCATGCACCGTCGGACACTCGTGGAAATCAGTCGGTTCTCGATTGGCACTTCTTAACGGCACCGCATTGATCGCTGCGTTGCCTGGTATTATTCCAGCATTGCAGGTTGTTGCCGGTTCCGGCCTGAGTGATTGGGACCGAGCCGCCGCCAACCGCATTCAAGTTTTTATGCGGCTGAGTCATCATCTGGACCCGTCGCGATTTTCTCCCTTCGCATGGATTCATTCACTCTTCCTGTTGATCGTCATTGGATACTGCAGCTGGCAAATATGCAAAGACGCTCAACAGCTGGCCTTGCGACGCCATCTGCTTTTGCTGTGCTCCGCCATCGTGATTGCTGTCACGGGAATTGCAATAGGAGCTCACAACGGCCCGGTTCTTGATCTGCCGCATTGGTCATGGCGAGCATTCCTGCTGAAATTTTATCCCTTCCGCCTGATTGACACTTTACTACCGGTCACCGTGGCTTTCACTGTGACCATTCTAGGGACCAAATCACTCGCGAATCACCCGGACTGCCTGAGCCCGACTCTACGACGATGTGCTGGTGCGTTACTGATCGCGACCGTGCTGGCTGCCGCATATGGCCTGAGACAGGATTCACCAAATGGGTATCCAGGCAAACATTATTCCGAATGGAAGAATGCCTGTGCCTGGATTCGCGACAACACACCTGAGGACAGCCTGTTTGTGACACCCCGCGAAGCCCTGGCATTCAAGTGGTATGCAGAACGGGCAGAATTCGTGGCCTACAAAGACTGCCCGCAGGATGGCCCTGGAATCCTGGAATGGCGACAACGACTTCGAGATCTTGGATGGATGAGACCCCTACAGCTGCAGCGGTCACTGAAGCCATCGGATTTAATATGGATGCAGGGACACATGCAGATGACACACCTGATCACTCGAGACCACGTTGTGGCCGGGCAGGATCCACTTTACGAAAACAGTGTGTGGCGGATCTACGATGTTCCGTAATGCGATCCTACAGATGATGCCGCGACGTAATCTCACAAATGGTTTCGTATAGATTCGCGTTGCATGCCAACACGGATGTCGTTTGCAGTGGCAGGTCAGAACCGCTGCAGGTTGCCATGCGACCACCCGCTTCTTCGACAAGCAATCGTCCGGCAGCGAAGTCCCACGCCGACAATTGATATTCAAAGTACGCTCCGTAGTGACCAGCCGCGACCTGTGCCAGGTCGAGTGATGCGGTACCCATCCGACGGATACCTCGGATCTCATGCCGGAAGCATTCTTTGACAGCCGCGAGAGTCGCTTCCATCATTGCGCCGCGGTCGTAATAGAAGCCGACACCAACGAGAACATTGTTCATTGAACTGGCGGGAGACACTTTGATCGGTCGCCCATTGCAGACGGCGCCCTGCCCACGTTCTGCGGTATACCAATCGTCTCGAGCCGGATTGAACACCACGGCCTGCTGAGCGATCCCGTTGCGATAGTAAGCAATTGACACGGCGAAATGAGAAATGTCATGGGCAAAGTTTGTTGTGCCATCCAGAGGATCAATAATCCACAGGTGTTCCGCAGAAATTGCTGCAGTACGTTCCTCTTCACCCAGAATGCTGTGATCAGGGAATGCCTGCAGAATCACCTCGGCAATCGCCCGCTCAGACTCCACGTCGGCGTCGGACACCAGATCGACGGACCCTTTGTGCCTCATCGCCACGCCCTGCCGAAAGTACTTCATCAACACTTCGCCGCCCACCTGAGCCGCTCGAAGTGCGGTTTCTGTAATCGTCACGTTTAAATTCCCCAACATTCGTCATACCGGTTACGGCCGACATTCTTTCGCAGACTTAAGATGCCCCTAAGAATGCCGGACTCACCGTGAATGTCAAACTGGCGCAAGCAGCCAAATCCAATCATCTACATGATTGAGAAGTAGCTTTCGACGGCAAAATCAAAAGCCTGGTTGGAAAGTTCCATCGGCTGCTGATGAAAATTGCAGTAGTTGCGTACCTGCAATAACAGATCGCGAGGCTGGCAGAGACGATACGGGCGGCCGACCGCCTGATAGTGAGTTGAAATCAGATATTCGAATGAATCTTCATTCGCCTGGAAACCCATGGCGCGGCACATGATGCCCATCAGGTTGCGAAACTCATCGACGGACGGATTGGGAACTTCGATCTTATTCGGAATTCGTCGCAAAAACGCCTCATCGACCAAATCCTTTGGCTCAAGATTGGTGGAAAAGATAATTAGCTGATCGAACGGCACCCGAATCTTCTTGCCGCTGGGAAGGTTCAGGAAGTCGTAACGCTTCTCCAAAGGAACAACCCAGCGGTTCAATAAAACGTCAACTGGCATTTTCTGGCGGCCAAAATCATCGATCACCAACGTACCGCAGTTGCTCTTTATCTGCAGAGGCGACTCGCAAATGTTAGATTGAGTGTTTTTGGTAACTTCGAGCTCTTCCATCGTGAGCTCACCACCGGCGATAACGGTCGGACGCACGATCTTTGTCCAGCGTCGATCGATTTCCAGTGAATCCAGCAGGCCACTCTGATTTTCTTCTTTGACTTCTTCGTGAACAGAGGGATCGAAGACGCGAATAATCTCTCCATCAACTTCGATCGCCCGAGGAACCCAGACTGTCGAACCAAACGCACTGGTGACTCGTTCTGCAATACTGGTTTTGCCGTTGCCCGGCTCACCGAACAGAAACATCCCACGCCCGGAATTGATCGCCGGACCAAGCTTATTCAGCATTCTGGTGTTGATGATCAGCCCATCAAATGCCCGCAGCAGGTCGTGGTCAGTAACAATCTGTCCTTCGATCGTTTGAGCGGCAACGCTCTTGACGTACGCGTCCAATGTTACAGGAGCCGCACCGAAATAGGTGCATTCGCTCATATATCGCCTGCCGCGCTCGCGACCAGCCTTTGTGGTTGCGTATTCTGAGTCGCCGGCCGCGGTTGTTCCTATCAGGTCAACATGCTTGTCTGTTCGCATCTGCCGCAGCATCGGCTCAAGAATCTTAAATGGCAGTTTGATCTGGTTGGCTATACCGCGGACAGTACTCTGCCCAACACTGTACAGGTACTTCAAAACTAAACGCTCGACCATCGCTTCGCTAATTCCGGATGTTCGAATTGAATCAGGCTGCTGCGGAGTGAAAACTCCACCGGATGGTGGTTGGGGACTGGCGGAAGTGGGAGTAGCAATTATTGAGGCACCCGGCACGTCAGTAGACGGTGCAGAGTCTCCAAGCAACAGATTGACTCGGCTGAACAACGCATCGAGACCAGCGTCTGGCGGCTGTTGCAAATTGGATAAAACACGCACGGTACAATCCTTGACTGGCAATGGATCACGATGAGACGAGCAGGGCTGCGAGGGGCGCTTGGTAAAAGGCATGTACGTCGCCGATGTTTTGCCGTCAAACAGAGATCTCAATGACAGATGAAGCGCTCTTCAAAGAGTGGGAATGACATCGAACATGCGTATTGTGCGGTTGTACGGCGACAGGGTTTCGCAAATGATGCCAATGGCATTTCCAGTGTGTTCTGCATCATGTCTTCATCCGGCACTTTACACTCATCTAAAATAGTCGTCACAGTCGGCGCAACCTCCCCCGATACTTCACAAACAACATGTGAGTAACGGAGGTCGGAGTTGTAGAGAAGACAGACCTTAGAATTCCTTCATGCACATTCGGTAAGCCGTTCAAATCTGGACCATTTCCCATCTGGACATCACCGATGAAGTTTGCAATTTGTCAGGAATTGTTCGAATCAACCCCCTGGCCAGAGCAATGTCGCATCATCGCGGACATTGGCTACACAGGTATCGAAGTCGCCCCATTTTCAATTGCCAGGGACCTTTCATCCGTTTCCGGTGCTCAGCTGGCAGAATTGAAGACAGTCGCAGCCGATCATGGACTTGAGATCATCGGACTGCACTGGCTGTTGGCAAAGACTGAGGGACTCTACCTGACCTCCCCGGATTCAAACGTGCAGGCAAGAACTGCTGAATATCTGCGTCTTCTGGCACGTACATGTGCGGCACTTGGGGGAGATGTACTCGTCTTTGGCTCACCTCAGCAACGGAACCTGCTGCCAGGAATTGAGACCGAACAGGCGATGGAGATTGCGGCAAATGTCTTCCGTCAGGCAACCGATGAATTCGACGCCTGCAAGGTGAAATTGTGCATGGAACCGTTAACTCAAAAGGAGACCGACTTCGTCAATACGTGCGATCAGGCGGCCGATTTGATCAAACGAGTCGATCATTCGCAATTTATTTTACATCAGGACGTCAAAGCGATGGTTGGTGCAGAAACTGATTCTGTGCCATCTTTGATCCACAAATATCGTGATATCTGCGGTCACTTTCATGTCAACGACACCAACCTGCTTGGACCAGGAATGGGTGACACAGACTTCGTTCCAATCCTGAACGCACTGCACGAAGTTGGCTACGATGGGTGGGTCTCTGTAGAGGTATTTGACTACTCACTTGGCGCCGAAACTATTGCAAGAGACAGCATGCAGCACATGCAGAAAATCGCAGCTTCACTCTGATTTTTCATTGACGAAACGCAATTCGCGGAATCAGAAACAGCATGCTACATTAAAGGATTGAGGTAAGAACATAATATCGGAACCTCATGCGTAGCATCAGAGCCAAAATGGTGTGTTGCACTCGACGTTGTTATTACGTTTTGGTGCACCTTTTGCGATCAAAATGTGCAGCAGAATGATGCAGTTGATCGTCTTCATTTTTACGTCGACTCACGCGCTGCAACAGCAAAGATCGCATCCACACGTCAATTGACTCGAATGATAATCTTTAAAACTTCTTAAACATCCATTGCGATTGGTACTGAACAGTCTTGCACATTTTCAGTTATTAAATACGATTTCGTCGTTATTGACATGGAAGCTGTTGTGTCGATACATCGTGGCGACGGATTTGCCATCACAGCAAACTTCACGACGATGAATCAGACGGAACAGAATCTGATGTTGCCATCACCAAGGTAGGTGTGATGGATCTGGTTTTTAGTCGTGGTCTCCCTCGCCCTGTTTGCTTAACGAAGCCCGGTACTTGCGGCAGGCGGCCACTCACTGACACTCAAAGGAGGTTCTCTGTGGCCAAGAAAAAAGCAACGAAAAAGAAGGCGGCTAAAAAGACCGCCCGCAAGACCGTGAAGAAGAAGGCAGCTCCAAAGAAGAAAGCTGCTAAGAAGAAGGCTGCTAAGAAGAAGTCGGCCAAAAAGAAGGTAGCTAAGAAGAAGGTAGCTAAGAAGAAGGTAGCTAAGAAGAAGGTAGCTAAGAAGAAGACTGCCAAAAAGAAGACTGCCAAAAAGAAGGTAGCTAAAAAGAAACCTGCTAAGAAAAAAGCAGCTAAAAAGAAAGCTAAGAAAAAAGCAACTAAGAAGAAGGCTCGTAGGCGTTAGTTCAGTCCACCGTGAAAGCGGTGAACTGGCCAAAACACTAAGGCGGCTGTCGGGTTTATCCTGCCAGCCGTTTTTGCTGCGCAAATGGTTCCGAACCCGCTTCTTCGACGGCCTAAAGACCGGCAGTCTTTCCGCATTTTGCAAGCGATCTGAGACTCGTCAGGCACTACAAACGAATGCGTCAGCTCCCTGCAGAGACAGTGATCTCATTACAGATCACGCATGACTGATTGAGCGCAGTGTTTCCTGTACCAACTGCTTTTCGTGTCAGCTTGCAACTGAGCCGGCAAGGCGTACCTGTGACTTGCGAAGTTCCACTCGAATGGGCGCGATCATGCGAGCCGCGGTGGATGCCATCAATTTTTGAACGGTATGGTCCTGATTCAGCCGAATGGCCTGCAGGTGATTTTCGCATGGCCTGTTCCCTGTGAGGCGCATGTCATCGGTGTTACGAAAATTGTGTTCAGCGAGATAATTGCCTCACAGCAAATGAGTGATGCTTAAAGACGATCGTCACCTCAGTGATTCTCCCCATGAACATAACGGCTTGTTCGTGCTGATCCGACCGTAACGATTGCGCAAGGGCACAACCCAGTTCAGTTCGCAGGCAAATTGGGAGCCCTGCGTGAATCTGAGCTAGGGTTGCGAAACTTGGAAATCGATCTCAATCGACGACGGTTTGATCGTTAGCACCGCGAACGATCACGCTGCTGAGGCAGTGTGACTTTCATAATCGGAACTCTATGGACATGGCTACCATCGTGGGGAAACGCCAGATGACTTCAGTTTCGTCAGCTAATCACGAAGCTGCTTCCCAACGAGGAATCCGTCCTCGCATGCGGCTCTCCACCGGTAAACACCTGGATTCGCTCAGTCATGATCGCATGCGGCAGTTTTTGGCACGACGGCTCCAGTTTAGTTCTCTGGCTCTGGCAATCACCCTGACAGCTGTTCTATTAGTCAAAGCAGCAACCGGCTTGTGGGGGAGCGTCTGGTTCGTTCTGGCAGCGACACTGGTCACCTGCGTCTGGGGACTAACCGTCCGCATGGATCAGTTGAAGCTGGCAGACAGCAAACATGGACTAAGACAGACTGAAGTCGCCGTATTCGCTTACAGTTTCGCCGCACTTGCCTGCCTGACATTCGCCAATCTCGAAGCAGCAAGCCTGGTACGTGAGTCCTATGGATACCTGCTTTCCATTCGCGAGTCTCTACTGATCTCGATCGTACTGGTCATGATCTATGGAGTCGCGATCCCAAACCACATCGGGCGTTCGCTGCTGATTACCTCCATATTGTCGCTCATACCGATCGCAACTGTCGCAGCCAGCCTGCTATCACATGATTCCGTATTTGCAGAATCCACCGTGGCCCTTAGCCTGCTGTTTGCTGTCAAATCGATGCTGCCATTGGCTGGTGCTGTTTGCTGTGCGGCACTTGTCTCCAGTGCCAACGAACGCGTCCTTGACCGCACGATCAATATTGAAGAACTGGGGTCTTATTTACTCAAGCAACCGCTTGGTTCCGGAGGGATGGGTGATGTGTATCTTGCGGAACATCGTCTGTTGAAACGTTTGTGTGCAGTAAAACTCATCCATCCGGACAAAGCCGGAGACTCGAAAGTCAAAGCTCGCTTTCAACAGGAAGTGAAAGCAACGGCGGGCCTGACTCACCCCAATACAGTGCATGTCTACGACTACGGGACAACTCACGGCGGTCGATTCTTCTACGCGATGGAATTTCTCGAAGGACTCAACCTCGATCAATACGTCCAGAAATTTGGCAGCATGCCTCCTGGCCGAGTGATCTACATACTGAAACAAATCTGTGGAGCTCTTCACGAAGCCTGGTGCGAAGGCCTTGTACACCGCGACATCAAACCCAGCAATATTTTCCTGTC
>Ga0315315_10007098_pt1 | contig 10370 bp, 3 predicted proteins | sample M140m3416metaG_FD_203699 | JGI IMG/M metagenome (GOLD analysis project Ga0315315, IMG submission 203699) | Ammonia-oxidizing marine archaeal communities from Monterey Bay, California, United States - M1 40m 3416 | ecosystem: Environmental > Aquatic > Marine > Intertidal zone | place: USA... | reverse complement strand
TCTGAGTTCCGTTTATGGTTGTTGATGTTTCAGGTTCCCAAACTTTTTTATACTCTTTAAGTTCATTCTCTAACCCAGAAAATGAAAACTTTTTTTCTAATAGTTGATTTTTAATATTTGTATGAATTAAATAATCCATAGGGTTTTTACAAAATGGATAATTGTTATCAATATCTTTTTGTTCGGATACAAAGCTTGCTATTGATGCAATCCGTCTATTAAAAGGATCTAACAAAATAAACTCATCAATTAATTCTTCATATTGATCAATGAGATTTAGTTCATAAAATATTTCTAAAGTAGATGCTTTGCCAAGGTAACCAGAGTTCTTCATGTATGGAATTGCTTCTTTACTTCTTCCGCTATTAATTAAAATATTTGCTAGATTGTAATTTGACATTTCATGGCTTGGATTGATTGAGATAGCTTTAAGGAAATTTTTCTCTGCCTCTTCAATATTTCCTATTTCTTTGAATACAATGCCAATACTATTGAATAAAAAATATTGCTCTGGATTTTCTTTGATTAGTTTTTCTAAAATTATCAGTGATTCATTGTGCTTATTTAAATAATTCAATGTAATTGCTTTGTTATGAAGTAAAGAAAAATTATTCTGTGAAATTTTTAGCCCATCATTAAAGTAGCTTAAAGCTTGTTCAAAAAATTTAATTTTAACATAACTCTGACCAATTTTATCTAGTACTTTATAATTTAAACTATCTAACTTTAAGGCTTTTTTTAGAACCTCAATTGAATCTTCATACCTCATTGTATGCCCATAGCATTCTGACAACAAAATTAAATAATTTAAATTATTAGAATCATTTATTAACAGTTTATTATAATATTTTATTGCCTTGATATAATCCTTAGTGATCATATTAAGTTGAGCTATGTTTGATATAATTATAGATTCTAGTTTTTTGTCTGGTTTAAGGTTTAATGCCTTTTTAAATTCTTTCATTGCTAGATCATAATCTTCTAAATTTACGTATGATGATCCAATAATATTATAAATTTCTACTAACTGAGAAGTGTTGATTTCTTTTTTCTTTATTAACGATTTACCATCAATAATTGTTTCATTAAATTTTTTACTTTTATAACTGTCTACAATTTTTTTAAATGAAGTCATTAATTCTCTCTGAGAAATTATTAGCTAAAGCTCAAAAATAAAAGATCTTTTTAAGCTCATGGCGTCCCATTTTTAAATACCCATTTATATAATGGTTTTGATAATACAATAAGTACAAGTCCGAATACTGAGGCACTTATAGCTATTTGATTAAAGAGTTCAGGCATTGAGCTCAGGTCACCCCCTGTTGCCTTGCCAGATAGTAAGCCTGCTATTATAGCACCTAGTGACGATGCTAGGAACCATACTCCCATCATCTGACCAAGATATTTTTTGGGTGATAATGATGAAATTGCTGCTAACCCAACCGGGCTTATAGTTAGCTCTCCAATTGTATGAAGAAGGTAGGTAATTAAAAGCCATTGAGCGCCAACTGATCCCTGAGAAATTGCAATCTTTGCTCCTAGAGAAATAACAACAAAACCAAGTGCCATAAATATTAACCCTATTCCAAACTTAAAAGGAATAGAGGGGTCAAGCATCTTTTTTCCTAAAAATATCCAAAAGTATGCCATGAAAGGGGCAAGAATAACTACGAATAAAGGGTTTAAAATCTGTAGCCAGCTAGCAGGATACTCCCAATTAAAAATCACTCTGTCTGTATACTGATAAGCAAATATATTAAATGAGCTTCCTGCTTGATCGAACCCAGACCAAAATAAAGCCGCTCCAACAAAAAGTACAAAAATTAAAATTACTTTTCTTTTTTCCTCAGGATTCAAATTTCCGTAAGAATATATAAATATAAAATAAAATACAGATATTAAGGCTATAATTATAGTTAGCTTATTTGCTAATGGTACGGGGTTGAAGGACCAAGAATTCGATAGTCCAATAACAAACAAAATAGTTGTAAGTATTGATATTAAGATAATAGCTTTCTTATATAATTTTAATTTATTTTTATTAAGGTTGTTTAATGGATTAAGACCATGGTCACCAAGTAATTTACCATATACTTTAAACTGAATAAGGCCAATGGCCATACCAACCCCAGCTGCGGCAAAACCATAATGCCAACCAATATTCTCGCCTAAATACCCACAGATAAAAAAACCTAATATACTCCCAATATTTATAGAAAGATAAAAAATTGTAAAACCTGCTTCTTTAAGTTCTTCATTTTTATCGTATAGGCTACCAACAATTGCTGATATATTTGGTTTTAATAATCCAGTTCCTATAACTACCAAAAGAAGCCCGATATAAAAAGTATTTATATTTGGTATTGCAAGGCTTAAATGGCCAAGCATTATAATTATTCCTCCATACAAAATAGTTTTTTGCTGACCTATTATGTTGTCTCCAATCCACCCTCCTGGAAGAGTTGCAAGGTAAACAGATCCAGCATATATTCCATAAATTGCACTGGCAGAAACATTATCAAAATTTAATCCTCCATCAACTATTGAGGATGTCATAAATAATACTAGAAGACCTCTCATTCCATAATATGACATTCTTTCCCACATCTCAGTAAAGAACAGCACTTTAAGACCTTTTGGATGATTTTTTATCATTTTAACTTTAACCTTGCTCTTAATTTTTAAATCTTTATATAAAGTGTTTCTAAATTATATACTATAAAATATGCTCACTCGATCATGGAAAGTAAATAGTCAAAGGAATGTATATGTCTAAATATAGTAAAAGAAAAACAGCTTTAATAATTGGAAGGTGGCAACCTTGGCATGATGGTCATAGAGAGCTTTTTAAAGCCGCCCTTAGCAGAGCTGAGAGAGTCGCTATAGGGGTAAGGCACTCTCACGCAACTGATGGTAAAAATCCATTTACTTTTGATGAGGTAAAAAACTTTATAGATGATGATCTCAGAGACGATTATTCAGATAAATATGATGTCATTGAGCTTCCTAATATTACAAATGTTATCTATGGAAGAGATGTAGGTTATAAGGTTGAAAAAATATCACTAGGGGAGGATGTTGAGAAGATATCGGCAACCGAGGTTCGAAAATCAATGAATCTCACGCCTGTTAGCCATAGTGTCGAATTAGATGAGCGTACAAAAAGATTTGGTCATTCAGGGGGTGTTATTTGGTTTACTGGTTTGTCTGGGTCAGGAAAATCAACACTAGCCAAAAATCTTGAAAGAAAACTTTTTGATAAAGGTTATAATGTATATATGCTGGATGCTGATAATGTCCGTGACGGTCTCAACTCTAATTTAGGTTTTTCTAACGAAGACAGGAATGAAAATATTAGAAGGGTTGGTGAAGTAGCATCTTTATTCGCCAATGCTGGTTTTATTGTTTTATCTGCTTTTATATCACCTTTCAATGCGGATAGGGAGAAGGCTTTGAATGCTCATCCTGAAAATTTTCATGAAGTATACTTATCAGCAAATATAGCAGTTTGTGAAAAAAGAGATCCAAAAGGGTTATATAAAAAAGCGCGTTCAGGTGAAATAAAGGAATTTACTGGGATTGACTCGCCTTATGAAATCCCAAAGAATCCTTCTATTAATTTAAATACAGGAAAACAAACAGTTGAAGAATCTACAGAAGAATTATTTAATTTTATTCTTAACAATATAGCTATTAAATAATATAAACATTAAAATTATAAATATTATTTTTTTTTTTCGTTACACTATGTTACAAGAAAAAAATTGGAGAACAATTAACAATAAGGTTGACTAATAAAGAACAATATTAAACAAATGGATTTATATAAACAATTAAACTTGCGTTTTTATGGTATTACGCTGTAAAAAGGTTATTTAGGATTCGTCATTATATATAATTACGGATCATGCGTATTAGAAAATTAATCGGAGCTACAAACATGAGCAATACATCTGAAGAAAATAGTTTTGTTACTAAAGTTGTTGAAGAAAAAAAACTACCACCAATCTTTTCATATAAGAGAAAAGAAACCGGTGTATTTTCAGCTATTACATTGTCACTTATTCTTGCTGCTTGCGGCGGCGGCGGCGGCGGCGGCGGTGGAGCCGTTAGTACAACACCAACTGACGGTGGTTCAACTGATGGTGGTTCAACTGACGGTGGTTCAACTGACGGTGGTTCAACTGATAGTTCAATTCAATTAGATGGTGGTGCATACTCAGCTACATCTGCTGCTGATGTGTTTACTTTTGATGTTAGTTTTGACGGAACAAGTATTGTTGGTTTAGATAATAATGTTTCTATAACTGGTTTTGATCCAGAAAATGACTCCATAGTATTAAGAGGAGAAGGCGGTTCATCTACTTTGGATGCTTCAACTTTACTTTCTTCTAGTGGTGTTGATGTTTCTCCATCTACAATAAATAATAATACTGTAATTTATTTCTCACCAAATAGTTCTGGTGCTAGTTCATCTATTACATTGGAAGGAATTGTTGATGGTGATCTTTCAAGCATATCAATAAGCGCAGCCGATGGATCTGCAAATGATACTTCTACTTCTCCAGTAACTGGTGAAGAAGATTTATCCGAAGGAACTGTAACAGCAACATCTGCTGCAGAGGCATTCGTTTATGAAATTAAATTTGTTGATGGTGTTCCAGTTGCCATTGATGGAGATGTAACTATAAAAGATTTTGATGCTGCGAGTGATACTATTACTCTTCAAGCGGCTTCTGTACCAAGTGGGTTTGGAAAATCTTCCTTACTTTCATTAGCATCTTCTGGTGTAGAGATCGTAACTTCAACAATTGATAATAAGACAACTATATATTTTGCTCCCGACAGTTCTGGTACATCCGGATCAATTACATTTGATGGAATTGTTGATGCAGATTTATCATCAATAACTCTTAATATTCTTTCAGGCTCAGTAGACTCAAGCGGAAGCGATCTATCTTCTGGATCAAATATTGAATTAGGTACAGATGACCTGACTGCCCAATCAAGTGCTGAAAATTTCGTATTTGATGCTTCATATGCATCGAGTACATTATCTGGATCAGATGGGCCTTTGACAATTACTGGCTTTGACCAAGCTAATGATAAGTTAGTTATCCTGGCATCCGATATGCCAGTTGGTTATGATTTAAATGATTTTAAAATAGCTACTGGTATTGATATTGTTGCATCAACAATTGATAATAATACTACAATATATTTCGCTCCAGATGCTGACGGTAATTCCACATCGATAACTCTTGCAGGTATTGTTGACGGAGATCTTGCCTCAACATCAATTGAATTTACATCATCATTAACAGGTGGAACAAGCTCAGGAACTGTAACTTCAACAGATACTTCTGCTTCTGCAGATGCAACTTCAGATGCTACAGATACTAGTACTGCGGACTCAACTGATACAACAACAGATGACTCATCTGATGCAGCTACAGACGATACAGCCGATACAACTGCAGACGACACAGCTGACACAACAACAGATGACTCAACTTCAACAGATGAGACTCCCGCAAGTCAGTCATATACAGTAGTTGATATTGCAACAGCTACCGAAGATACAACTATAACTGCTACAGATGCTGCGGAAGAATTCAGATATGAGTTTAGTGGATCAACTTCATCCGAAGGTAACTTTATTATCACAATTGATAACTTTGATTCAGCTAATGATAAAATTGTTCTGGTTAATGTTGGTGGGAATGATTTAACAACATCAGAATTTACCGAGTTAAGTGGAGTTGAGATTTCAGGTAACTCATTTGATAACCAAACTAGAATTCTGTTTGATAAAGATTCTTCTGGCGGCAGTGGTGAGCTAGCCGTTAATGGTGTCTATGATTCTGACTTGTCAGTAATCGCAATTGAGATACTGTCAGATACAAATATTACATAAGAAAAATAAAGGAACTTTAAGTATAGTAAATTTTAATAAAAGTAATTTTGCCCTAATTTCGACAAAGTTTATTAATATTAAAAAAATGTAAAAAATAAAAAAAGGTGTTTACAATAGTAAAATTAAGTTACAATCTGTTACATAGAAAATTCAAAACTATTGACGTTTGGATTAGAAACAGGTTATTTTGTGCAAAGTGATTCGAAATCACTTTTTAATTGCTAACTAAGGAGAGAGAACTAATGGCTACAATTAATGCAACCGGATCAGCGGATATTCTGGTACCATCAAATAATGGCGATACATATCGTGGTTTAGGTGGAGATGATACTTATATAATTGGAACAGGTACTGTCGCAGCTAATGCGAAAGTTACGATTGTTGATACATCAGGAGCTAACAAAATTCAGTTAGTAGATGGTCTTTCAATTACAGCTTCAAAATTTGCAGCTGATTCAGTTCAATTAACATTATCTAATGGTGCTGTTGTCACTATTAATGGTGCTGATAAATTCACATACGATGTTGGAGGAAATGCAACTAGTGGTGTTTCAGGTACTTCAAATACATATGCACAACTTGCAGCTGGTATGGGCGTTGCATCACTACCAAGTGGTTCTACAATTTCTGAAGGTGGTTCTGGTACAGTTTCTGGTGCTTCACTTTCTACTGGTTCTATTGGATATTCAGTATCCGCTTCAGGTAATAGCGTTGCTGAAGGTTCTTCTTTAACATATACAATCACTGCAACATCAGCTCCTGCATCTGATGTAGTTTTAACATATAATGTTGTTGGTGATACAAAAGATGGTACAGTTGACAAAGCCGGATCTTCTGATCTTGTCTCTCTTTCTGGAACAGTTACTCTTCCTGCTGGCGAAACATCTGTATCTTTTGACATTACTCCAAATACAGATGAAGCAAACGAAGGCCTCGAAGGTATCAAGGTTACTGTTTTTGATGATGCATTAGAATCAATCGGTTCAAGTGTTGCTCTTATTTCTAATACAGCTTCTACAGCTTCAACTACTTCAAACTTAACAACTGGTGTTGATACTATTGCTGCTGGCGATGGTAATAATACCATCGGTGGTACAGTTCAAGCAGCTGGCGCTACTGGTTCAACAGCTAATCCTGGTGATGTTGTTGATGGTGGTAACGGAGATGATATCTTTAAACTTTCAATTGCTGGTACTTTAGCAGCTAATACTGATCATACTATTTCAGGTATCGAACTTGTTGGTGTTGAAGAAATTTCTGTTAATAACTTCCAAGTAACAGATACTGCTAATAGTTTCCATACTCTTGATTTATCTTTAATGCCGGATGTAACTACAGTCGGTGTTAACTCATCATCTGCAGGTGGTTTCACAAAAATTACTAATCTTCCAAGATTAGTTGAAGTGAATGCAAAATCTGGTCATGGTGATCTGACTATTGACTACAAAGCAGCAACTGTTGCTGGTGCGGCTGATGCACAGACACTTAACCTTATGAATTATGGTAATGGTCTTGGTACTTCAGGTACAATTAGCCTTGATGCTGTTGAGCATGTTACTGTTAATTCAACAGGGCTTAATATATTTGCTGCTATTACAGCTGCCGGTGCTCTTTCATATACATTTACTGGTACTGGTTATACTCTTATTGCAGGTGCTTTAGGTCAGTATGTTGCATCTATTGATGCTTCAGCTACTGTTGCTGGTATTAGCATTACTGTTAATCCTATTACACAAACCTATCCTCTTGCAATTACAGGTGGTGCTGGTAACGATAAAGTTAACTTTGATTCAACATTTAATATTTATCACACATATGATGGTGGTGCAGGTTCAGATACCGTTAAAATCGATGATGCTGATGATATTACATCAACAAGTACTGCTGGACTTACAAGCGTTGAAGTTTTAGATGCTGGCGTTAATGATGCCACTTCTTATAACCTTGCCTATCTTCCTGGTGTAACAAGTGTTGTATCTTCAGCTGTTTCTGCTGCTAATGCAGTAACATTTACTAATATGACAGATGATAATTCAACTGTTACTATTGCTAGTAATACAGCTGCTCCTGAAGGTGCTATTGGTACTCGCTACATTGATACTGATGATGACACAGTTAACGTTACTGGTGGTCAGACAACTGTAGCTCAACAAACAATTGTTGCTGTTACATTTAATGATGCTGAAACAATGAACTTAACTACCAATCCTAATACTGCAGGTACTGCTACAATATATTCTTCAATTGGTGGTACTGATCTTACTACATTTAATGTTGGTGGTTTAGGTAAAACGCAAATCACAGCATTTAGTGGCGCAACATTGATGACAAAAATTGATGCTTCTGGAAGTGGCGGTGGACTAGTTATGCCAGCTACCAATCCTTCAGCAACATTTGGCGTTACAATCATAGGTTCAGAAAAAGCTGATACTCTTGAAGGTGGTACAAGTGCTTCTCGTGGTGATACCATTACAGGTAATGGCGGCGCTGATATTATACAAGGTGGTGCTGGTCCAGATACTATTTCTGGTGGTGCTGGTGCTGATATTATCCGCGGTGAAGGTGGAATTGATAACCTTACTGGTGGTGCTGGTAATGACACATTTATTAATGAAGTGGTTGCTGACTTTGAAGGCCTTGCAACTCCTGAGCAAATTGACGGTGGTGAAGGTGGTTTAGATATTCTTAACTTCGGTGCTTCTGTTAATTGGACAATTGAAGCAACGGACATGGAAGGTGTTAGTGGAATTGAGCGTATTACAGTTTCAACAGATGAAACTACTCAAGATACACTTGCTCTTAACGACAACTTCTTTGCTAATAACGGTAATACAATTGATATCCGTGATACAGATGGTGATGTTGGTCTTACAGTTAGCTTAGCTGCAGTAACAAGTGCAGACTACTCTGCAACAATGTACTCTGCTAATGGTACTGGCAAAAATGATCTATTCACTGGTGGTCCAGGTAATGATACATTTATATTTGCATCAACTAATGATGCTGACGTAATTGATGCATCTGATACTGTTGCTGGTGGCAAGGGATCTGATACACTTGTAATTACTACTTTAACAATAGCTGCTGCAATTACTGCAACAACAACTGTTACATCTGTCGAGAACTTTACGTTCAAAGGTGTTGGAACTACAGCTTCTGCTTATACTTTAGCTGATGCAAGTGTTGTAACTTCTGCGTTACAATCTAACACTGGTACTATTGATGCTACTGGAATGACTGGTTCTGGTGGTCTAACGTTTAACGGTGTTGCTGAAAATGACTCTGCCCTTAATATTACAGGCGGTAGAGGTGCTGATACTCTTACTGGTGGTGATGCTACAGCTTCACTCTTCGATGGTGGTGGATTATTTGATACCATTAGAGGTGGTGATGGTGCTGATATTATCGACGGTCAAGCTGGTATCGATATGCTTTATGGTGACGGTGGTAATGATACATTCAGAGCAACTGCTTCTGGTGACTTCCTTGCTTTAACCTCTCCTGAAACTGTTGATGGTGGTACAGGTACTGATAATCTAACATTTGATATTGATGGTGGTATTTCTGTTGCAGCTGCTGATCTTCAAGCTCTTAATAGTATTGAAGTTCTTGAATTTGAAGGTACTGGTGCAGATTCACTTACACTCTCAGATTCTGTGTTTACTGCAAATGGTACTACTTCAATTCGAATTGATGAAGTTGATGCTTCAGCTACATTCACATTAAGTGCTGGTGGTGTTAGTGCTGCTAATTCTATTACATATAGATTGGCTACTGCTGGTAATATGACTAATGATGCTGATGCTACTGAAGCTCTTACATTTGGTGCTGGTGATGACGTTGCTGATTTCCGTGATGGTCTAAGGCTTGATACTGCTGATGTTATAGCTTTTGGTGGTGGTAATGATACGCTAAGTATTTGGAATACAGGCGCTATTAGTGCAACTCTTACTAATGTTTCTGGTGTTGAAAACATCGCTATTGTTGATGCTGGTACAGGTACTATTACACTGACACTTGCTGACGGTAACTTCGTTTCAACTCAAGTTGGTACTATTTCAAATGGTGGAGCTGCTGAAGTTCTTACTCTTGATGCTGATGCTGAGGATGACTCAAGTCTTACAATTACTGGTGGTACTGGTAATGACTCAATCATTGGTACAGATGCTAAACTTTCTGGTACTACTGTATTAGGTGATACTATCAATGGCGGTAACGGTGCTGATACAATTACTGGTTCACTTGGTGCTGATACAATAACTGGTGGTGCTGGCGCAGACGTCTTTAATTATGATGTTGTTGCTGATTCAGCTGGTTCATATGTAGATAGTGTAACTGACTTCCTTGACGGTACTGATACATTCACTGTTACTATTGATAGAAGTAGTGATAGTGCTGGACGTACTATGAATGGTAATGTTACTGCTGGTCAGGCTACAGTTCAAGCTGCTCA
>Ga0315315_10007097_pt1 | contig 10370 bp, 7 predicted proteins | sample M140m3416metaG_FD_203699 | JGI IMG/M metagenome (GOLD analysis project Ga0315315, IMG submission 203699) | Ammonia-oxidizing marine archaeal communities from Monterey Bay, California, United States - M1 40m 3416 | ecosystem: Environmental > Aquatic > Marine > Intertidal zone | place: USA... | reverse complement strand
TGACCTTTTGCATCTCGGTTTTGCTTACCTGCATAGTAAATCTTAGGTCGGTTCTTAACCTTGTTTCCATCAAGCAAACCTGTTTCCACATACATGAGCCAACGGCCACTTTGACCTGCTTCAACCCATCCGTTCCATTGGCGAATTTTGCCTTTGGAATCACGCTTGTAAAGAAACTTTTCATTTAATCTGCTCATGTTTTTGAACCCTCCTTACAGGTTAATAAAGATTTCGTTCACAGTCCAAAACGGTCAAACAATGTTTTTATTTTGTCTTTACCAAGAACTGCCGCAAGTCCGATACCAACAGCCGTAATTCCTAAAGCCATTTTTAGATTCTTGGAATCGGAGTCTGCACCAAAATTCATTTTCCAATTTTCATCTTTCGGGTGACAATCCTTGCACATTCCGTCTAATGTTTGACATTCCACGAAGCCCGATTCACCATCCACATCTCCGCACACTATCATTCCGCACTTCTCGCAATCCCACCAACCTGCATCCAAATTTCCATTACAAACGGCACATAGAGTCCCTTCTGCGGAGAAATTTTCAGCAGAACTTCTTTCATTAACATACCAATGATATTTTTCATAATCCTCAAGGAATTGACGAGGAAGTTCTAAACCATTACACCTACTTTCGTTTTCGCAAACCGCAACAATCCCTCCCTTTCCACCAAGAACCGTCAATTCATTTCGGCAATAAGGGCAATTGTAATGTGGTGCTTCCCCATCCACTTCTTGTAGTCTAACCATCATATTTCCTTTACTTTCAAAAGTTTCCGCCGCCATTCCCATAAATCGGCTGTCGCCATAATCTGTGTCCATATCAACATCAACATCAACATACTTTTGTCCGTTTTCACCGTATTTTGAACCTAATACCTCAACCGTAGCACCATAATTACCTTCACCGGGTTCATCGCCAAGTTCATCCTTAACTGCATCATCCACATCGCTCTCATCAACATCATACGGAGAATTCCAATTGTAATATGTTGTGGGGTCGTCATGTCTTAGTTCAACCATTCTTTTTTCTTCGGTATCAATTCGGTCATGGTTGATATAACCATCACCACTTGTCGCACCATAAATCTCGGTATAATCAGTTTCACTTTCGTAAGGAATATAATCATCTTCGTTCTTTTTGCTTTCCAACCATGCGGCGTAAGCAATAGCGATAGTTTCTTCGTCTTGAGTATCAGCCGTTGGGTTAGAATCAAAATCATAGAATTCATCCAAAAATTCCTGTGGGTATTCTCCTTCCGCACCAAAGATAGCGACACCTGCCGCCAAAGCACCGACACCAAGAGCGACCTTTGCACCTGTGGACAATCCTTCATCGGATTCCTCTTCGGGTTCTTCCTCTTCTTTGACAGGGCGAGTGACCTTTGCTTGAACCGCTTCGTATTCTGCATTCAAAACATAGCCTCTTACCAAGAACCCATATTCATCGGAAAGATAGTCAGCGATTTCATCTTCCACAACGGATGATGGAACGAGAACCGAAGCGGGCAAATCAACATCTTCTTCATCAGTTTCCCAATCAATATCTGTGATTTCAAGAGTTTCAGCCTCTTTTTCTTCATTTTCGGATTCTTCGGGGCTATCTTCCTCTTTAGGTTCGTCATCAGCCGGCTGTTGTTCTTCCTCTTCGGTAATATCTGTCAATTCTAATTTGTCGCCTTCTTGCATAACGACTGTGAATTCTTGAGTTTTCGGTTCTTCGGATTCTTCCTCTTTTTTACCAAATCCAAATGCTTCTTTGACATCCAAATTATAGTTTCTTTGAGTGTAAATTACATCACCATCGCCATCGGCATCAACCTCAAGTAATACCACTTCGGGGTGGTTCAAGTAAATATCGTAGTAAGCACTTGTAGCATCTTCCTCATTATCGTAATCGCCGTAATGTTCCCAACCATCTTCCATCTTGTGTTTGACATCTATTTGAAACCATCCTTCATCGGGAGGCAAATATGAGGGGTTTTCCCGAAGATACGGAGAATGTGCTGAAAAGGTTTCATTTGACGGTTCTTGCGGGAATGGACTCTCCGAAGGTGCAGGGGGTTCAACGGATGCAGGGGAGGGATTGCCTACGGTATCGGCATTCATTTTCTTTTTTCCTCGTAGCATTTCTTTAACGGTGGAATCCGCCAAACTTTGTAATTCCGAATCGCTTCTTTGAATATCATCTTCCATTTTATGACGCATTTGACGCATAGCCTCTTCAAACTCATAGGAATAAGGTATGCCGCCCTTGAAATCTGCTAATGCTTGACTAACCATGTTGGTAATTTTGGTGTAATCAAATCCTACGGTATCGGCATCGTGATTGCTATAATGTTGTAAATCCTTCAATTCTTTACTATCCCATTTAACGATTTTTTCGGGTGTGAATCCTGTCTTGTCTTTAGCATCAGTAGTATAGCCGAGAACATCAACATCGCCCTTCTTGTTTTTACCAATGATTATAGCGGATTCTGCTTCCTTAGCATTAAAACCATAGACGCTCTCAAAGTCGGCCTTAGAAACGGTCTTAGGGAGTGTTTTACGGCCTTGATATTCACCTTGTAGGGTATAACGAATAGAACCGCCTTTAGATTGAATGGCTTTGTGTCCAACAATGGTCGCTTCGTGCTTAGATTTCAAGGAGGGGACATAACCTAAAAATGTAGTCTTGGACATGAATTATCATTGACCACGCCACTATCTAATACTCTCCATGAACAATTCTCCATGCGTTATGGAGAAAATCACCAAAGCATTCCTGTGTCTTTAGGTCGGTAAAGGACTCCTTCTTGACCGAAAGCAGGGATAGAACCGATTGATGGTAAATGGAATTTGGAATCGGTGTCGGAAAGGTAATCGTAGCGGTAATCATCCTCTTGGGCTTCCGCTTCTTTTTCCTCTTCCGCTTCGGCTTCCATTGATTCAATTTCTTCCTGTTGTTCTTCAATCACGGCTTGAGAGTCGTCAAGGAGGCGTTCATAGCGTTCCTTTTCAGTTTGGGCGGTCATACCACGATTGAGGCCACCGAGGGCGTAGCCGAGGGGTAAGAAGCCCCCTACGGTCAAAACAAGAGTGGAGAGTGTTCCTTCAAACATCGGGGCTTCCTTGTTAGCGAATCGGTCATAACCATAGATTGCGAAAGAAGCGGCGGATAAACAAAGGGCGGCGAGCGTTCCTTTTTGCTTGGCTTCTGTGCCTAATGCCGAGTCCACTTGTTCCTCTTCCTCATCCATTTCCCCTGCGAGGACTTTATCTCGCAAATCACGGAAGTCAAGGACAGCACTCATAGTATCATTTGGTCGTTCCCGTTATCTAAAGACACCGACGATTCAAACGAGGGCTTGATAGGCCACGAAAGATTCCCTAAGAGTCGCCATTTGAGTATCGTGTTGAGTGGTTTGACGAGCAATTTGACGAGCCAATTGAGCGCATCGTGCGGCGTGATTGTTAGTCAATTCTGTTCGGCGTTCTTGGTATCGTGCAAAAATGATTTCTTGTTGAGCATCAGTCAATGGGATTTGAGTCAAGTCAATTTCATAATGTTGAAGGGTGTTCCATTGTAGCCAAGTGGTGAAGGTTGAATCGCTTTCAACAGAATGATAAGAAACAGGGTAATTGGTATTCATAGGTTGTCCTGTGATACCTGCAAATCCACAAATAACTGCAAGCGCATCCGATTCCTCATCGCCACCATTAGAGAGCATTTCCTTGACCTTTTTGACAATAGCGGTGTGGAGGTTTTCGGTGGTTTTGATTTCATTTTGTAGTCGTTGGCCGGAGGCAATTTTCAAAAGCGGTTCTGCGATTTTAAGGTCGGCTACAATTTTATCAATTTGAGGCTTCCATGCAGTTTTAATTGCGGCAAAGGTTGGAGTGTGCTGTCGGAAAACATCGGACATTAAACCACAAACAAAGGTGTTTTTCTTGGAAACTTGGTCAAAAGTCTGCTTGAAGTAGCAATCTTCGGAACGGTTGCGTGAAGTCCAAGATTGACCGAAAGAATTGACTTGAGGGTTCGCAAGAGCAAACTCATGGAGTGCGGCAATTTCAAGATAGAGGGTAGGTTGTTTCTCCATCATTGATTCCAAAAGTGCCTTCATTTCAACATCGGTGAAAGAATCTGCGATGAAACTTAAATCGGCGGTTTTGACTTGGTTATAAGGTGCATTTGTGAAACTTCCATGAGGGATTTGTGTCCCTGTGTTAGCATTAAAGAAAGTAGTAATGGGTGTATCAAAACATCGGTATTTGAGCATTTCCAAATCGCCGCCTGTAATGTAGCCTTCATAGAAGCGAGCGTGAACGAAGTTAATGTTTAAGTTAAGTCGGGTCTTTGTCCAAGTAGCAACATTGGAAAGAATTTCAAACAGTCCATCATAAGCATCTCGGTATGTTTGAGAATAATTTTGATGATTCGGATGGAGGTTGTAAGTGGTTGAACCCAATTTAGCAAACTCATCACGCATGATGAGGGCGTAGTCATAAATGTCTTGACGAAGGGCGGGGGTAAGTGCTTTTTCAAGTGTTTCCGACAAAACAAAAGAACCTATTTGGTGAATAATACCTTGAAGGTTATTACCGTTATAGTGTGCAGAATTGCTACCGATTGTTTTCATAATGTTTTCACGGTATTTGTAAGCCTGTATTCCACCCACTTCAACAGATAGGAGGTTGGCTTCTTGAAGAAATTCCCACATAGTCTTGTCGGCAACCATAATGTCATTAAGTGGTTGGTGAATGCACCCATACTTGTCAGCATTAAGTGGGGCAAAATTCAGTTGTTCTCGTCGGATGGCTCGGTTGCTCATGTTTCTCCAACGACAGAAACGGGTTAATAAAGGTTTCGTTCACAGCGTTAAGTGAAAAAGTCAAAAACGATGTATAGAACTAAAATCAAGTTAAGCCCGTAAAACGAAAACGGCTTAAAACCAAGACATGAAATGTTCAAAGTTAGACATAGAAGCGTTGTGTCTATCAATGACTCCTTTCAATTGTGCCTCTTTCCATTCTTCCCAAACCGCTTTTGTTTCGGGGATATATGCAGGGGGTGGATTTAACATTCGCCCTCGCTTATTGTCAAACTGTTCCATGAGATATTCTTTCAATTTACCCGATGATTTCAAGTTAGCCCACATAGCCTTCTCTTGAATGCCTTTTTGATAGTCAGCCATGATTTCTTGTGAATACCTTTCAATCATAACTGCATTAAGATATTCTTTCCAAAGGATAACAAAATACTCAAATGCTTCGTTGGCTTGCTTATCCACAACGGATTTATCGGGAAGACGAACATAGAACCTTCCCTTTTTTCCATCCGAAATTTCAGTATAAGGTATTTGAGTTCCACCATACACAGGCCATCCGTTTGTAAAGGAAGGAGGAAGGTCTTTCAAATAACGAATGTCTTTCCTTGCATGGCGACTATTGTTGTAAGTAATGTATTTCACTTGTGGATTCAATTCCATCCAATGTTTCAAAGCCATACTCAATCCCCATTCTAAGTAAGCAAATGGAGTTCCCTTCATGTCGGGATTCAATGGTTGATTTTGAATAGAGGTTTGATAATTCTTTCCATAAACCCCTGCCGCCATATCAATCGGATATTGCGCTCTTTGTTTGGCGACAAACTTCCAATTAAGAGTAGGGTATTTCCATGATTCGTAAATAAATCGGGCATTAGGTTTGATAATGTTTCCGATTTGGACTTGAGCATCGGGATATGGTATTTGGTTTCCATTAGAATCATATTGAGAGGGGAGTCGGGCTTGTCTATCATACATTGGTATTTGATAGCCATTTTTGTAAGTATTCAATTGAGGGATTTCTAATTGACGAGAGCCTTTTTCAAGATTTTTCATTAACCATTCTTTGTAGGATGGATAATCGGGAGATGCAACAAAATTAGGAATTAAACCCCTTCGGCTTAGTTTTTTAATCATTTCTTCACGGATAGGTTGTGCGAAATCATCATTATACCGTTGATGGGTATAATCCTTCGTGTCTATTATAAATTGAAGTTTTCTCTTGTCAATTGCTCGCCCACTTTGCGCCATAAATTCTTTACCCTCCGCACTCTTATTTGAAGTTTTCTCTCCTTTTAGAAGAAAACCTGCACCTGCGACTAAGGTTGCGATAGCGACAATACCTAAGTTTTTGTCAATCATTCATTTCCCACCGCAGAACCCGAATAATTCTGTCCGAAAGCGGCGTTAGTGTAAGCGGCGGCGTTCATCCAAGATGCACCATCAATTAGCATTTCAAGATTGTTTTGTGCCGCCATAGGGTATGCAGTTTGACCTACATATTGTCCCGAACCCGAAACAGGTTCAGCAAGTGGAGTGATAACAGGCATTGAAGTGCCTCCCGAATTGATTGGGATTTGATACATACGGTTTGTTCCAAGCACTACATCGCCTCTTCCGTTAATACCTGCCGTTCCGTTAGCACCGTCAGCCGCTTTGGTTTCGCCACCCTTGAAAAGACCTACAATAAATGCTTTTGAACTGTCCACAAACGGTTGTAGTTCTTCATCAAAAATGTAAAGAATTAAGCCTGTGATGGCCGCCGTGCTAAGAATAGTTTTCATAGTCGTCATTTATTTCACTCCGATTTACCCATCAATACTGAAAAGAGAAGACCTGCTGTTCCAAGAAGGATTCCGGGAAGTGCAATACCAACAACAGCACCGCTTCCAAGACCAACACCCTTCTTGAAATTATCAGCAGTTTCACCTGCATATTCCGCACCGTAGTTCTGTGTAGGTTGGAAAGAAGTTCTGTCCACTTCAACGGATTCCAAAGGAGTATAACCATCCATTGAAAGTGAGCCATCTTGAAGATAACCTGCGGTATCAGCATCCATTGTCATAACATCGTCATACTTACGACCCATCATAGAGTGGTCTTTGTCCATAGGCGAGGCTTCATCACGGCGGTCTTTCATAGACTGTGAGTGCGAACCACGATGGCGCATACCAAGTGATTCATCCATCTTGTCATTGTAGCCTTGTGCATCGTGAGTAATAATACGACCTCTTCCATCTCTTGCATAATTACGACCCTTACTCTCGGAGAATTCAGCCTTCATGTGAGCGTTGGTTGGGTCAGCACTTGGGCCATCTTGACCTGTAATGCCTTCATCAAATTGAGGTTCGGGATTGTCACCTTCTGCATACCATTGAGTGACACCATGACCGAGAGGGGCTTCAACGGCTACGGAATCAATTCCGCTATATCCGTCAAGGGAAACGCCTTCTTCAATGGTGATACCTGTTGTGGATTCATCAAGAAGTGCGCCTTCGGTATCGCTTCCGAAGTATTGATTTACTCCGTGTCCGATTGGTGCGGCCTCTTCAATAGAATCAATTGGGGTATATCCCGTAAGTGAAGTTCCTTCTGCAACAGCAACAGGTTCTCCTTCTGCGGAAAAGTTAGCATTGGTTGGGTCTTCAAAGGAAGATGAAGAAACCATGTCGGGTTCTTCGGATGGGGAATAGGTAGCAGATTCTCCTTCGGCATACATTACTTTCTTAGAGCCACAATCAGCACACATCATTCGCTTTGATTCAGCACCGTAGTTAGCCGTTGGTTGGTTTGCGGTCAAATCCACCGTTGTTGATTCCGTAGGGGAATATCCATCAAGGGTTTCGTTTCCAACCATAGCATCGCTTGGGTTGTAGTATTGTCTTTCTTGTGCTTGTTCGTTTTCGCTATCCATTATTTCAACATCCTGTATTTGTAAGAGTTTGCTCATATCAAGACCTTGTGCTTCGTAAAAGCAAGCGTGGTCTTCTTCGCTCATGTAGCCTTCTGTTTCGGCGGCCTTTACTGTTTTCTTATCCTTCTTCTTTTTACTTTCGGGCTTCAAGAATTCTGCGGGTGCGTGACCTGCGGCTATCAGTCCCTTACCACATTCAATTCGTGGAGATTGTAATTTGAGTGAGAATTTACCCGGTTGGCTCGCAGAAACCCCGAAAAAGCCTACTCTAACAGGGCATTGAACCATTTTCTTTGACTTTGGTGATGGGAAAGAGGTTGTAGCATAGACTACTGCACCTTTTTCGTGAGTGGAAGGCACTAAATAGAAATTGACACGCTTTCCTTGTTGAGTATGAAGGACTAATTCAGCCGATGGGTATGAACCCGAATCCCAACGAATGCGAGAGGCTTCAAGCGGGCCACCTTCAAGATAACGGCCTAAACTACCACCTTCAATCTTCTTCAAATATGCTGAACGGTCATTGTGGTGCTTGTTAGGTAGGTGAAGAACGACACGGAATGTCCCCTTACCAAGACGAGTGCCTTTGGTTGCAGGTTTGAGATACAAGTCCGTAGTAGCCTTATCACCTTGCGGGAAAACTTCGGTAAAGGAAGTGGGTTGTGAAAATAACCATGTGGTGCGAGGATTCTCAAGGTATTCCTTGAGTGGTTCTTGGCGTGGCTTACGACCCATACCGTAGTTTTGTTGTTCTCGTTATCTAAAGACTCGCTTCAACCATGCAAAATTGACACTTGACTATCGGAGTTTTTGTAGTGACTGTATTTTTCACGATTAGCAATAATTGTCTTCATAGATTTTACCAAATTCTTTTGACTAATTTTTGTATTTTTCTTATAGTTAGTGGCTTCTAATGCACTCATGTAAGCCATCATAACCATTTCTTTCAAGTGCGCCCCTGTCATGCCTTTTGTATCTTTAATCAACGGTCTAAAATCAATATCTTGGTGGTCAAAAGTGGTCAAATACTTCTTCAAAATCCACTTGCGTAATTTATCATCGGGCAATCCAAAATCAATTCGGAAATCAAATCTTCCGGGTCTGTCCACCAATGCTTTGTCAAGGTGTTGTGGATAATTTGTTGTGGCGATTGTGACGACTCCACTATTGGACTCCACACCTGCTAAACAATTCAAAAATTCACCGAGAAGTGGATGGTCGCCACCCGACTTTTGCCTGTCAAGACCCCCAAGTGTATCAATATCTTCAACAACAATAATCGTAGGTGAAATCTGTCGGGCAATTTCGTATAGTTCCGAAATTTGTCCTCGCTCGGAAATATCATCGGAAGTAATGTAAATAATAGAAGATTCAATTTGATTCATAATGGCTGAACAAGTCAATGTCTTACCCGTTCCCGGTGGGCCGGTGAGCAAACAACCACGACTTGTAGGGAGTTTTTTATCAGCAAAATAATCAATGTGTTTAATGAAATTGACCACATTCTTTTCAAATGATTCTCTTTGCTCGTTGCTCAAAACAACATCATCCCAACCAACATTTTCAATGGTGATGAATTCAAGTTTAGCCGAAACAGCATTGTTTTTCAAGATACCATTTTTCTTACCATAATTTCGGAAGGCATCGTGAAAAGTTTTAATTTGGGTTGAAGGTTCGTGAATAATTTGAACCTCCACATGAAGTCCATCCACAGGGGTCATGTCCACTACGAATTTTGCCCCATCAGTTTTACGACTCAAGAAAAAGGTCGCACGAATAGGCATATTCTCTTGGCCGTGTGGGTATGTGAATTGATGATATTGAAGACCTGTAATTTTGGTTTTACCCATTGTGAATCCAAGTGTTTTCTCAACATTAAATTCTTCTTTAACCCACCCCATAAAATCATAAATGTTAATTGGTGTCCGAATGTCTTCCCAAAACAACCAATCGGAAACGGCATCATCGGGGGAAGATAATTCCATGAACTCAACAAAAGATTCTTCAAGAAGGTTCGGGTCGCCCTCGCTTGCCTTGACTAATTTTGTGTAAAGATTAAGAATTTTATCTTCGGAATAAGGAATGATAATTTCTCCAATAGGCGTTTCAATCTTAAAGTTCTCGGACATAATTAGAGATTGCTTGAGTGGGTATCTAAATGTTGAGAGAGTTCATCGGAGTATTACGCATGACCCCTTTTAATGTTTCGGCAAAATCGGGAAGGATTGCAGAAACGCCATTAGGCAAATCTTCAACAGTAGGTTTTGGATGTTTTTCGTAAAATAAATCCATATTAGACTCTAAAACCTCATTTAACTCCTTACCTTGTTCTGTGGCGAGTTCATTTGCCCCTGTTTGAATTCCACCCGAACAAGTATTTTCTTCACCGATGTAATGAAATCCAACAATCATGTTAAGGACACGATAATGTCGCCGTTCTTCTATGGGTGTCGTTCTTGGGTCGCCAATAATTCGCAACAGTAATTCGGTATCTTCGGCCATAGCCATACGCTCGTCGTAGCCGCCAACGGACTCAAACGCCTCTCGCCTTATGATTGTCCCTGTCGGTGCAGGGGGGTGTCCAAAGAGGTAATAGTAAGCATAATCGGGGTAATTTTCCATGAAAGGCATATCATTTTCC
>Ga0315315_10007094_pt1 | contig 10371 bp, 9 predicted proteins | sample M140m3416metaG_FD_203699 | JGI IMG/M metagenome (GOLD analysis project Ga0315315, IMG submission 203699) | Ammonia-oxidizing marine archaeal communities from Monterey Bay, California, United States - M1 40m 3416 | ecosystem: Environmental > Aquatic > Marine > Intertidal zone | place: USA... | reverse complement strand
CTTTCTACACTGCGGCGTTCTGCGAGAAGGTTCAATCGAACTCGGACAAGAGGTCCACGCTCGCGTAGACGAAGATCGACGCAAAGCAATTCGACGAGCCCATACAGCAACCCACCTTATCCATGCCGCGTTACAGCATTTTCTCGGATCACACGCCGTACAGCAAGGTTCAAAAGTTGACGCTGACTTATTACGATTCGATTTCAGTCATGCTTCACCCGTTGGTCAAGAAATGCTCAGGGATATTGAAGTGATGGTCAATGAAGGCACGCTACAAGCGGCACCGGTATCAGCAAACCTCTTGCCGTTGGAGGATGCCCGGCACGCTGGTGCAATGATGCTGTTTGGTGAAAAGTACCCTGACGTTGTCCGAATGGTTTCCATTGATGGACTCAGCAAGGAACTCTGTGGGGGAACCCACGTCGGGAATACAGGTGAAATCGGTCTCGTAAAAATTATTCACGAGGAAAGTGTTTCAGCCGGCACACGACGAGTCGTTGCAATAACGGGACACCGTGCCCTCGAACGGTTTCGACAGGCAGAGGACACTCTTACAGACTCAGCAAATGCTCTTAAAGTCCCTGTGCCTGATCTACCAACTCGACTAAACTCGTTAACAAAAGAACTGAAGGCCCTAAAACGACAAGCTGCAACAAATAAAACTGACATTTCTATTGATGAACTGCTGAATTCAGCAGAGGAAGTCGCCGGCGTTCGAATTGTTGTAGCAGACGCAAAAGGATGCAATGCAGCAGCAATGCGTCAATGCATCGACCAACTTCGTCGAAAGGCAAGCCCTATCGCCGTCCTTCTTGGAAGCGCTGAGAATGGAAAAGTTACTCTTGTTGCAGGAATTAGTCGTGAAGTTGAATCCAAAGGAGTTTCAGCAGGCACATGGATACGCGAACCTGCCGCTCTCGTGGGAGGCCGTGGTGGTGGACGTCCAGACCTAGCACAAGCTGGCGGCAAACTCTCGGCAAAGCTACCTGAGGCACTCACCCTCGCAAAACAGGAAATACGAGGCTGCCTCGAAGACTAAGAGTATCTCCAAGTCTGCAATGCCTTCACACCATAAAGCAACCCATGGTTTACGCCAACAACTTTGCAACGGCTGCTATTGCTGAATCATAATCTGGTTCTTCTGCAACCTCTGGAACAACCTGGACATACTGGACAACGCCTTCGCTATCGAGAACAAAAACTGCTCTCGCAAGAATTTTCAACTCATCAATGAGGACGCCCCAGTCTTTTCCAAAACTACGATCCATATAGTCGCTTCCATTTTTCATGGATTCGATTGATTCGGCACCACAAAAACGATTCATTGCAAACGGTAAGTCAAGGCTCACCGTCAACGCAGAAACTTTGTCACCTAGAGAGGCCACTCTCGCATTAAAGGTTTTTGTTTGAACTTGGCAGACTGGTGTATCGAGGGATGGGACGACGCTCACAATAAGTGGCTTCCCAGAGAAATCGTCTCTTTTCAGTTGCTGCATCCCATCTGCCCCATAACAACGAAGATCAAAATCCGGGGCCTTCGCACCAGGCACTAATTCATCACCAACAAGTGTTAAAGGATTACCTTTGAAAGTAACTGCGCCAGAGCGATGGTTCGTCATAAGAGACTCCTTAGGCTAAAATGGGGGCTTTCAGTATGGAGGTTGCAGTATTGCCCGACAAACCAATGACACAACCCCACGCTGGAAACTTAGGGGCCTTTTAGCATCAGTCAGCCATTTAATGCATATTTACACCTCCCTTACAAGCTAATCAATATTGAGAAAACAGTTCAGTGATGCGACTTCTCGGACAAACTGGTCAACGTCTTGGGTTAATCCTTCCGGCATTTGCGATTATTCTTGAGCTCAATCACACAATTAGCCTTGGGCAGATGCTGATGTTGCTGGTTACCTCGGTGTGTCTTTTTGGCATAGGCCGTATCCTAGAGGGCTATGGTCAACCCTAGATGGCTCCTTTCTAGTGGCCCGATGGCAATCGACTCAATTACTCATATACCTCGTGTCTCTTTGGAAGCCTTCATGTTTACCCCACTTATTTTCAAACCGCTCTATCGTCAGTATCTTTGGGGTGGTCGCCGTTTCCAGAGCTTGCTCGGACGTGAATTAGAACAGCCAGGGCCCTACGCAGAATCATGGGAGATCGTCGATCACGGAAGCGATCAGAGCATTGTCCGCTACGGCCCGCTCGCCGGAAAAAGTCTGGGTGAGTTAATGCGGAAAGACCCGCAAGCCTTGGCCGGCATTTCAACACCAAGCACGTTCCCTCTTTTGTTCAAGTTTCTCGATGCGCACAAAGTACTTTCTGTACAAGTTCACCCGGACGATGAATCTGCCTCAAAAAGAACACCACCCGACCGAGGTAAAACCGAGGCATGGTATGTTGTCAAAGCAGATCCAGGAAGCAGAATCTATGCTGGCCTGCGGGACGGCATCGATGAGCATTCGCTACGGCAAGCAATTACGGCGGGAACATGTGAAGAAGTGCTCCACGTCATCGAACCCAAGGCAGGAGACTGCATATTCATCCCTGCCGGTACTGTTCACGCGATAGGAGCTGGCTTGGTCATTGCTGAAATTCAACAGTCGAGTGATATCACCTACCGTTTATTTGACTGGAACCGTGTCGACAAAAACAATACGCCCAGAGCCATTCACCTTGAAGAAGGCATTGAGGCGACTCACTTTTTGGGACCAGTCAGGCTCGCTCCGAAAAACCCTACAACTGACCCAGCTGTTCTACGACTTGTTGAATGCTCTTATTTTTGTTTCGATGAGGTACTTCCGGATTCAGCGTGGATGACCGCTGGGAATTGTTGTGAAATTATTGCAGTGCTATCTGGTGAGTTGAAGCTTCCCTCTGACTGGAATCTACCAACACTTCAAAAAGGTGACTGCGTTCTCTTTCCTGCAGAGCTTCGACCGCAGAGTCTTTTATGCCAGCCAGATAATCACGAGAATCCTCACCTTCTCAGAATCACTGTTCCGCCACCGCGAGAAACGGTGGAAAAAAACGCTTAATAACATCGAAAACATCCGTTTTCGACCTTGGGAAAAGCCGGGGACCTCCCTAGACTCTCCGTCTGTTCCGAGTTGTATCTGGTTTTGGAGTGAGCACCAATGCACGTTACTCGCGCACTGATAGTAATTTGCTGTTTTGCATGCACAGGCTGTGCCTCACTTGGGCGACCCGACTGGGGCCAACCCGGTCCGGCAGCCAAACAGCGACGACGAGCAGTTCGTTTTGACCCCTATTTGCAAGACGATATTGCACCTTCAGTATTGAGATTGCCCCTGATGGACGGAACTCGGCCACGTGATTTTGCGGATCCGGTACCAGAAGTTACACGATCTCGCTGGTGGGCGCCCGTTCGGTAGCACAATGCTGTATCCTTGAGAGATACTTACTTCCTCTGGGAACTCATCCTGTGCCTCCATCACCCCGAAACCCGTCAAAAGCCGCGAGGCCGACGCCTCGCAGCCCTCTGGCCAGAAAAGCACCTCCACGGCCTGAATCGGGTCGCCCACGCTACGGAAAGAATTCACGTTTTGGCGTGGATGACGATGGGCTTGAACGACTTCAAAAGGTGCTTGCTGCAGCGGGTCTTGGCAGTCGTCGCTCATGTGAAGAACTCATCACCTCTGGGCGAGTGGAAGTTGATCACGAGATCGTTACAACTCTGGGAAGCAAAGTTGATCCGGTCCGACAGCAGATTCGTGTTGATGGAGAACGTTTACCCAATCCGCGACGTACCGTCTATCTTCTCAATAAACCTGTTGGGGTGGTGACAACCAATTACGATCCGTCAGGCAGACCACGAGTAATTGATCTCGTGCCGGCAGATCAACGATTATTCCCCATTGGTCGTCTCGATCGTGCAAGCGAGGGCCTTATTCTTGTGACTAATGATGGAGAACTTGGCAATCTTCTCACTCATCCGCGGTACGGGGTTGAAAAAAAATACTTGGTTCAAATCGCAGGCATTCCAACGGCGGAGACAATTGAATCACTGCGACAGGGTATTAGCCTTGCGGAAGCGACTGTTCAAGCAAAGAGGGTCACAGTCCGTTCGCAACACAAACAAAGCACCGTGTTGGAGATGGTGCTGGACGAGGGGCGTAATCGAGAAATTCGAAGAATGCTTGCATCTCTTGGCCATAAGGTCCAGCAACTTAAACGTATAGCAGTAGGTGACCTGACTCTCGGAAATCTTCTGCCGGGGCAATGGCGCAAATTGACATGGGAAGAAGTCGAGCGATTACGGAAATCTGCAACTGTCGCAGTGGGTGATTTTCAAAGACCAAGACCACGCACCAATGCACCCAAAAGGACGTACGGAGGCAGATCAAGAACACACCGTGAAAGTTCCTATAGCGAGGGCGGTCGTCGGTCGAATGAGCAGAGTGGAAAAAGACGACCAAAACGCCCTGGCAAGGCGTCCTCGTGGAGAAAACGTACTCGCTAGAGAACCAGCGGGTTAGAATGAAGAACCGTTTGATTTATTGATTCATTAGCGATCGTACTATATCGATGTCATTTACCAGTCACTCATGCAAGACCTATTATCATCAGTCTGAAATCGTTGCCCACGAACAAATTGCTGAAGCAACATGGCGAATTCGCGTTGACTGCCCAAACCTTGCCATGTCAACTCGTCCTGGTCAATTTGCAATGGTTCGTATCACTGGACGAAACGATCCACTTCTCGCCCGACCTCTCGCGATATACGATGTGTTCCATCAACATCAAACACCAGACCGCTGGCAACCAATGCCTCTTGGCCCTGACACCGGAGGCGGAGATCCCAGATTTGTAGACTTTGTTTATGCGGTAGCTGGCAAATTCACAACAACATTGACCTCGTTACGGCCTGGTGACAGTGTCTCTCTCTGGGGCCCGTTGGGAAATGGATTTCAAATCCCTTCAACCGATCATCTCGTTCTCATTGCCGGCGGTATCGGGCAGACAGCGCTTCTCATGTTGGGCCGTAAGTTCTTAGCCACAGTCCCCTCAAGTCAGGTCACGTTCTGCTGGGGAGCAGGGCACGCAGGTCTCTTCGGACATGCCGAAGACTTTCGCAACCTCGGAATGGATACTCATTTCGCAACACTCGACGGATCTAAAGGGCATCATGGCACGGTCATTGATCTTCTCGATGAGATGGAAAAAAACACTCCATTCAGGCAAGTTGCAATTGCATGTTGTGGCCCGGAAGGGATGATGGGTGCGGTTGCACAGTGGGCAGCGAAACGCTCCCTCCATTGCCAGGTGTCACTCGAAACACCCATGGCATGTGGCATCGGAATCTGCTTTAGCTGTGTTGCTCCAGTCATCGATGAAAACGGCGACTGGGATTACCAAAGAACCTGCATCAAAGGGCCAATTTTCGACAGTCAATCAATTCAATGGGATGCAATGACCTGAGTAATCCGTCTGCTGCAGATTCAAACGCACATTCTTAACTAGCGGCTGACTGAGCAGTTTTGACGATGCGGGCAGAAAGTCTTGACTTGATCCGAGCTGCTTTATTTTTATGTATCGTTTTCGATGTTGCTGCCTGATCCGCTTTTTTGGCAACTAATTTAAAGAGATCTTTCGCAGTCGAAACGTCTTTTGTCGAAAGAGCTTCAAGCACTTTTCGGATCGATGTTTTGATTTCTGTTTTCATAGCCTTGTTCCGGTCACGGCTTCGAACATTTTGGCGTAATCGTTTTTTAGCACTTGCCGAATGGGGCATTCTGTCATTCCTGAACGTGAATAAAACCGTGAAAAAGGAACTGTAAACCTGGATTCTCAAAATACCCGACAGAACACAATTCCGCCAGTACCCCAACAAAACGTGCACAATCTTAGGGTTTCCAGAATACACAGGCCCAAAAACATGACTGCCTTAGGCGTCTCCGGCATTCAGTTTTTGGAGCCGTTCCGCCACGTCACGATACCCAAAATCAATCTCAGCAAGGTTCGATAGAAACTTCAAGGCACCATCTTTATCTTTCAGAGCAGCAGCCAAAACACCTGCTCTGTACAGGGCTCTTTTTTGCAATTCGACTTCTCGATCTCCGAGGCTCTCCACCGCCGTCTGGTAGTTTCGCATGGCCAATGGATATTGTTTGATTTTCTGAAAACATTCTCCGAGCTCAAGGGCCACAGCACCACGGCGACGCGCGTCTTGTTGGACCTGCTGGAAAAACTTTATTGCCTCTGCAGGGCTATCAGCATTCTTGAGACGTATGGCAAGCTCATACTTCCAGGCAACGTTATCCGGATACCTTTCTACACGTGCAGCAAAAATATCAATTTCCTGCTTCAGAAGAGCTGTTTTTAATCGAGCGACTGTTTCTTTGTTATCTTCGCTATCCGTGGTTTGCAACTGCTTTTCAGCAAGCATGAGCCTACGTTTCGCCCAACGAACCTGCCTATCTTCGAGATGTTCGCGTACCTTTAGGTCGTTGCCAGATGCCGCCAATACATCAACAAGCACTTTTTCTGCATCTTCAACTGCCGCTTCTCGTTCCAGCAAATCCGCGAGCTCAAACGCCGTTTCAAAATCAGTCGGTGATGTAGCCAGTTTCTGACGGAGTTGCTCAACAGGCGAAACATCACTGGACTCTTTTGGACTAGCGTCACGACTTTCAAGCTTTTGTCGAGTTTTCTCAACACTTAAGCGTGCGATTTCGCGTTCAGCCTCTTCTCGGACATTTTTTATACCAGCAAGTCGCTGCCAGCAGGATATTGCTTGATCATACTCACCCAATCGTTCCTTATAGCTTGCGCAGTGCTTGTTTACTCCAATGTCTTTGGGTGCAACATCGAGCGCTCTTCGCAGAAACAAGCCCTGCGTATCGAGACAATGAGCATCACCACACGCATCAGCCAAGCTCAGGATACATGCTATGTCAAAAGGATCTTTCTTAAGCACATCGAGGCCTACCTTTATTGCTTCTCGTGTCTTTCCGCTCGCGACCAAACGCTTCACACTCCCTCGACTTCCAGCAGAAAGAAGAGAAGTAAAACCACTCTTCTTCTTTCCACTAAATTTCTTGGACAGGGCTTCTAAAAAACCTTGAAGATAAATTGCACTTGCCGGATCTCCTGCTACGCAACTCCCAAACAATTCAACTGCGTAGTCATAATTCCCCTTTCGCAGGTTGTCTGATCCCGTCGTAAAGCATTTTGTGAGTCGGCTACGCTCTGCAGGTGATGGCGGCGATATACTCCCAGTATTGCCTTGAGTTCCAACCACTTTCTTTTCGTCCTGTTTTTCTGACATGCTTCCTACAAATTGAACAAAAGATATGATCGTGTACTACCAGACCCCAGAATCCTAACAAAACTTACTCGTTACCCTGAAAAAAAAGAATGTCACATTTTTGACGAGACAGCATTGGGCTCCTCTCTCAAAGGGTTTTCCGAAAGGCACTTGGCAACAACTCCTCTGAGCACATATTTGTCTTAATTCGTACACTCAGCCGAATTGCTTCGTTATGCTGGGCAGAAGAAATCTTAGGTATCAGATGAAAAGTCCTGTTGATCCACCCGACAACAATACCGATTCACCTGCTGTGAGCGAGGCCGACTACGCTCAGCACAGTGGGCATGTTCTCTTTGTTGGAGCAGGGCCGGGACAGCCAGACCTTTTGACTGTTCGTGCAATTCGAGCACTCGAGCAAGCCGATGTTGTTGTCCATGACCAACTTGTATCACCCGCGGTTCTCAACGTTATTCAACCCAGTGCAGAGAAAATATTACTGTCTGAAATTCTGGAACGCTCCTCGGGAAATGATACAGGCCTTAAACTCGGAAACTATTTAGCAGGGCGCGCTGCAAACGGCCACACCGTCGTCCGCCTGAAAGGAGGTGACCCTACTATCTTCGCAAGACTCCGTGAAGAAATAGAGCCGCTTATCGAACATTCTATTTCATTTGAGATCATTCCTGGCATTACATCGGCTACCGCAGCAGCGGCGGCAGCAGTTACTCCACTTACGTCACGCAGCGTCTCATCTAGTCTTACTATCGTGACGGGCCACGAAGCCAAGAACAAAAAAGAAACACTGGACTACGAAAATCTTTCGATCCAAGAAGGAACAATCGTGATCTATATGGGTGTTGAACAGGCTCAACATTGGTCAAACGCGATCCTCAAAGCAGGAAGATCACCAGATACACCGGTAACACTTGTAAGTCGCTGCAGTTGGCCTGACCAGCGGATTATCCAGACAACTCTTGGCTCATGCGCTTCAGACATCGATATAGCGAACATTCCTTCACCAGCCGTTGCCTTGATCGGTGAAACACCTATGAGCAGCCCTAAACGAAAGCACCATGTATCACCGTTGCAGGGATGCCGACTTCTCGTTACCCGTCCAGTAGGTCAGGCCGGTCCGGTTATTGCTGATATTACGCAGCGAGGAGGCGAGGCAATACACTTACCTTTAGTTGATATCGTACCAGCCAGCGATCCAAGGGATTTAGAAACGGCTGTCGATAACGCATGGTCTTTCGACTGGATTGTCTTTACGAGTGTCAATGGTGTCGACCACTTTTGCAGACAGATGCGACTACAGGAACTCGATCCACGTGTATTGGGAAGTGTGCAACTTGCCGCCATTGGACCTGCGACAAAAAAAGCACTTGAAGAGCATGGCTTCGTCTGCGACCTGGTCCCCGACATGTTTCTTTCTGAAGGATTCGTACAGGCTCTTAACCAAGAGGGGAAGAGGCAGCGATTTCTTCTTATTCAAGCCGAACGAGGCCGTGACGTTTTACACAAAGAACTCGAAGCCGCTGGCCATGAAGTCACGCAGGTAGCCGCTTACGCGAGTCAACCCACTTCATTAGACCGACAAACTGCACTCCGAATGATAGAACAATTCCCCGTTAGCTGGATTCTCTTAACAAGTTCATTTATTGCAGAAACCGCGGCGAATGTCTTTGGCGATCATCTCCGTACATGGAAAATCGCGAGTATCTCACCAATCACATCCTCGAAGCTCACTGAACTCGGCTACCCAGCGACAGTTGAAGCAAGCGAGGCCACTATGAAGTCGCTTTTAGATTCAATAGAGTCTTGGCAACATAATCAGGCTGAAGCCTCGGCATGTCAAGAAATTCCGGCAGGGAAAACAGTGCCGACTGAATAAGCCGCAAAGGCGGGAATCGCTGAAGCGATTTTGAATCTACGTCGATACCGTCAGAGAAGGATGTGCTTGTGCACATAAAAAATGAGGCTTGTCTCTAAGCTTTTTTAAAAAATTATGGCTTAAGCCGAGCGTAGTCGCCACGGAGGTTTAGTGTGGAGTACCAAAGTTTGCCAGACACTCACATCGTTTGTGCACCAGTGCCCATCGATAACAGACAAATAAAGACCGTCTTCGACGCTCAGACCAGAGAGTTCCCAATATCCTGGTACGGCCCATTGGACACACTTGAAAGCATGCCCAATGCTAATCAGACTGTTTGTTTAGAGATGCATCTCAAAGATATCGCTTCGAAACACCAGTTTCGCATGCAACTCCATGCAGCGCGACGCAGCTTCCCGAACCTCAAAACGATAGTCGCACCAAAGGCCGGGCGAGTTCATTACCATGATCTACTTGTCGAAGAGGGCATCTCAGTAATCCTTACACAGTCATTCAGCACAATATCATCTCCTCGACGACCGACTCCTATGGGGTGGCCCTGCCGAAACGTTCAATGGGGGCTGTGGGAGGTATCTCGTGATACCCCAAAACAAAAAGGACAAATCCAGAAGTTTTTGTCATCCATAGCACGAAAGGGAGAACGACCTGGAACTCTTCGGATTTGGGATGCTGCATCCCCAAAAGGCACCTATGATCATAAAAAATTCGGCAGAGCAATAAGACGGATCCACAGGCTGGTATCCAAGAAGTCGGAAGCAGTAATAAGCTTAGATCAAATACCTGAATGTATTTCGAGTAATAGTTCCAGAGAAGTTCCAACTTCTATACTCAAAGCAGCCTGAAACACCGGCTAGTGGATACTCTACCTATTTATTCTTCTTTTCTGCTCATCAAAGTCGACCAGCTCAGATAGGCCAGAATTCCACTACTAAAGATAAACCCAACATCGGCAAGCACGCTCACCCGACTAAATGGGATTGCGACCGCTAAATCAGCCAAAAAAAGGATACCTACGATCCCAGAAACAACAATGCCGACAAACGGAACGGACTTCGACACGCCGTGAGACCCTCCATAAAGTTATGAAAAAATAAGTGTCGGAGATCTCTCCACTTGAGATCTCCCTTTGGGATACCATACTTGTTCACTCACAGGGAGCCAACAGAATCTTTATCGTCCATCACGAATCATTGTTTGGAGTAATTTT
>Ga0315315_10007092_pt1 | contig 10376 bp, 8 predicted proteins | sample M140m3416metaG_FD_203699 | JGI IMG/M metagenome (GOLD analysis project Ga0315315, IMG submission 203699) | Ammonia-oxidizing marine archaeal communities from Monterey Bay, California, United States - M1 40m 3416 | ecosystem: Environmental > Aquatic > Marine > Intertidal zone | place: USA... | reverse complement strand
CTAGGTGTTGCGAAGGGACGCATGTTCCCAACGCCGCCGTCCCTGGGAACGCGGGTGTCGTAGCCGCTTTGAGGTCTGAGACCTGTTCCCAGGGTCTTTTTTGTTTGGAGATCGATTTACTTGCCTGAGTGGCTGCATCGCGATCGCTTCTTCCTCGCGATGCTTCTGCTGATTGCCGGCTGCCTCCTCTTTGCCCGGCTGGATGATCGCTTTCTTTGGCAAGATGAAGCGGAGACAGCGCTTCTCGCACAGAGCGTTCTCATTCATGGCGTGCCGACCGCATTTGATGGCCGAAACCTGATTTCGCAGGAAGGCCAGCAAGAATTCGAAGCGCCGGACTATCGGTGGTTCTGGACGCCGTGGCTACAGCACTATGTAACTGCCGCTTCCTTCGCGGTATTAGGGCCGTCTACCTGGAGCGCGCGATTCCCCTTTGTGCTCTTCGCACTCGGAACGCTCTTGTTATGTTATGTGATTGCGTTCGAGATCAGCCACGATCTGCGTGTGGCGAGACTTGCGAGTTTGATTCTCATGACGAACGTTCCCTTTCTGCTGCATGCGCGGCAGTGTCGCTACTACGCGCCGGCGTGTTTTTTCGGCTCTTTGCTCGTTTGGCAGTACTTGCGCGCGTTAGAGGAACGGCGGGGCGCACTACTCGGGCTCGCCATTGCAGCGACGGGCCTCTTTCATAGTCATTACGTCGTTTGTGCAGGTTTCGTGCTTGGGCTCGCGATCCATTTCGTGTTTACCGATCGTCGCCGAGTGATTTTGATGCGCTTCGCTATCGCGGGTGTCGCGACAGTTCTGCTGGCGCTGCCCTATTTGCTGGGATTTTTTGCGAGGGGTTCTGGCCAAGCGGTGCCGGGCCTCGATCGCAGCCTCGCGTCGCTCGGCGAAGCCGTCTATCACATCAATCGATTCGTGTTCCCTCTCCTCCTTCCGCTAGCCGTCGGTGGAATGTCGATCGTATGGTGGCTCTGGGATCGGAAGCAGGCGGGAGCGGACGCAGCCAAGATGGCCGACCCCGCCGCTTGCAAACAAGTCGCCGAAAATCCGAGTGGTCGAGTCAGGGGTGGCTTAGCGCTTTGGCTAGTCGGTCTTGTGAGCGTTGGCTTGCTCGTCACGGTCATGCCGTGGTTCTTCTTCCGTTACTACGTTGCATTAATTCCGATAGCAGCAATCGGACAGGCTCTGTTACTCGGACCGATTCTGCGCACGCATAGTGCCGTGGGCCTATTATGCGCGTTCGTGCTGCTAGCGACTGACGGTGTAGGCCGGGCGCTGCCCATTCCGCACGAAGTGCCGCTTGGGAGCGTCCGGCATATGCAGACGGGCGATGAAGACTCCGGGAAAGTTGTGGGGCGCTGGGCGCACTTAATTCCCATGGCCGGCTATCTATTTGAGATCACTCACGATCATGTCGGGCCGCTTGAAGCGGTCGTGAAATATCTGCGCGAGCATGCAAAAAAAGAAGAAACGATCATTGCGACCTACGGTGACCTTCCATTGCAGTTTTACACCGACCTTAAGGTCGTTGGCGGCCTCTCCGCAGAGAACCCGACTCCGTATGTGAAAGCGGATTGGCTGCTCGTTCGAGCGCACACACATCGATCGGGTGATGGCCGATTGAAGCGCTTCATTGCCCAGAACCTCGAGCGAGATCGCTACGAGGTGATGGGCTTAGAGGCTTTGGATGTGCCGTACGAAAACCGACCGGACCCGATCTATCACAAATACCGGCAGCCGAGCGAAGGACCCCCACCCGTGAAGCTTTGGCGGCGCATTTCGAGTGCGCCGAGTGAACCTAACGAGCCTGCGTCGTAGTCTTTTTGTGCGGGTGGGGTGATGAGCAAGGCGGCGCGGTTACTTTTTAGGCTGTGCCTAACGGATGGCGAGTGGGTTGATCGGGGATCCGACTGCGCCCGTGATTGGAAGAGGCGGCGCCGTAAATAGGAATGCGTATCGGAGATCTTCGGCGCAAGCGGCAGCAAGTGCGTCCATGTGGAAAATTTCTCCGAAGAGCACACCGGTATTCCTGAGTGAAATCATATGCAGGGGTTGGAAACAGTCTTCGGTTTCGTTGGGGATGACCTCTACACCCCAAGTGTCTGTACATACGGCGGCGATTTCACGGTCGTAGAGCCATCCCGAGCAATGCACGGAGAGGCCAGGCGCCGCCCCGCCGCAGTACCCTTCCCAGGATTCTTCATCGAGACATCGGGTCATCATTCCCGTTCGAACGAGCACTATGTCACCGGGCTCAATCGATAGGCCCTGGGCTTCTGCGCAGGCATCCAGATCTTCGGGGCCGATTGCATAACCATCTTCTAGCCAGAGTTCGCCGCGGTATCTCGGAATGTCCAGCAGAACACCTCGCCCAACGACGCCATTTTTGGCGGCTTCGATTCCGTTCTTCTGTGCGCCGCGGCTGGTGACGAGGGCTATGTCGCGGTCGTTGTACATTTTTTCGTCATAGAAAACATGGGATAGTGCGTCCCATTGCGTGCCGCATTGCAGCGGCATCGTCACGGAATCGTCTGCATAACGAAAGCCGCCGGGGATGCCGTCTTGTGCGCCTGCCAATACATCTCCGCCATCTTGGAGCATGACGTGAATCGGATTGTGGCGTCCACCGCGCCCGGTCTGCGGTCCGTTTTGATCGAAGTTCAGCCCACAGGAGATGACTTGGCCGCGGCGGGGAAGAGCGGTCGCCGTCAGGATTCGCTCAGGCGTGATGAAGTTGAGCGCGCCAAGTTCGTCGTCGGGGCCCCACCTCCCCCAGTTGGAATAGCGTCGTCCCCATTCGCGAACCGTATCAGAGGTGATCTTCGCGCTCATACTTTCGCCTGACGCGCGAGGGCCGCTTCGACGATTGGCACATCTTCTGGGACATCGACTGGCACACTGGTCCAGCCTTCGATTTCCGCCGCACGGATGCGGAAGCCATTTTCGAGCGCGCGAAGCTGCTCGAGATCTTCGGCACATTCCGCAGGACTACGATCAAAAGTGACAATGTTGAGGAGGAAGTCGCGTCGATATACGTAGAGTCCGACGTGCTGCAAAGGAGCGATGCCCGTATTCTTACGCCGGAAAGGAATCGGTGCCCGCGAGAAGTAGAGAGCAAAGCCATTCGAATCGAGCACGACCTTGACGCGATTGGGGTCATCAAAGGCTTCAGGCGCGGCGCGGTGCACGATCGTCGACATTGCTGCATCGCCGCCCGAAAGCAGCGCATCGACCGCCGCGTCGACTACGAACCCTTCGATCAACGGCTCGTCGCCTTGGACGTTCACGATCACGTCGTGGTCGTGCCGAAGCGCGACCTCCGCGAGACGGTCTGTTCCAGTCGGATGATCAACGCGTGTCATTTCGACATCGGCTCCGAACGCCTCACAGGCATCGCGAATTCGTTCGTCGTCGGTTGCAACGACCACCGCGTCGACAGACTTCGCCGCACGAGTGCGCTCCCAGACGTGTTGGATCATGGGTTTGCCCGCGATTTGCGTAAGCGGCTTGCCCGGGAAGCGGGTCGAGCCATATCGGGCCGGAAGAATCGCTAGAACGGTCATGGCCCCACTCTACCGGAAAGCGGCCCTTTCGACCCGAAGTCGAGTTTTTGAACTTCGATATCACCGTGTTTCATAAGCCCAAACTGTCGGTCAGATTCTCTCCGGGGGGGGCTGCGATTGCTAGGCTCCATCGGTGCAAAAAACCGCCCCGAATGGCGGCTCAGCACCCAACTCCACGGACGATCAAAAACGTGCCTCCCGCCCCTGGTGGCTACCGCACTTCTTAGGCCGGATTCCACTTGGCGTAGAGGATCGGCACATCGCGCTTGTCGGAGTTGTCGCGCTGGCGTCGCTTTTCGAGAACTACGACATGTCGATGCTCACGTCTGCGCTTAAGCAGATTCGTGAGAGCTTTGGACTCAGCCAATCGGAAGCGTCTTCGCTGTTCGCGTGGATTCGGTTAGGCGCGATTCCTGCTTTTCTCGTTCTGCCGCTCGCGGATCGCGTTGGTCGTCGTAAAGTATTCCTGATCGCGATCGTAGGTATGAGTATTGGCACGCTCGCATCGGGATTCGCGCAGACCGCCTTGCAATTCGTGCTGGCGCAGACGGTGACGCGAACATTTCTCGTCGCGAGCACCGCGTGTGCGATCGTGATCGTCGCAGAAGAAGTCCCCGCCAAAAATCGCGGTTGGGGGATCGGCATTCTTGGCGCGATCGGCGCCTTTGGTTTCGGACTCGGTGCGATCCTTTTCGCCTTTATCGACGACCTGCCTTTTGGCTGGCGAAGTATGTATCTAGTCGGCGGCGTTCCGCTTCTGTTGATGCCGATGTTTCGGCGGTCGGTACCGGAGACCCAGCGCTTTATTGAGGAACGTGAAGCAAAACTTCGTGGAGAGCGGAGGGACGCAGGGTGGATCGGTCCTATTTTGGAAATGGTCCGTGAGTATCCGGGACGTAGCCTTGCAGTGGCCGCCATGGCTTTCTTCTTTGCGACGGGATCAAGTCCCGCTTTCGGGCTGCTCGCCGATTTCGTGCAATCGACACATGGCTGGGAGCCGAGTGACTATTCGATCGTGGCTCTGGTCGCCGGGACATTTGGAGTGGTCGGCAACTCCTCCATGGGTTGGGCTGCAGATAGACTCGGGCGACGCCCCGTCGCGATGTTTAGTTTCGGTTTATTTCCGCTCTGTTCTTTGACACTCTATGCTGGCCCGGAGTGGGCGATTCCCTTTGTCTGGGTCCCGTTCGTCTTTCTTCTGACCGGCGCGAATGTTTTGATGCGCATCGTCTCGACCGAGCTCTTTCCGACTTCTTCGCGAAATACGGCCCTGGGTTGGGAGACGCTGATGGAAACGCTTGGCGGCGCTGCTGGTTATGCACTCGTAGGGGCGCTCACCATGACGGAAGCGTCGATCGCCCCCGCCGCAATTGGGATCAGTGGACTCACCCTGGTTTCGGTATTCATCGTGCTATTGATGCCGGAGACAGCCGGCCTCGAACTAGAGGCCACGAGCCAGCATCAGGCTGACTAGCGAGCCGCACCGGCATCGGCTTTTTCGCGAGAATTTGGGCGAGCGCTTCCGCGCGAACCCTGTGCTGATACACGGCAAGTGGTCGTCGTTTTCTCGGTTTGGAGTTCTCCTGGGTAATCAAACCCTGGGCGAGGGAGCGGTGCGCGGTAGCGCTATTCGCTACGTTCTTCGCTTGTCGAATCACACGCTCCTCGGACACGACGAATAATGGACCCGCAGCTCTTTTTCTGGGCGGCCGCCTTGGTGGATTTGGCCGTGCTATGCGGCTTTGCGCTATTCGGTGTTCGCTACGCGCGCCGTGGCGAGATCGCACGGCATCGCCGCGCCATGAAGATCTCTTCTTGCCTGATCGTTGCTTTCTTGGGAGCCTACCTTCTCAAGGTCGTGGTTCTCGGCCGAGAAGATCAATCGGTGTGGTCGAACCTCGATGTTTGGGTCCTCCGAATTCATGAGCTCTTCGTGCTCTTTATGATCGGCGGTGGCGCGGTGGCTTGGGTTCAAGGACGCAAGCTGGCATTGACAAGACTCGTGACTCACGACCCTAGCGATCCGACACCCGATGCGAAAATTGTACGGACGCATCGACTCGCTGGCCGAACGGCCGTCATTTCATCGGTTTTTGCTTTAGTGCTGGCGATCGGGATATTCGCCGGAATGGTCGCTCGGGGTTAGGCGTTCTTTTGTTGAGGCCGCGTGCACTGGGTTTGCCTCAGGCACTGTTTGTGGCTCAGACGATTGATCGGAGTTCGGTAATCATTTCCGTAGAAGCGCGCTCGATGATCTCATCGGGGTCGGAGAGCGCGGACATGACGAAGTGTCGGCAGCCGGCCCTGGCGAAATTGCGCATCTGTTCGAGGCAGTCTTCTGGCTTGCCGAGCAGGCAGTAGCGCTTGGACGCTTCGGTGAAGTCAGTGTTATAGATCTTGCCTAACATCTCGGCGGCACGTTTGTGTGCCGCCTCGTAGTTTTCGTCGAGGACCGTGAAGAGGAGCGCTGCGGTCTGGAAGGGTTTTCCAGCACGGCCCGCGTCCTTGGCATGCCCACCTATCTGCTTGAGGTTGTTGCTATACGTCTCGACGTCGCACATGTGCGAGATGTAGCCGTCTCCGAGGCGTCCAGCGCGTTTCATCGAGACGGCTTTGCGGCCGCCGACTATGATCGGTGGGCCACCTTCGCGAACGGGCTTAGGCTCGATTTTGACGGGATCGAACTTGAAATGCTCGCCCTCGTAGCCGGCTTTGCCTTCGGCCCAATGTCGACGCAGGATCTCAATGGCTTCGTTCGTTCTCGGTCCGCGATCAGAGATTGGGGAGTCAACGGCTTGAAATTCCGGCGGGAATTCACCGCCAACACCTACGCCTAAGGTTAGGCGCCCATTTGAAAGCATATCGATCGAGCCGGTCATTTTGGCCGTGAGGGTCGGGTTCCGAAGTGGAAGCAGAAGGACACCGGTCGCCAATTCGATGCGTTCCGTGGCCGCAGCGCAAAAGGCCAGCAGGCTAAGACTTTCGATGACCGGGATATGGAAAGCGATGTGGTCGCCGACCCAGATCGAATCGAGGCCTGCGTCTTCCATCTTGCGGACGCGATCAAGAACGGATGCCCGGTCGCTGCCCGGGAGCATCATGCCCATCTTCACTTCGTCGTCGACGTTCAGCCCTTCGATTTCCATTCGCTCTTCCTTGCTGCTTCGACTTCTGTCTTGTTCTGCTTCCGCCTAGAGACGAATGCGCGACGAGGGGCGCCGCGTTGAATTTCGATGCAGAATCGCGCCGAGAATCATACCGCCGGCGAGAATTAAGGCGCCGGTGATCCATTCCTGATAGCGGCTGCCGGCTCGAAGCTCGTAGTTCTCGATCTTGAGCGACTCGATCTGCTCACGCTGGCCGCTATCAGTAGAGGCAAGTGTCACATTCGCTTCGCGAAGGCCGGCCGCTTCGGAGCGAATACCGTCCAGCTGATCTTTGAGAGTGGTAGTTTCGGTCTCAAGCTGAGCCAAGCGAAGAGTCGGGGGCGGCTCAGTTTCGAGATAGCCCGCCGGAATCCAGCCAGTCTTCCCCGCTGCGTTCCGGACGCGGGTCCAGCTCTCGCCGCGAGCCACGACTTCCATTTCATCGCCTGTTTCAACCGCACCGATAATCTTGAACTGGGTTCCAGCACCGGATCGGAGGTTCAGGCGAAGATTGCCCTTGACCCAGCCGGTATCCGCGAAGGCGGGGGCGACTATGCCGGCAACAAGACAGGAGCTGACGAGGATGGAGAGGGCCAAGCCAGCCCAAGTGAATCGGATGAGACGCAAAAAAGACTCCGCAATCGAGGGGGGTATGCCCGTCGGGGGCTTGTTCGACGATAGAAAAAGCGTGCGTTCGCGAGTGTGACTCAGGACACCGAGTTCTGCCGCTTAGTTGCGCGTGATCTGCGGAAGATCGACGTGTGATCTAGGAAAGGTCGGAAATTTTGGCTCCAAGAGCAGCCGATCGACAATTCCAGGGAAATTCCCGAAGGCCCTGTAGAGATTCTCCTGCACTTCGGAATTCGACGGTATGGCTCTGTTCGGACCGATTGGCGAAGAATGCCCGGCTGACCGTCCAATCGTTTTGGTAAGCACTTAGGTCAAGGGTTCCTGCGGCGCCCTGGCTTCGTTAGGTCATGGGCCTATGAATCTCGAGCGTGCGGAGCTATTTCGGAGAACCTCGCTTGCTTGCTCATGGTCAGAAGTGGATCACCATTCGGGTGAGACCTCAGTCGTCCTCCGTACATTCGAGCCGGGAGCGAGGCGGATCCAGGCGAGTCTGGCGAACACTGGTGCCGCGGTTCGGTCGTTACTGAAACGTATTGGCGAAGGCCTGAGGCGAATGCTGAATCCTTCTTCGACGGCTGGTTTCGAACCGGCGATATCGGCTCTCGCGATGCCGAAGGCTTCGTTGATATCGAGGACCGGCTTAAGGACATGTATGTCTTCGGCGGGTAGATCTCTATCCGGCTGAAATCGAGAACATCCTTCATGAGCTCGAAGAGATACGCGAAGTCGCGTTGATTGAGGTGCCAAATAAGCGTTTTGGCGAAACCGGTTGCGCGGTATTCGCGCTTCACTCCCGCGGGATGCGACCGGCAAGGTTTTGACATTCGAGCTGTGGAACACGGTCGAGGTCTAATTGCCGGCTGCTGTCGTGGGTTTAGCTCGGGGCTCGATTGATTTCGTTGAAGCGGGTAGGGCGACCGATCGAAGCCGTCGGTCTTTCCATATTAGTAGTTGCGATTCTCTTCGGCGTTAGGTGTCTAGAAGGCGCGTTTAAGCGCCTCGGCAGTAGATCGGGCACGCCTTACACACAGAGAAGATCGGGGTTCCTCGAGCGAATTTACGAGTATTCTACCCACGTGGCCTGAAGGGAGCGTTTCGTGCAGTGGAAGAATTGGTCCGGGAGGCTCGCATGCTCGCCTGGCGAGATTGTGATTCCCGTCGATGAATCGGAGATCGTTTCTGCCATACGGGCATCGGTGGTCGCGGGAAAACGAGTGCGATGTGTGGGCGCAGGGCATAGCCACTCTCGGCTGGTGTTGACCAATGAAACGCTGATCGACATGGAGAGCACCTCCGGCATAGTGAGAGCGGATCTGCCAAAAGCAGAAGTGACCGTCCGCGGTGGCACTCGGATCTCAGCTCTAGGCCCTCCGCTTCGGGAACTCGGACTGGCCCTGCGTAATCAGGGCGACATCGATCGACAATCAATAGCCGGGGCGGTTGCGACGGGAACTCACGGTACGGGGCCCACGCTCCAGAATCTGTCCGCGTCTGTGGTCGGCGCGCGAATTGTTTTGGCGAATGGTGATGTTGTGGACACCCGTGCGGACCTCGAGCCGGATCTCTTTAAGGCATGTCAAGTTTCGTTAGGTGCACTCGGCGTGATGAGCGAAATTACACTCGCGGTCCGTGAGCCGTATCGACTGGAGGAACAGATGTGGCTTGATGATCTCGATGAGGTTCTTGGGCGAATCAATGAACTCACACAAGCTACGCGCCACTTCGAATTTTTCTGGCAGCCCGGCGGCACACGAATCGTCTGCAAGTCTCTCGCGGAAACGATGGCCCCGGTCATGATGCCGCTTGGAAAGGAGGGAACGAGGCTCAGTTGGAGCTACGAAGTCCTGGCCAACGAAAGAGACGATCGTCATTCCGAGATGGAATATTCAATTCCGGCCGAGTCGGGGCCCGAATGTATGGCGGCCATCAGAGACCTTATTGCACAGGACTTCCCCGACCTGTCCTGGCCCGTTGAATATCGAACTCTGGCGTCAGATGATGTTTGGCTCTCAACCGCAAAGGGGCGGGAAACGGTCACGATCTCGATACACCAGGGAATCGATGCGGAGGACGAGCCCCTATTTCGGGCCTGTGAGAAAATTTTCCTCTCGTACGCCGGCCGTCCTCATTGGGGCAAGGTTCACTACTTGGGAGGGGAAAGCTTGCGTACTGTGCACGAGGATTGGGACGACTGGTGGCGTGTGCGCGACAGCGTTGATCCAGATGGTCGTTTTCTGAATCCCTACTTAGCGGAACTTAAGAGGCGAGAGAAATGAGCCGTTTGCGCCTCACTAGTTATTCAAAGTGGATCAGTAGCTCTTATATCCAAATGCTTAGTCACAGTTTTTTGGTAGTCACGATCGTTCCGGTTCTGGCTTCGGTATTGGCTTGTCACGGAACTAACGAAGATGCGGCGGTTGTTTCGCCGCTTGTGGAGAAGGCGACACGGGCACCGCTCGATTTTCGGATCGAGACGCGGATGGCGAAAGATGAGAAGGGCGGTCGTCTCATTATCTTCCTTCATGGCTACGGAAGCGATGGTGCTGATCATATTGCTTGGACGCGCACGCTCCTGGACGATCGAACGCGATTGATTCTTCCGACCGCACCGCGCAGGCACGCATCTGGGCGTGGTGCAATGTGGTGGGAGTTTCGCGAGAGTGATTGGCCAAAGCCCTATTCTGCTGATCCCGCGACCCTGGCGAAGCCGAGCTTTTCGGCCCAGCTTCCCCTTGCGCGGGAGGCGGTGGTTCGGTTGATCGCGAGGCTCCGCGATCAGTTCGTGCCCGAGACCGTTATTCTCGCAGGACATTCTCAGGGGGCGATGTTGGCTCTCGATGTTGCGGTTGTGACGGAGCCGCCGCCAGATAGACTGGTGCTCCTATCGGGTTATGCGTTGTTCGAATCTGTCCCGAATATCACGCGCCCCCGCGAGGCGATGCCAGCGGTTTTAATATCCCACGGCCAGGGCGATTCAATAGTGCCCTTTAAGTACGCTAAAGATATGCGGCATCTACTCAAGGAAAACGGA
>Ga0315315_10007091_pt1 | contig 10376 bp, 9 predicted proteins | sample M140m3416metaG_FD_203699 | JGI IMG/M metagenome (GOLD analysis project Ga0315315, IMG submission 203699) | Ammonia-oxidizing marine archaeal communities from Monterey Bay, California, United States - M1 40m 3416 | ecosystem: Environmental > Aquatic > Marine > Intertidal zone | place: USA... | reverse complement strand
GGCCTTTGAGCAGTTCGCGCACACCGAAATTGTTGATGGCACTGCCGAAAAATATCGGGCTCAGCGTACCTTCACGATAGGCATCGAGGTCGAGCGGCGGACACAGCCCCATCGCCATCGGCACGTCTTCACGCAGTTTTTCAACGGCATGTTCGGTCAAGAGCTCATCGAGCCGGGGGTCGTCGACCCCTTCGCAGATCGTCTCTTCGCCGGCCTCGTCGTCGACCTTGCCGGTGGCATGGCCTTTTTTCATCAGCACCAGCCGGTCGTCGATCGTGTCGTAACAGCCGAGGAAATCGCGGCCCATGCCGATGGGCCAGCTTGCCGGTGTGACGTCGAGCGCCAGCGTTTCCTCGATCTCCTGCATCAGGTCGAACGGCTCACGGCTTTCGCGGTCGAGCTTGTTGATGAAGGTAATGATCGGCATATCGCGCAACCGGCAGACTTCGAACAGTTTCCGGGTCTGGGCCTCGATACCGCGCGCGGCATCGATCACCATCACGGCGGAATCGACAGCCGACAGGGTGCGGTAGGTATCTTCGCTGAAATCTTCATGGCCCGGCGTGTCGAGCAGGTTGAATGTGCAGCCGCCGTATTCGTATGTCATCACGGACGATGCCACGGAAATGCCGCGCTCGGCCTCGACCTTCATCCAGTCGGAATGGGCGCGCCGTGCCTGGCCGCGCGCCTTGACCGCGCCTGCCGTTTGTATGGCGCCACCGAACAACAACAGTTTTTCGGTCAGCGTCGTTTTGCCCGCATCGGGGTGAGAAATGATGGCGAAGGTTCGCCGGGCGGCGATTTCGCCGCTGTTAACGCCCATGGGTTTGTCCAGGAAATCCGTTCTGCGCTCATCGGCGCTGTCGCGGTGCAATATAAGCGGGTTTGCAGGGAATTCCAGCGCCGCATGCGTATCGCATTTTCAACTGCCGCGGGGTACCATAATCGCCAGATGAGACATGTGAAGAGGGAACGGCGATGGATACCCTGACCGCGACGAAACTCGACTACCAATCCGGTTTCGGCAATGAATTTGCCACCGAAGCGCTGCCGGGCGCCCTGCCCGAAGGCCAAAATTCGCCCCAGCGCGCGCCTTACGGCCTGTATGCCGAGCTGATCAGCGGGACCGCGTTCACCCAGCCGCGCGCCGAAAACCTGCGCAGCTGGGTCTACCGCATGCGGCCGTCGGCTGTCCATGGCGCTTTCAAGCGCATTGATAACCGCGCACTCCGAACGCCGCCCTTCGATGAAGGCGTATTGACGCCCCAGCAGACACGCTGGGATCCCGCACCGATCCCCGATGAAGATACAGACCTTATCGACGGTCTTCAGACGCTGGGCGGGAACGGCGATGCCAATACCCAGGCCGGGATCGGCATTCACATTTATGCCGCCAACACATCCATGGAGCGGCGCTATTTCTATAATTCCGATGGTGAGATGCTGTTCGTGCCGCAGCAGGGTCGGTTGCGCCTCGTTACCGAAATGGGCGTTGTCGAGGCCGCCCCGAACGAGATTATAGTGGTGCCGCGCGGGGTAAAGTTCCGCGCCGACCTGCCGGATGGGCCGTCCCGCGGGTATATCTGCGAAAACTACGGTGCAGCTCTGCGGCTGCCCGACCTGGGCCCGTTAGGGTCTAACGGCCTTGCCAATGCGCGCGATTTTCTGACACCGGTCGCATCGTTCGAAGACGTCGAGGGCGATATCGAGCTGGTCAACAAGTTCGGCGGCAATCTGTGGTCGGCGGCGATGGATCATTCCCCGCTCGATGTCGTCGCGTGGCACGGCAATCTCTCGCCCTATAAATACGATCTCGCGAATTTCATGGCGGTCGGTTCGATCAGCTTCGATCACCCCGATCCGTCGATCTTTACCGTGCTGACGTCGCCGTCCGGTCCGGCGGGTCTGGCGAATGTCGATTTCGTCATCTTCCCGCCGCGCTGGCTGGTCGGCGAACACACGTTCCGCCCACCGTGGTATCACCGCAATGTCATGAGCGAATTCATGGGGCTTATCCACGGCCAGTACGACGCAAAACCCGAAGGGTTTGTGCCCGGCGGGGCAAGCCTGCACAATCTGATGTCGGCGCATGGGCCTGATGTCGGCGCCTATGAAAATGCGACCAGGGCCGAGCTGAAACCGGAATTTCTCGGCGCCACGATGGCGTTCATGTTCGAGACGCGCTATCCCATCAAACTAACAGACTGGGCAGCGAACAGCCCGCAAATGCAGGCCGGCTACCAGGATTGCTGGCAGGGCCTCAAAAAGAATTTTAACGGGAAACCTTAATGCCAAAATTAAACGAGACTCACGACGCCGCCCTGACAAGCTGGGTCGACAGCGCAAATGAATCCGGCGCCGATTTTCCGGTCCAGAACCTGCCTTTCGGTGTCTACACCGATCCGCAGACCGGCAAGGGCACTGTGGGCATCGCTATCGGTGACATGATCCTGAACGTGACGGCGGCCCGGGCCAAGGGCGTGATCGGCGGCGCGGCAGACGATGCGGCCGGTGCCTGCGCGGGCGAAACCCTGAACGGGTTGATGGCGATGGGTGGTCAGCACTGGTCGGCCCTGCGGGCAGCTGCATCCCGCGCGTTGCGCTACGACACCGAAGAAGGCGAAGCCGCCGAAGCGGTCGCCGATGAAATTCTGGTCGCGCAATCCGATGTCGCCATGCGTCTTCCAGCGCAGATCGGCGATTACACCGATTTCTATTCCTCGATCTTTCACGCAACCAATGTCGGCATGATGTTGCGGCCCGATAACCCGCTGATGCCGAACTACAAGCATATCCCGATTGCCTATCACGGAAGAGCATCGTCCATCGTGGTCAGCGGTGAGACCTGCAAGCGGCCAGTCGGCCAGACCAAGGCGCCCGATGCCGATGTGCCGTCCTTCGGTGCGTCCATGGCGTTCGATTACGAAACCGAAATTGCCTTTTATGTCGGGCCGGGAAATCCGCTCGGCCAGCCGGTGTCCATCGGTGAGGCGGAAGATCATATCTTCGGGCTCAGCATTCTCAACGACTGGTCGGCGCGCGATATCCAGGCCTGGGAATATCAGCCGCTCGGGCCGTTCCTCGCCAAAAGCTTTGCGTCTCACGTGTCGCCCTGGGTGGTGACGATGGAAGCGCTCGCGCCGTTCCGCTGTGCGGCCTATGACCGTCCAAGCGACGATCCGACGCCGCTGCCCTATCTGGCATCCCCGGCCAATGAAGCCGAAGGCGGGTTCGATGTGAAGATCGAAGTATCCATTGCGTCGGAGCAGATGCGTAATGACGGCACCGCGCCGCACACGCTTGCGGTCACCAATATGCAGAACCTGTACTGGACGATTTTCCAGATGCTGACCCATCACACATCGAACGGCTGCAACCTGCGCCCCGGCGACATGATGGGCACCGGCACGATCTCCGGCCCGTCGGATGACGCCCTGGGGTCTATCCTGGAAATCACCAAGCGCGGCGCCAATCCGGTCGCGCTGCCGAGCGGCGAAGAACGCAAGTTCCTCGGCGACAGCGACGAGCTGATCATGCGCGCGTGGTGCGAACGCGATGGTGCCCGCGGTATCGGCTTCGGCGAATGCCGGGCGGTGATCGAGGGGGCTTAGGGAAAAAACTCGCTTCTGACGGTATTCCCCCGCCGGGTTCCCGATTGCCGACCGAACGAAGAGCGATCAAAATAAAGATATGTGCTCTGCGGTCGCTTTCGCGAGGCGAGGGTGCCGAAATGACAAACGATGAGAGATCAGGATGAAAACTTATCTGAACGGCAATTTGGTCAAAACGATCGCGGGATCGATCGTCGCAGGCGCTCTGATAATCGTTTCTCAGCCCTCCAGCGCCCTCCAGCGCCCTCCAGATCCAAGCGATCAGCGGCTTAACGGTCTCCGCGCCGTCCCTGACCCTCAGCACGGGTGAACCCCCGACCAGCCAGTTTACCGATGTCGCCCAGATCATACCGAAGTTAGATACATCTCTTGGTACGCTCACAGGCGTCAATATCGGCCTGAGCTCGACATACCGGTTTACTGCACGCGGCAGCACGACAGGGCAGCAAAGCACGGTGCTTGTATCGGGTACCGGACAGGTCAATCCCGAATTTGGCTTCGATGTCGGTGGCAGTTTCATAACAATCGCTGCCCAAAGCGCGAACCGCAATTCGTCATGTTCGGATTCACGGTTTATCCGAATTCGGTCGTGTGATGATAGTGACACGGCTCTCGAATCCTTTGTCACGGATGCACAGATTGACCCGGTCTATTTCGCATCGCTTCTCGACAGCAGTGGCGTGACGCCCATGGCGCGTTTTCAGCAGACCCTGACGATAAATTTCGACGGCTGCATCGGCGAATGCGAATTCATTCTAGAAGGATACGTCTGGTTCGGATCTGTCACCGTGACCTATGATTATGAATTGAACGTCGCCCAGGTCCCCGCACCCGGCGCTATCGCCTTGTTTGGTCTCGGCCTCGTCGGGCTGCGGTTTATCCGGCGCAGAAAAACGACCTGATCGCGCAGGTGATCCCTCAATTATCCAGCCGCACCAGCTGGCCCATGTCGGTGCAGTCTTCGTCGGTCTTCAGGCCCGCGGCGTGAATGCCGTGGGCGGCCATGTCTTCGTCGACGTCCTGACGGTCGCCGGTGACACCGACGGCACCGATCACGTCGCCGTCCTGATTGCGGATCAGCCGGCCGCCGCCTTCGGCGAAGACCTGTTTTTCCGAGGCGTCGTCGATGAATTTCATGAAATTGGGGCGTTGTTCGGCGCGGACCTTCACCAGGCTCGACGACCGTCCAAGCGCAAGCGCCGCATAGGTCTTGCCGAGCGCCATTTCCAGCCTGAGGGCCGAGGCGTGATCCTCTTTCTTGAAGGCTTTGACGACATTGCCCGGCTCAACCACGACGGCGGTCATCGGGCGCAGGTTGAGCTCCCGGCTTTTTTCAAAAATTGCATCGATGATGATGTCCGCCTGTTTGAGCGTGATGATATTCAATTTTCTTCCCCGTATAAATTTTCTGATCCCGTTATGGGGCAGACGGCGCGGCTGTGCTAGATTTTTGCGTAACAATAATGAGGTGTCACGGTGATTGGGGAACGGGTAAAGCGTGTTGAAGACCCGGCGCTGCTGCGCGGCAAGGCGCTGTTCGTCGACGATATTCATCTTACGGGGCTTCTCCAGGCGGCGTTTGTGCGCAGCCCGCACCCGCATGCGCTGATCAAATCGATCGACACCTCGGCGGCACGGGCCGTGCCGGGTGTCACGGCCGTTTACACTCTGGCGGACTTTCGCCCGCACATTCAGGCCGACCGCCTGCCGTTGCAGTTCCCGTCCGCGGATTTCGGACCCGACGTCACGCCGTTTCTGCTGGCGGGCGATGAGGTCTGCCATGTCGGTGAGGTGATCGCGATGGTGATCGCCGATACGCGCTATGTGGCCGAAGACGCGGCATTGCTAGTGGATGTCGACTACCAGCCGTTGCCGTCGGTCGCCGGCTGCGCGGCGGCGTTCGCGGAAAATGCCCCGCTGGTGCACAACGATACAGACGACAATGTGCTGGTCCGGTTCCAGCAATCCTATGGCGACGCGGAAGCGGCATTTGCATCGGCGTCGCATGTGTTTGGCGAAAGGTTCGTTCAGCGCCGGGGGGCGGCGCACCCGATTGAAGGCCGCGGCGCGGTTGCGCGCTACGATTCGCTCGACGATGCCATCACGTTGTGGTCGTCGACCCAGATGTCGCACGAGGTGCGGTCCACGATGGTGCGCCTGTTCGGCATGGATGAAGGCCAGGTGCGGGTGGTCGCACCCGATGTCGGCGGCGGGTTCGGGTCGAAATATATCGCCTATAGCGAAGAGATTGCGGTCGCACTCGCGGCGAAGCTGCTTGAGGCGCCGGTCAAATGGATCGAGGACCGCCGCGAACACTTCACGTCGGCTATCCAGGAACGCGAACAGGACTGGACGATGGAAATCGCAACCGATGACGATGGCCGGGTATTGGCGGTGCGTGGCGCGATGCTTAGCGATCAGGGGGCGTATACGCCGCAGGGTATCAACATGGCCTATAACGCGTCTACCGGCGTGCCGGGCCCGTATATCGTGCCGAATTATACAATCGATGTGCATGTGGTGGAAACCAATATCGTTGCTGCCGCGCCGGTGCGCGGTGCCGGCTATCCCGAAGGCAATTATACGATGGAACGTCTGCTCGACCGGGCGGCGCAGGGGTTGGGGATCGACCGGGCGGAGATCCGCGACCGCAACCTGATCCCGGTGGAGAAAATGCCCTACGAGACCCCGCTCAAGACGCGCGCCGGCTCGCCGGTCTGTGCCGATAGCGGCGATTTCCGCAAATGCCAGCAGATCGCGCTCGACCGTATCGACTATGCCGGGTTTGCGGCGCGTCAGGCCGCTGCCCGCGCCGAGGGGCGCTATATCGGGATCGGTTTCGCCAACAGCCTGAAGGGCACCGGCCGCGGCCCGTTCGAATCCGGTTCCGTGCGCATCGAACGGTCAGGCAAGGTCCGCGTCTTTACCGGCGCGCTTGCCATGGGGCAGGGGCTCAAGACCATGCTGGCCCAGGTGACGTCCCAGCAGCTCGGCGTGGCGGTCGAGGAGATTGAGGTCGTGTCCGGCGATACGCGGACGATCGCGCTCGGCCTTGGCGGGTTCGCAAGCCGCCAGACGGTGACCGCGGGGTCGTCGGTGCATCAATCGGCGCACGCCGTGCGCATCAAGGTTCTGAAAATGGCGGCGCACCTGCTCGAAGCGGCGGAGGCCGATCTGGAACTTGCCGATGGCGAAGTGCGGGTCAAAGGGTCCGACGTGTCGGTGACATTGCAACAGGTCGCGGAAATGGCAGCGGGGGCGCCGGGCTATTCGATGCCCAAGGATGTTGATCCCGGTCTGGACGCGGAAGTCAATTTCAAGCCGCCTGCGCTGACATACAGCAACGGGGTGCAGGCGGTCGAGGTCGAGGTCGATATCGATACCGGCGACGTGACGTTTCAAAACTATGTCGTCGTCAGCGATTGCGGCACCCTGATCAATCCGATGATCGTCGACGGCCAGATCGCCGGCGGGGTCGTGCACGGCATCGGCAATGCCCTGTTCGAATGGATGGGGTATGACGAAAACGGCCAGCCGCTGACCACCAATTTCGGCGAATACCTGATGCCGACGGCAACGGAGCTGATCAATATCGACATGGTGTATGAAACATCGCCGTCGCCGCTTAATCCGCTCGGGGTAAAAGGCGTCGGCGAAACGGGAACGGTGCCGGCAGCGGCTGCGATCGTGTCGGCGGTGGAGAACGCGCTGGAGCCGTTCGGTGCGCAACTGGCGGATTACCCGCTCAAACCGTCACGGCTGGTGGAAATTGTCCGCGAAAGCCGCGCGGCGGAATGAAACACTTCCAAACTATGTAAACCGTCATCCCCGAGAAGGCGGGGATCTTTTTCAGGTGAGGCGTTTCGAAGGAGATTCCCGCCTTCGCGGGAATGACATCTGGTGTTGACGCCTAGCCTTTAGCGTCTTTTTTGAGCGATCCAGAATCACGTCGACTTCCGGGCGTCGGCGAAGCTCTTCAGCGCGCCGGGTTTGTCGTGCGTGACAAGTGCCACGTTATAGCCGAGTAGGTGAAAGTCTTTGATACGGGGGTTCCAGGCGACCGCCTGGATCTTGCAGTGGGGTCACCAGTCCAGCGAGCGGGAAAACAGGATCACCAGCCCGCGGGCATGGGCGAGGGACTTGAAATCCTGATGCTGGTTCTGGTGATCGACAGTTTTCAGATCATGCGGAATCTTCGCACCGACCGCGGACCCGGCTTTCAGGGTGTCGTATTGCGACGCCGTCGCCTGCAACGGGAAGGCCAGCAGAACGAGGGCGTATAAAGCAAATGCGATAGGGCGTGCGCGCATCAATCCAGATCCAGTAATAACTTCACCATCAAAATATCCGCGCTCATCCCGCAGATCGATTCAACAAATCGTTATCTAGTCCGCTGTCCTGCCTTCAATCCATCTTCAGCAGCGATTTCGCGTTGCCGCCCCAGATCGCCGCCTTGTCGGTATTGTCCAGCGTGTCGACCAGATCGACCAGTTCGACCGGGTTATAATCGCCCATGTCGTAAGGGTAATCGGTGCCCATGACGATCTTGTCGGTGCCGTATTGCTCGATCAGGTATTTGAGCTGGTGCGGCGTGAACACCACGGTGTCGAGCCACATTTTCTTCAGATAATTCGTCGGCGCCTGCTTCACGTGTTGGCGGCCGTCTTCGCGCGCCCCCCAGACATGATCGATCCGGCCCGAATAGGCGGGCAGGTATCCGCCGCCATGGGCGAGCAGGATGCGCAGGTTCGGATAGCGTTCCATGACGCCGTCGAAGATCAGCCGGTGAACCGCGATGGTGGTCTCCAGCGGGTTGCCGATGACATTGTTGAAATAATGATCCTCAAACCGTTCGGCGGACGTGAAACCATTCGGGTGGATGAAGATCAGCGTGTCGAGTTCTTGCGCCTTGGCCCAAAACGGATCGAGCTTGGGGTGCGAAATCTCGCCGCCATTCACATTGGTGAGAATCTGGAAGCCCTTGAGGTCCAGTTTTTTGACGCCGCGCTCCAGTTCGGCGACCGCCATGTCGACATCCTGTAGCGGGATATTGCCGAACGCCACAAAGCGGTCGGGCATGTCGTCGACGATCTCGGCGAGGCCGTTATTGACGATCTCGGCGGTCTTCATCCCGATCTCCGGCTCGAGCCAGTAATAGGCCTGGAACGGCGGCGGGATGATGGTCTGTAAATCGATCCCCATCTTGTCCATGTCAATCAACCGGTGATCGACCGTGGTCAGATGCGGCATGCGGTCGACATTCTGCTGCATGTTGATGTCGCGCGTTATCTCGTTCGCATAGAGAATGCCGGGCTCCATCTCGGGCTTGAAAAACGGCTGGGCGATCTCCGCGGCTTCCGGGATATGCACATGACAGTGAATGTCGATGGTGTACGCGTCCGGTTTCTTCGGGGCCAAACCCGGTTGCGGACGGGCGGAGGTAAAGACGTAAGGCTGCGCGCCGGCCATGGGAGTTGTTCCTTTTCTGTTTGTTGTTCCAGCCCCAGAAGGGGGGCGGGCCGGAACGGAGTTAAATAAGTTTCTCGATACTGAGCTCGTCGGCGAGTGTTTCCAGGCTTGTCAGCAACGCCGCGTGCATCGGCACGCCGTTGGCGGTGTAATCTTCAATATTGGCGGCGCGGCCGTCGCCCGGCACGCGCACGTCGTCGACCCCGGGCATGGGCGTGGCACCGCGCATGGTGGCGGCGACATCGTCGACGCGTTGCCCGAAATCCAGCGCATCGCCGAACCGGGCCGGGTCGACCACGATCATGAAATGGCCGTTATTCACCGGTGTGCTCTGGTATTTGTCGTCGCCCATACCTTCGACGTCGACACCCATCTGGCCGCCCGACAGCGTGGCTGCAAGCAGGCCGACAACCAGTGACAGCGCGTAGCCCTTGTGGCCGCCGATGGGATTCAGAATGCCTTCCTTGATGCGCGATGAATCGGTTATCGGGTTGCCTTCGCGGTCGATCATCCAGTCGGCGGGCAGATCGTCGCCGCGCTGGGCGGCGGAGCGCACCTTGCCGAACGACGACACCGTGGTTGCGATATCCATCACCACCGGCGGGCCTTCCGCCGCGGGCACGGCCGCCGCAATCGGATTGGTGCCGAGCAGCAGATCGGCGCTACCCCAGGGTGCCATGTGGTTGGCGCTGCCGTTTGTGCCGTAGAGCGCGATCATGCCCCGTTCCGCCGCCATCGCGACATAGGTGGCGGCCGCCCCCGCGTGGTTGGACCCGCGCGCGCCGACCCAGGCGCAGCCCGCGTCCGCCGCCTTGTCGATGGCGAGCTTCATGGCGTATTGCACCACCAGATGGCCCATGGCGTTGTCGCCGTCGACCACCGCGGTGGCGGGCGCTTCGGTCACAGTGGTAATATTCGGGGTCACGTTGATGCCGCCCGCCCGGATGCGCTTGAGATATTGCGACAGGCGGAAAATGCCGTGGGTATGAAACCCCGCGAGGTCGGAATCGACCATCAGGCGGCCGCAATCCACCGCATCCGCCGAAGGCAACCCGAGGCTGACCAGGGCGCGGGCGATAAAATCGCGAAGATCGTCGGCGGAAACCCGCTTGGGGGTTTTGGGGTCCGTGTCGGACATGCAATGCCTCCCCCGTTACCGGGGTTTTCATCTGTTTTCTTGTTGCCCACACCATACCGCGCCGGATGGGCTTTCGGCTACCGCGCGATTCGCCCTAATCGGCAGGGGAAGAATTTTCGACTGCCCGCTCGCTGGTATCGAGAAACGCCTCGATCCGG
>Ga0315315_10007089_pt1 | contig 10376 bp, 2 predicted proteins | sample M140m3416metaG_FD_203699 | JGI IMG/M metagenome (GOLD analysis project Ga0315315, IMG submission 203699) | Ammonia-oxidizing marine archaeal communities from Monterey Bay, California, United States - M1 40m 3416 | ecosystem: Environmental > Aquatic > Marine > Intertidal zone | place: USA... | reverse complement strand
ACCACTAACTGTTAATGTATTGCTCAATGTAGTTGCTCCAGTTACTCCTAATGTACCAGCAACTGCGGTATTTCCGTTTGTTGCAGTTACAACAAATTTATTAGTATTAACTTTAAAATCTCCTGTTGTACTTAAAGTTCCTGATATTGCGGTATTGCCACTTGCAGCTGTAACTACGAAAGTGTTCGAAGAACCATCGTTTATGGTTAAATTACCATTATTTATAGTAGTATTTCCACTAACATCAAGTGTAGAACCTACTGTAGCTGCGTTAGTTACTCCTAAACTAGCTAGTGTAGATAAACCTGTAACTCCCAAAGTACCAGCAATAGCAGTATTACCTGTTGCTGAAGCAACTGTAAACTTATTGGTATTAATGTCAAAATTTCCATTTATCCCTGTTGCCCCTGCTACTTCTAAAGTACCTGCTACAGCAGTATTACCTGTTCCAGAAGCTACTGTGAATTTATTAGTAGCGATAGTAAGGTTACCACTTAAAGTTTGATTACCAACTACAGCGAGTGTTGCTTCAGTTACAGTTAAAGTATTACCGTCAGTATTAACGATCGTCGCTCCATTACCCATGGTAAAACTAGTTCCTCCCATTACAAAATTACTTGCTATACCAAGACCTCCATCTACAACCAATGCTCCAGTTGTAGAACTTGTACTATTAGTAGTAGTGTTAATATTAACTGTTCCAGCACCTGTACCGATATTGACAGTAGTAGCAGCACCTGCAAAATTAACAGTTGTCGCATTAGTATTAACAAGATTAAATGTTGTATCGTCAGTTGATAATGTTGAACCATTAACAGCTAAAGTACCAGCTACAGTAGTATTACCACTATTGTTCACATCGAAAATTACAGATGTACTATCGGCTTTGCTAAACATTGTTATATTGTCTTTACTAATAATCATTTTTCTTGCACCCCTTTCTGCAGCATTGCTTCCATCTACAGAACCAGCAAAGAAACTGAGGGTATCATCAGAACCTATTTTATTAGAAGCATTAAAAGCTGCAGCAGTAGAACCAAACACAGAAGCATCAGCTACTTTACCAGCTATTAAGAATGTATTACTACCGTGTGCAGAATCAACAATACCTCCTAAACTTCCCCAAGTTGTACCTGTATAACCTTCATATCCACCAGTAGTAGAATTAAAACGAATTTGACCAGTAGCTGCTGTAGGTCTTTGCGCAGTTGTTCCTACGGGAATTTTAAAAGCTGTTGTTCCTAAAACATTAATAGTACCTGTTCCTTTCGAAGCAAGAGTTAAAGAAATATCCCCATCAGTTCCTTTAGCAGCTAAAGCTACTGCTCCATTTGCTGCGGAATTAGTAAGGTCCAAGAAATTAACTGCACTATCGGTTGTATTGAATACCATTAATTCATTACCATTAGCATCAGCGATAAAACCTCCATTCGCTATTTTAGGTTCAGTTAAAGTTTTATTACTCAAAGTTTGAGTATGAGCTTCAAAAACAAATGTATCATTACCTCCCAATAAAGGAAGAGTTATTGTTTTATCAGAATCTGCAAGGTTACTAACAGCGAATTTATAATAATGATCACCACCTGAATCTGTAATTTGAGGAGTTGTTAATTTAGCATCAGCTGGAATATTACTAGCTACTGAATCAACATAAGTTTTAATACTTTGTTGTGTAGCTAAGTGTGTAGCTGAATTAGATGCCATATTATCTTCATCTTTAATAGCAGTACCTGAAATACCGTCAGCGTTAATAGCGATAAGACCATCACCACTTGCATTAGCATTAGAAGCAGCAATTGTTAATGTTTTGTCACTAGCGTTATCAGCAGACATTGTTAAATTAGTTGTATCTTTACTATCGATAGAAAGAGTTGTATTACTATCTAATGTAGTACTTAAACTATTAATATCTAATGTTGTTGTTACAGCTCCGATTGTTGTTGTTCTTGCTGTGTTGTTTGTCCCGATATTGATATTTCCTGCTGCACTAGTTGCTCCTATTTCTATTGTACCAGTAGTTTCTGCTGTTACTGCTCCTCCGTCTATTTTAAGAGTAGCTGTTCCATCTGTAATAGAAACTTGGCTATCACTAGTAATTGCAATTTGACCTTCTTTGCTACCGCTATTAGAAGCAGAAATGGTTAGTACCTTATGACTATCGTCACTATCAGCAGTCATAGTGAGATTAGTTGTATCTTTACTATCAATTTTTAATACTCCAGAATCTATTTCTAATTCTTGACTTCCACAATTTATAGTAGTTTTACCACTTGTTGCTGTAAGACCTAATGTACCTCCAGATGTTATTGATGTGTTAGCACTTGAATCGATAGTAACAGTTGATGCATCCACGTCAAGTGTTTGTCCACCAAAATTCATAGTTGTTGTACTTGATGTATTCGTAATAGCTAATGTACTTGCAGAAGTAATAGCCATTGCTCCACTACTATTCACATTAAGGGTAACTGAATCTAAATCTAGGTCAGCTGCACTACTAATATTAATATCTCCACTTGTAGTTGTTTTTAGGTCTAAATTAGCACCAGTTACATTAATATTGGAACCACTACTAGAATCAATTGTAAAAGCTCCAGTAACATCAATGTCTAAACCACTTCCCCCACTTACATCAAGGTCTAATCCTCCAGTAGTAATCAAATTACTTCCTAAAAATTTAATACCTTCTACTGTTACATGTCCGTTAGTAGAACTGATTGTTAATCCTAATGAAGAATTACCATTTGTACCTGTATGAGTAATAGTGGAAGCAGATGCTTTACCCATTACTAAATTACCAATTTCTAAGTCAGCCCTAGCTGCTCCACTACTTCCAAAAGCAGTTACAGTTGCTCCAGGTTCTACTGTTAAATCTTTGAATAATTTAAATGTACTATCAGTTGCATCTCTATAAATACCTGCATATTTAGCGCTTCCTGATGTGTATAACCCATAAATACCAAAATCAGCTGCATCAGATGCTGTATTATTTTTAGCTAATTTAAGCATAGTATCTTCTATTGCTACTGTGGAAGTATTTAAAAAAGTTGTATCTCCACTAACTGTAAGGTCTCCTGCTATTGTTACTATACCATCTGCTATAGTTAATTCAGTAGCACCTAGCTTGTCAGTAATCATTACTCCTCCGTCATCTGTAAATTTAATTCTTCCATGACCACTTGCATCTTGAATTTCCGCATCATCTGCCATTTTAATAATAGATTTACTACCTTCTGATGCTATTTCTATTTTTCCACCTCCTACATACAAATCTTTGGCAATACCTACACCACCATCAACTCTTAAAGCTCCAGTTGTTGCACTTGTACTATCACTAGTATTTCTTATATGAACTTGACCTGCGCTTGCTGCACCCATTGTGATCGCAGTACCTGAACCTGCGATAGTAGCTGTTGTTACAGCTCCACCAAGATTTAAAGTTGTTACATTAGTATTTAATAAGTTAAAAGTACCAGATACTGTTGATGATAGTGTATTACCATTTACAGCTAGGGTTCCTAGAACAGTAGTATTACCAGTATTTTCTACCTTAAAAAGATTAGTTGTACTATCTGAACTGTCATAAATAATTAGATTGTCTTTATCTATAGTCATTTTTCTAAAACCTTTTTTAGGAACAGAAGTTGTTCCTGCAAAAAAACTGAGTGTATCATCTGTACCTACTTGTCCACTACTTACCATTGTATCAACAACAGTAACGGAAGCGCTAGAAACTTTACCAGCTATCAAAAATGTATTACTATCGTGTGCAGAATCAACAACTCCTCCTAAACTTCCCCATGTTGTTCCGGTATAACCTTCGTACCCTCCTGTATCGCTATTAAACCTAATTTGTCCTGTTGCTGCTGAAGGTCTTTGACCGGTTGTTCCTACTGGTACTTTGATAGCTGCAGTAGAATCAATAATAAGAGTTTTTGTAGCTCCTGTAGAACCAGCTGCACTTCCTGGAACCAATTTCATATCTCCATCAGAAACTAATTTCAATTCAGAAATGTTATTCTCGTTACTATTTAAAGCTTGAATAGTCATAGTTTTAGTTGCAGCTGCATTAGCTGTCATTGTTAAATTAGTCGTGTCAGTACTGTCAACAGAAAGAGTAGTACTGTCAATCGTAGCTCCTGCTGTATTAATGTCTAAAGTAGTTGTACTCGCACCTAAAGTTACTGTTCTTGTACCTCCAGTTGCAATATTAATTGCTTGATTTACAGCATCATTACCAATACTTATTACACCTCCACTACTATTAATACCTATTGTACCAGATGCATCAAGATCAACATTAGTCATACCACTAGTAGTAACAGCTCCTGAACCATTAAATTGTATATATCCTGTATCGTCTCCAAATTTTGAAACACCTCCTCCTTGTAAAGTTAAAGTTCCAGATGGTGTAATATCAGCACTTGCTAAACTAGTTTCGCTAAGAGCACCTCCGTCAAGAGTCAAAGTAGCTGTTCCGTCAGTAATATCAACTTGACTATCACTATTAATAGAAATTTTACCTTCTCCACTACCGCTATTAAGAGATTTTATGAGTAAAGTCTTCGCTGATGCACTATTGGCTGTCATTGTTAAATTAGTATCATCAGTGCTATCAATAGAAAGAGTTGTTCCATCAATAGTTATACCAGCTCCATCTATATCTAGCGTCGTTGTATTTGCACCTATAGTCATAGTTCTAGCGGTTGCTTCAGTACCTATATTAATGTTACCAGCAGCACTAGTCGTTCCTATTCCTATTGTACCAGTAGTTTCTGCAGTAATAGCATTACCATCCATTGTGATTACTGCTGCATTTTGCGTTATTGTAAGTTGATCTGTGGCACTAATAGCCATTTGTGCTTCTCCACTACCTCCGTTAGTTGCTGCAATAGTCATTACTTTAGCACCATCATCACTAGATGTCATAGTAAGATTAGTTGTATCAGTACTATCGATAGAAAGAGCAGTACTATCAATTGTAGTAACAGCACTATTGATGTCTAATGTTGTATTTGCACCAGAACCAATAGTAATAGTCCTAGCTGTTGTGTTAGTTCCTAATTTAATTGCTCCAGCGGCTGCATTAACACCAATTTGAATTTCACCACCAGCTGTATCTACAGTTAAATTACCGGTGGATTGAGTACAATCCATATTAATACCACCAGAACCTGCTTGTAGACTTATACTACCTGTGTTCTCTGTAGAAGAAACCAAAGAACCTACATCAGAAATATTAAAATGTTGAGTACTTCCTTTCTTTACGTCTAATAATGCGTTTGATGCGCTGTTTCCTTTTCCAATAACCGACAAGGCTGGTTGGGTATCTGTCAAAGTCGTCTGCTCTATAACTCCAGCATCTGCTTGAAGAATACCAAATTTAGCCCCAATCACGGAATCGCTTGTGAATAAGGTTGTCGTGGACATTATATACTAATACTTAACATTTTTTTCTTAAAAAAACTCCATTTTTATGAAAAGAATATTAAAATTTATTTATTGAGCTAGCATATATTCGTCCCCTGCTTTAGGTGTTGTTGTGAATGTAGACCCTACAGTTACGAATACTCTGTGAGTAGTAACTCCATTGTTTACAACAGTTGTAACAGTATGAGCAGTTATACTTTTACTTTCGCCATTAATAGCTATAACATAATCGTTACTACTATAGAAATTAGCAGTTGTATTAGCATTTGCAGACAATTCTATAACAAGACCTGAATTGTCTATACTTGTTACTAATCCTTCTTCTACATTGTCTGCTTGAAGTTCTACACCTGCTGCATTAATACCACCAATAGGGAAAAACCATGTTCCTTGATTTTTTTGCACCAACCCTTTTCCCATTTGTATAAACATTATACTCTGACCTGCTGAAGATAATTGGACATAGGGTGAAAGACCACCACCTACCAAGAATCCATTATGAGCATTATCCCTGTAAGTATTTCCATAAACTCTGAGGAAAACACCATTAATTTTTCTTTGTGCATCAGGATCAGTTAATACTAAAAATTTAATAAAACCATCAGGAAGAGGATCTTCACTCGCTGAAGGTGTCTTAAAGTCTATTTCTAAGTAAAGGTAATCATTTTCACTAACGGTACTTGAAAATTCAACGTCAGCTGGGTCAGAAGAATTTTTTTTATGTATTTTAAAGACTGTTATGGCTTGTTCTATAGAAATTTGTTCTTTTATATGGTAATACCTTCCAGGTTTTCCATCTAAATGAGGAGTTTCGTTAGGGTATTCGGTAGAATAATTGTTGTCACCATAAGCACTTCCTGTCCTTGTTACACCAAATGTAGTAATTTGAGAAGGATTTTTAATATCAATAATCTGAACACCTAAAGAAAGAGCATTAGTATAAGCTTTAGGAAGTAAAGAAATAGTTTTTTCATCCACAGGTCTACTTAATGAAGCTTGTGGATAACTAGTTCCAGAATATGTTCCTAAATTGATTCTTGCTTTTTCTTCAGCTGATGAGGTATAACGGTTATATAAAATTTTTCTATTCGTTCCAGAACCATACTGGATTAATTCAATATCCCCTGCTTTTACATCAAATGATGACATTAATTAATAAATGATAATATTTTTATTTCGATTCTAAAACCTTTATACGGTTTTCTAAATCTTTAATTTTTTGATGAAGAATCTTAACACCTGCTACGGCCAAATCGTAAAGCTTACCTTTTTTGATATAATGGAAATCTTCATATTCTGTCTCTCCTATAGTATTTTTTTGTACAACAATAGCGTCACTATAAGTATTCTTAACTTCTTGTGCAATCCAACCAAATACAGGATTAGTAGGAAGAGCTCCTTCAGGAAGACTTTTTCTGTATTCTTCTGTGTATGTATAAACTTTAAGATTAAGATTGTCAAGATTACTCATGATTGCTACGTCTGTAGCAGGAATGATGTTTTCTTTTATTCTTCTGTCACTAGTATTCTGAAAATCTGTACAAGTAATTTTTCCATTTACGTCTAATACAGAACTAGGGGTAGTATCACCTATTCCCACTTTACCATCATAACTAATTTGAAATGTTTTTGATGTATCCGGTCCGGTACCTGCTTTAGCTGCAGATGGTGTTATAGCAAAACAAGCATCTCCAGAACGATAAGGACCAACAAACCAATTCCTAGCATTAGCAATATTTTCTATATCTGTAAATCTTATAATACCGGATGCACTTCCTCCACTTCCTTCTATATCTACTCTTTGGCTAGGACTAGCAGTTCCTATTCCTACTCGATTATTAGTACTATCAACCTTTAAAGTACTAGTGTCAAATGTTACGTCACCTGTAAAAGAAGGACTAGCTAAATTGGCTTTAAGGTCTAATGCTGTTTTAATTTGTGCTGAAGTAGAAGGATTAGTATTATTAGTACTTGGAGCATTGAATGTTAATGTACTCTGTTTTCCGTTTAATTGTGCTTGGATTGCACTTGTTACCCCTGAAACATGTCCTAATTCTGCGGAAGTTGTTGTGCTAACTGCTACTTTACCATTAGCGTCACTTGCTAATGCTCTGGATACCGTTAAATTTTCTGTGTCGATTGTAGTAGCAGCACCAGTAATAGTCGTCCCACCACCACCACTTGTAATGTTAGCCCATGAACCTCCTGAATTTTTATATTGTAAAGTACCGTCGTTGTCTCTTATACCGTAACCAGAGGTACCGTGGTTAGTAGAATCAAGATTGAGATATTTAATGGTTCCATCGTTGACTAAAGACAGCAACATTTCTTCAGCTGTTCCGTTATGGGTTATAAATTCTACCCTTCCTCTTTTTGGTTGATAGTCACCATCGCTTACGCTTCCATGATGGGTTCCTTTAATCTTACAAAGATTGACACTAGTCCCCATAGAAAAGTGTATGAGACTCGAATGAGAACCTTCTGTTCTATTACCTGTGTCAGAATTTTTAAGAGTTATTATACTATTACTCTGCGTGTGTTGACCAGTAGGTGGGTCGCTTTCTATGTGTACTAAAGTAGAAGGACTTGTTGATCCTATTCCTAATTTATTATTATAAACACCTATTTTAGACATTTATAATAATAAACACATTTTTTTAAGTTTATAAACCCAGATGAGCTTTAATAGCGGCTAATTCGGATTCTAAGGATGCCACTTTTGTTTCTAAAGAAGCAATTTTGGCTTTGTCGGCTTGTTGTTGACGGTCCAATTCTTGAGTTGCTTTAATATTGTAACAAAATAAATTTTGATACTTTAAATGTAATGGTGTTTTCTTTGCTTTTCGTAGAATAACATCTCTAACTATAATTTCTTTTTGTTCTTCTTCTCCCTCAACACAATATGATAATTCTGGAATATCTTTGACTTGTTGGGCTATTAATCCACATTCTACAATATAATTATCATCTGTAATAGGGTTACCTTCACTGTCTAATTCGTAATGATGATCTTTATCGTATATTTTTTCACTTTTAAAATATTTTTTGACTTCCAATTTATTTATTAAATCTAAAGCATTTTCAATATCAGTTTCATTATGTTTTAATCTATTGTCACTTGTGGTTGTATAACTTACACCTGCAATAGCACCTGCAACATGAAAAAAGTAATCAGGGTTTTCAGTTCCCACACCAATCCTACCATTTCCTCGTATAGTCATTCTACATAATGGTATAACATCTGAACTACCATAACCAGACTGGTAATGACTTGTGTAAAAACCAAATCCTCCACTACTATACCCAAAACCACTTTTTGCAGCTTCAAATAAAATAGCACCTCTTATTTTTCTACCATAAGTGTGATAATTTCTCCATATCAAACCACAATTAACATTTGCGTTAGATGCTGGAAAATAAATATTAGGAATGGAAGCACTTCCATCTGGACTTGCTGGATTAGCATCACTTAATTCTAAACTTCCTCTTACATCCAATTTAATATTTGCTGTTTTTCCTGAACCGGGTACAGATAAATTCGGAAAAGCAGCAGTAGGTGTTGGTTCGCTACTCCCCAAATAATTTGGACTTGATGTATTAATTCCTACATTACCTCCTGAAGAATTTAGTATTAAATCATCATTTCCATCATTACTAGTAATGTGAAAATTTTCATTAGTAGTACTATTCATTCCAGTTATCCATTTAAGAGTAGTACCTTTATAATAAAAAACGCAAGTTCTAGAAGGTGCTTTTAACATTAATACATTGTGTACACCGGTAATAGATAAATTACCACCAGATAAATGACTGTCCCCATTTGAATTTAATGCAATTTTTTCTGTTCCTCCGGAATTATAAACATACAACTGTCCTGAACCATTAGATGTATTATACCAACCACCAATTTTTGTTCCACTTGAATTTTTAATTTCACTTATAAAAGAAGAAGCTGCAGGAGCTTTAACAGTAAGACTAGAAAGTGTTCCTACACTTGTAATATTAGTCTGAGAAGCTGTTAAAACACTACCTGTAAGATTTCCAGTAACGTCTGCAGTTAATGCTCCAGTAAAGCGCCCTGTACCAGATACATCAAGTTTGTAAGAAGGAGTAGAGTCTCCTATACCTACATTACCTCCTGAAGAATTTAGTATTAAATCATCATTTCCTTCATAACTATCAATGCTAAAATTTTCATTAGTAGTACTATTCATTCCAGTTATCCATTTAAGAGTAGTACCTTTATAATAAAAAACGCAAGTTCTAGAAGCTGCTTTTAACATTAATACATTGTGTGTACCGGTAATAGATAAATTACCACCAGATAAATGACTGTCCCCACTTGAATTTAATGCAATTTTTTCTGTTCCTCCGGAATTATAAACATACAACTGTCCTGAACCATTAGATGTATTATACCAAGCACCAATTTTTGTTCCACTTGAATTTTTAATTTCACTTATAAAAGAAGAAGCTGCAGAAGCTTTAACAGTAAGACCTGTAAGAGTTCCTACACTAGTAATATTACCCTGAGCTGCTGTTGTTAAAGTTCCAGCTATATTTCCTGCAACAGTAAGACCTGTAAGAGTTCCTACACTAGTAATATTACCCTGAGCTGCTGTTGTTAAAGTTCCAGCTATATTATTAAAAGTTACATTATTAGTTGTTCCTACTGCTTGACCTATAGATATAGTATTTCCAGCTATTCCTACTCCTGTACCTGCGGCTAAGGTACTACCACCACCTATACTATCCCAAGAAGAACCATTATATCTTTTTAATAATTTAGAAGTAGTGTCTATATAAAGTTGATTCTCCACAGGATCAGAAGGATTAGAAGTGCCAAATTTTATTAATTTATCAATTCCTTTTCTTCCTATATATTTGTAAATTACCAATACTGGTTTATTATTAGTTGTATTTACTTGAAAATTTCCATCAGTTTGTGT
>Ga0315315_10007088_pt1 | contig 10377 bp, 8 predicted proteins | sample M140m3416metaG_FD_203699 | JGI IMG/M metagenome (GOLD analysis project Ga0315315, IMG submission 203699) | Ammonia-oxidizing marine archaeal communities from Monterey Bay, California, United States - M1 40m 3416 | ecosystem: Environmental > Aquatic > Marine > Intertidal zone | place: USA... | reverse complement strand
GAAAGAGAGTGCGGGCGTTGGCCTCCGAACACGACCCTGGCGCTTGGCTTGGGGAGAGCCAGCACGACTGCAGGTGCACGAATCCCCCCCGTAGCTCGAGGAGCCAGCACGACTGCTACGAAGCACGAGTGCCGAAGCAAAGACTCCGTCCGTGATGGTCGGGTTAGGTACTTCGCCCCGCCCGCGTGTGGCCGAAGATCGTCGAAGATTTTGTGGCCCCTCATTTTCTTCCTCCGCCAGTCAGTGGGCGTCTTTGCTTCTGGTGTTACTAGCTAGTAATAATACTCTAGCTAGAGTAGGAGTATTTATTTCTCACCACTAAACGTGTCATTTCCTCGTCTCTCCCATTCCTCCCCCCGATACAGCAACAATGAGCGACGCCAAACCTCCCCCCCCTCCCCCCGTCGTGGTGGGAATCGACGTTGGCGCCGAGACGACCAAGGCGGTGCTGGGCCCCTCCCTCGGCCTGGAGATCGTCCGCAACGCGCACGGCGGCCACGCAACGCCGTCTGCGGTCACCTTCCGCGGCCGCCGCCGCCTGGTGGGGGAGGACGCCGCGGAGGCGAGGAACGCCGACGCCAACACCGTGCTCCACGTGGGGAGGCTATTCCTGGGAGGGGAAGGCGGCGACGATCCCCTCCGGGCCTTCTACCGGTTCCGCCGGGGCGAGGGCGGGTCCGTCGAGGTGGAGCTCGACGGCGCGAGGCGCGAGTTCGTTCCCGCCGCCGTCCTTGCCATGCTCCTCTCCAAGGTCCGGAGGAGCGTCGGGGAGACCGTCCGGCGCAAGCTCGAGGGCGGTGCCGGGGGTGGCGGCGGGGACGCCCGGTACGTCCTCGCCCTGCCCCCCGACCTGGCTGGGTCCGGCCCCGTCGCGGCCGCCGTCCTTGATGCGGCCTACGCGGCGGGGTGCGGGGCCGCCCACTTGAGGGTGGTGAGCTCGGCCGACGCGCTTGCGGCCGTCTACGGGAACAAGTTCGGGGCAGAGGCCGGGGCCGAGGCGGGGACCGAGGCCGGCGGAAGCTCCGGCAGGGCAGTCCTTGTCGTTGACATGGGCCACGCCCAGACCACGGTCTTCCTCCTTAGCCACGGCGGGGGTCCGGCTCCTGGAGAGGAGGAGGGCAAGGACGAAGACCGCGCGGCGCCAGCCGAGGCGGCAGCGACGGTCCTTTCTACCGCCTGCAGCTCGAACCTCGGCGCTGGATCGGTCGACGCCAGGCTTTGGAGGCACTTCTGCGCGACGCTGCCTTCCCTGGCGGGCATCGAGGCCAGCTCTCGCCGCGGCCAGAGGCTGCTGGACGGGTGCCGCCGCCTCAAAAAGACCCTGGCCATGCTGCCCTCGGGTTCCGTCACGATCGAAACTCTGGGAGAGAACGACGCCGACGTAAAACTCGACGGCACGCGAGACCTGGTCCGGGAGCTTTGCAAGGCCGAGGCGGACTCCCTTGCATCGCTGATCGCTCGTGCAGTGGAGGAGGCCGAGGGGGTGGGATCCGCCTCCGACGTCGCTGCCGTCGAGGTCCTGGGAGGCGGTTGTCGCATCCCCTTCGTGCAGGAGGCCATTTTGAAGGCAATCGGGCGGACGGAGGAGGAAATGACGCTCTCTCGTAGCCTGGATGACACCTCGGCCGCCATGGGCGCGGCGCTTCTGGGGGTCGAGGATGATGTCGAAGCCGGTGGGGAACCGGTGGACGCAGACGGCCGCAAGGCTTTACTTGACGCCGAGCAGGCCATGGAGGCGATCGACGAGGAAATGGCGAAGCTCTCCGACACCCGCAACAAAATGGAAGCTAACGTACTCGAGCTCAGGGCAGCGAGGCACGGCAAGAACGGGGGGCTCCTTCCGCAGGACCTTGACGCCTACCTGACTGAAGTAGACGATTGGCTGTTCTCGGACGAGTGCGAGAACGCTGATCTAGCTCAGATGGAGGCTAAACTCGTTGAGGTGATGACCAAACTCAAAGGTATGTGCGCTGGTTATCACGAAGCGATCAAGAAAGAGGCAGAGGAGACAGAGCGCCAGATGCAGGAAGAAGCTGAACGTGCCAAAGCCGAGCGCGATGCGGCAGGTGACGAAGATGACGAGGATCACGACAATCGGCGTCTACCGAAAAAGCGCAGAATGGAAATCATGATGAAGAATAAAGCTGAGGCAAATGAGCTGTTCAAAGACAAGAATTACAAGTTTGCTGCGGCTCGGTATGTCAAGGCACTTAGTCACTGCAGCAAGTTTCACGACTTGTCGCCAGAGGATAAGGAAGAGGTCGACGGAGTCAAGGCGTCGCTTAGCTTGAACCTGTCACTCGCCTACTGCAAGCTGGAAAGATATGAACATGCTCTGAGGTCATGCAATGACGCCCTCCAGATCGATAGCGACAGTGTAAAGGGGCTATTCCGCCGGGCCTCCATCTATCTCGAGACCAATAATTTTGATCTGGCGAAGAAGGATGTGGAAAAGGCTCTCGAGTTAGCAGCTGAGGATGCCGCACTGAAAAAGTTGCAAGCTCGAATTGAACGGCAATTACTCATTGAGAAGAAAAAGGAAGCAAAAATGGCGCGCAAAATGTTTGGATAGGTAGGAAGAAGCGCTTTTGAAGAACGATTGTCTGGCATGACAAGAGGAAATATATTGCTAACGAATTAGTACGCTATGAAATCCCACTGTCGTCATTTAACTTTGTGTCGACGTGATCCCGTAATCTATTACGTAGCTCTTGCTTCTTTCCGCTGACTTTGAGGCCCTGCTCACGCAGAATTTCCTTGAGCCGCTTCACTGTTAGCAAGTCGATCGGGTCTGCGATAGGACCGTCGATTGCGTCATTTTCATCGTCAACCTCGACCGCTGTCTTCTTCGCTGCAGTCTCATCAGTAGCTGACGTCGATGTCGATGTCGACGTCGATGTTGATGTCATCAAATCTTCCTTGTCGATGTCCATGTCTAGGGGATTGCCGTCTTCATCCCGTGCCTCCTCCGCGGGAATTGTATTGTGCCACTTGGAATGAGTATCTATGAACGGTAGTTGACTTCGGATACGGTCCGCCGGCGTAATGAGCGTATTACTATCAATAATCTCGTCGTCCCCAATATTCTCACCTAGAGGAGAAAATGGCACAGCGGAACCATCATCGTCCGTGGTGAAGGACCTGCCATCCGCCTGCTCTGTAATTTCTTCTATCAATCCCGCATCGCTAAGCTGGTCCATTGTGCTCTTTGTCATGTTTAGACCGGAACTGAACATGGTTTTGTCGACCATCGACATATTGATATTGTCGATGTCCACGCCCAGGCTCTGGGCATATTCTCGAACATCGAGCTCTTCGGCTTCGTCATATTTCCGTTCCAAAACTTCGTCCTCATCATCGGGAAATACTCCATTCCAATCGTACTCCATTACCTCGAACTGATCTTGAGGTTCGACTATCATTTTCTCAATGGTTACAGTCACCTGCCGATCATCATTATCTGACTTGTTCGATCTCTCCAAATCGGCGATAGCCCAGTAGGTACCATCAATGCTCACTCTGCCCCTTACTTTCCGCGATCCATCGATCAAGACAATATCTTCTCCGTCTGTCCCTGCCTTCTCGATACGGAGGTCGATGCTCGTAGGAGTGGCCTTGAATGCTATGTCCTTCGCCCGAGTTTTCGCTGGGACGGACACCGTTACGTCAATCTCGTACTGCGACTCCTCCCATCGGTATGTGTCAGCGATGCCTACACCTCCAAATAGTGACGTGGAATGCTTGTAGGGCTTGTAGGACACGTTTCTCCGGCCAAAGAACGTTGAGAGATTTGATGTCGATGATGAGAATGACTTGATGATTCCATCAGACGCACCGCTTGGAGAAAAGGAACTTGATGGGACTGGACAATTCATCAGAAGAGACATGTGCAACAGTATTGTTGGGGCGAGGGAGCGCCGCCGTTGAAGACGACGGCTATTCGCCATCCTTAGCTTCGGCGACGGGAAAGAGGGAGGCTGTCGGAGACCAGTCGGATTCTCCCAAATAAATCTTATGATGCTTTGTGTTTCGGTAGTATGATGTTTTGATGTTTCACGAGCCAATCTATTTTTGCGAGACACACAAAAAAAGGTTATGAGCTAGATACGAGCCCTCGTACTCTGGATATTAATACATTGCTCTGCAAAAAAAGACAGATCGTTATCGCAATATCACATCGCGATCGTCATCCCGACTCCTCCATTGTGTCTGATCCTCCGTGATCATAAATTCAGAACATGCACTAACACAGGCACGGGATGGCCGCTGTCTCAATTTTCAGGCTGTCGGCGTCCATTCGTTCCTTGTCCTGGGTGTCCAAAGTATGTTCCGCGCAATCAAGATGCATCACAGCCGCGTCTCCCGCAGTCACCCGTCGAGTCGAAACAATGGTGGCCCGCCACGCCGAGATAGTTGAAATGCTAAATAGCGGCGAACATGCAGGGTCAGCCTCGCTCGGGAAAGAGATGTCGCAGTTGGCTCTCGTGGCCAGCATCACCGGCAAGACTGGCGAGCTCCGTCAGGAACTGACATCTCTGAAGGAGTTGCTTATCGATGCCGAGTCCGAGGGCGATGTAGAAATGGAGGAGGAATGTTCGTCGGAGATGGATCGAATAAATGATGAGATGCAGGCCTTGGGGGCGCAGCTAGTTGAGGCTATTTTACCTCGTGACGAGAATGACATCGGAACTGATGCCGTCCTTGAGGTCCGGGCGGGGACGGGCGGAGATGAAGCGGCTCTTTTCGCCGCCGAGCTCTTGGCGACGTTTGAAAAGACAGCCAAGGGACGGGGGTGGACTCTTGAATCGCTGGGAAAGACAACCACCGACATAGGTGGCGTCAAGGAAGCAGCTGTATTGATCAGTAGCGGTTCAGGTGGGGGATACTATTTTGGGGATGACGAAAATGTCGACGTCGAATCTCTAGACCGTCTGGGTCCATACGGACTCTTCAAATTTGAGAGCGGCGTTCATCGTGTTCAGCGCGTGCCAGTGAACGATGTACGAATTCACACCAGTGCTGTGTCAGTTGCCGTCCTTCCTTCTATCGATGAATCCAGCGGAGACCCCAAGGATACCCTGCCAATGAGTGAGCTTAAGATTGAAACGATGAGGGCGAGCGGTGCGGGTGGACAACATGTGAATACCACAGATAGTGCCGTCCGAATTACACACGTACCCTCGGGGATCACAGCTTCCATTCAAGACGAAAGGAGTCAACACAAAAATAAGGCGAAGGCTTTAAAGCTAATCACAGCTCGGGTCCGCGATAAGATCAGAGAGGAGGAGGAGAGGGAGAGGGGAGATGCTAGGGCCAATTTAATGGGAGGTGGAGATAGAAGTGAGCGAATCCGAACTTATAATTGGCCGCAGGACCGAATTACAGACCATCGCTCGAAGCAGACCGAGCATGGTATTTCCAAACTATTCGAAAGCGGCGCTGGTAACGGTCTTGTTTCGGTCTTTGCACCCTCAATGAGATCCATGCACAAAGAACTTATGCTCAAAGAAATGGAAGATGAAAAGAGGTGAAGGCAAGCGCGCGAAAGGTATTGAATATTATCGGTACGAGCTTAACCACAATTGAGTGTCTTGCGTGCACGCGATTAGGCGAAAGAAATAGCAGATATATTAATAGGAAGTTGCGACCCCTATGCTATAAGTTCACGTTTCCAGTCGATAGTGCCCAGCGTACTAATTCCGTCCGATTGTCCGTTGACGTTTTGCGAAAAATGCTTGTCAATATCTGCTCGATCTTTCTCGTCGATACGAATAATTCTGCAGCAATCTCTTTATTCATCAGCCCCTTACACAGCAGTTCGAGTACCTCCCTCTCATCCGGGGCGAGAAAGACTTTGGTGTCCTCTACCCAGCCGCCTCCAACGCCACCCCCACCTCGCTCCAAGAGAAGGAATTTTATCTCGTCGAGGTCTTGTTTCAAATCTTCTACCTCCACGCTGGAACCACTCAATACTTCTCTCCGACGGATCGAACTGTCGATTATGGTCAGCAGCTCCTCTGGGTCGAACGGTTTGGGCAGGTAGGCATCTGCTCCTGCCTCGAATCCCGCGATCCTGTCCTCCGTCATCCCCTTGGCTGTTAGCAAAACCACCGGCAGCTCCACCAATGCAGGATCCGATCGAATCTCTGACAGGAACTCCAGCCCGTCCTTCCCAGGCATGCGCACGTCGCTCACGATCATGTCTGGGGGGGGCCTTTCGTTGCCGCTGCTGCCCTTCTTGTCCTCCTGTCTGGTACTGCGGCAAATCCTGAGGGCGGTGTCGGCATCGGAGCAGGCAGTCACCTGATATCCAGCGGAATAGAGGAACTGGCCCACGGACTTGCGGATGGATTCTTCGTCGTCGACCAGAATCACCCACCGCTTTGACCGCTCGTTCCAGAGCTCGTCCCGGTCGGAGCCGAATTCCTGGACAGAGGAAAGGAGCGCGCTGCTGGTAGAGGTAGCACGATGGCGAAATGTTGTGTCACGCAAAGGTTGCAACAGAGCTAATGGGCAGTGTCTGCAGATGAGGGCGGCACAAAGAACATACCATATTGGTCTGGGTGTCAGCATTGCCTTGGGATGACAGCGCTGAATTGATTCATTCCCGAGGTGGGTGTCCAGTCTGGTGCCGCGAAGATCGAAGAATGGAGTGCGGATTTGGAGTTTCGACTTGAGAGCTCGGAGCTCGCACGGAACCTAACCTGGTCAATGACTGCCTCTTCATCCTTGCTCTCTCTGTATCTTTCGAGGACGTGACTTTGACGACCCATGCACGAAGCACGAATCATCATCAACTGAACTCATTAACGCATCCATACTCCATACTTCAAACTTTATCCCTCCAATCCTTGGTGGGTAGCTAGTGACACATTTATATACCCGGCATGCCCCTCTCCGTCCCTCCCGAGCTGAAGAAGATCAAGGTCTTCATCCAGCGGGCGGAGGAGCTCGACCGGGCGAAATCTGCAGAGTCCCGCGTCGTCGCCTTCTACTGCCGCCAATGGGCCGTCCAGCAGGGCATCCCCCTCTCGACGTCTTCTGACGTTGCCAAGGGGTGCCTCGGGGAGCTTCTCGGCCAGCTAGAGGGCGAGAAGCAGGCCATGTCAGTCTTCAGTCGGGTTGAGTCCAGGCAGATCTGCCGCAACTTTGCCGAACAAATTTTTGAAAAAGCGAATGCCGAGGACCGGAGCGGCGGCGCGGACAAGGGCACCGCCCGCACCTTCTACGCCTCGGCCTCATTCTTCGAGATCCTGCAGCAGTTCAATGAAGATGTCGGCGATGCCGAAGGTAATGCCGAGGAAGCCAAGGAGGACGAGCAGAAGAGGCTGTACGCAAAGTGGAAGGCTACAGAGATCCTCAAGGCCCTCCGGGAGGGGCGCATGCCGACTCCGGGCGCGTATGGGGAGGAACTCGGAGGCGAGGAAGACAAGGAGGACGCTGAAGGGGGGGGGGCGGAGTCCGAGACTCCTTCGCAGGAGGAGACCCCAGCAAATATCGAGCCTGAGCCTGAGCCTGAGCCTGAGCCTGAGCCTGAGCTGCCAGCCCCTCCGGAGCCGGCACTTCCTTCCATCGGCTTCGCCGGAGCTAAGCAGAGCGCTCCTCCTCCGTATCCTGGAAGTAATGGCACGGGTGAGGGCGGTGGCGATACTTTCGTCAAGCCTACCACCCCCGTCGCCATGGACCGGCCCCCAATCGCCCCGGCCTTCGATGATCTCCCCCCTTCCCCGACTGTACTTCCCCCGCCGGTCGCACCACCGGCACCGGCTCCGGTGCATCCTCCCCAGTCGAACAAGAGTGGCTGGGGCTTTGGGAAGAAAAAGAAGGGGCAGAGTGGCATATCGAAGAAAGCTATCGAGGATGCGACGGAGCTCACGAGATTCGCCCTGGCAGCCCTGGAGGGTAAGGTCCACGGAAAGAATGTAGATCTTGCTGCTGATCGACTGGCTCAAGCCCTGTCTGCATTGGGTCGATGAAATCGATTGTCTCTGCTTAATCCGCAATCGTTGTGCCACAAGCTCGATGGCATCTATATGAGATGTGCATAGTATATATTTGTGTACTCCGTTTGATATCCTAAGAATTAGCTCATGGACAATAAGTATGCAAGTAATCCCCATGAAATTGGAAGGGAACGTGCTGGCGCAGCTCGAGGATACATACGACCTCCAGTGTGGACGCATCCATTATAACGTAGTCTGAGCGATGCTCATTAGAACGATAAACGAGACTTATGATGTAACCATCATCTTCCGCGTTCATTGCATCAAGGCGGGGAGCAAAAGCAGGTGGGCCAGCGTAGGTTCCAGGCCCAAAAGTCTTCACCGCGGAACACTCACCGGTCTCTGCGTCCACTTTTTGGATGCCATCAAGGAAGTCGGCATCTTCGGACGAAGCGGCGTTGGTCCAGATATACCTCCTTCTCTCGCGCGGACGAAATTTGTCATTTACGAGCGGAAATTCGCAAGGAGCCGCATTCTCTGCAACCTTGAACTTTTCAATATAGTGCGCCTCTCCACTCCGGTCCAACAAAAAGGAGTATTCTATGAGTGCACAGTTGATCCGTCTATCTTCGACACGGTACTGATCACTGAAATGCCGTTCGATCGCCTTGCGGTCCAGAGGCTCGTGTTCCGCTATCCGAATCTTTAATGTGATCGACCCATCCTTTTTCTCCTCCTCGTGAGCATCAACCGTGTGGTACAAGCTGGTAATCTCTGGTAGCTCGACCCGCCATCTCATCTTCAGGTCGTTCCTGGAATGGATCTGCACATACGCTTTACTCCCCTTGTGCCAAACAAGATATTTTCCCAGTGAATCGCCCTTCATGATTGAAAACAGCTTGTCATTTCCGATGTAAAACGGAGGGAGGAAGTAGGCGAGATAGTTTGCGCTCATGGCTGAATCATGAACAAGAGTGTCAAAGGGTAGAGATGACTTCTCCTGAGTCAGGAGATGACCGCTTGGAGAGAGGTGCGCGACATTCATCTCCTTGGGAAGCGGGCCAGGCCGAATGAGGAAACCCTGGTTGTAAATGTCTCCTGATACTGGACATCGCTTGGGATGAGCAGAGAAAAACGATGCCACCTTTTGTCGCCCGTCCAGGGACGCCAGGGGCTCCTCGCCCCGGATCACATTTAGAGTTTGGGGATCCAACTGTATCGGGTGCCCCCCCTCGCAGATTGCAAACAGTTGCGGCAACCCGCTATCTATGGATGGTGGAAGCCACATTGTCGCCGTGTTCGCGGGGTTACTTGGGAACCTCAGAAAATTTTCATGGAACCTCCCATTTCCCGCCTTGGTCCAGACCCCAGTAAAGGCGAGAGGAGGGGAGGAAAAGGTGCCCCCTGAGGCACCCCCCGAATCCTTTTCCAGCTGCTTCATGAGTTTCTCCTGGGCTACGTAGCGCCCCGTACGGATGTAGCGCCCCCGGAAGGAGGCCGTGCCCGCTGCCCCGTCCAAGCCGAGCATGGTAACGTACCCATCGCCATCAAACCAGTGGCCATATTGTCTACTACCGATACGGATCCGCCCTGCTCCGTTCGAGGCCAGGCTGCCCTTAAGGTCGCTGGGAATCGCTCCGAATACGACCCGGGGCTCGTACGTAGCACCCACGTCGGCGGCGGGTTCGAATCCTCCCCGGTAGGGCTTTGAGCGGATGAGTTCGAGCTGTTTGGGTGATGGCGGGTCGGGGAGCGCAGTCACGGCGGCATGGTCGTTCCAAAATGGGGCGCCTGCTGAAGGTGCCGTAGTTGAGCCGAGAGATGTGCCAAAACTTGAGGCGGCCGGAAAAAATGCAAGCAGCAACAAGGGAAAGGGGGCGATGCCTCTAGTTTGAGGCATACTTTCAAACTGAAGCACAGCGCAGTCTGATCAATAGCTACACATTCAGCTTTGGATACGATTCATTCTATGTCTTCTTGCCTGATTGATCCTCGTGTCCTCGTGGCGGGTATCACGTCACGTCACGATACGTTTCTCTATTCTCGAGGTGTCGAAGCAAAACCGAAGTCGTACATCTCCGGGTATCTTAAGGTATAAGTTCCAAAGCAAGAGTATTATTAATAGTATAATACTCCTCTAGAGTATATTATGCATACATACTAATACCTAGTAGCTATTAGGAAGCTAATCGTAGAACTAATATCTCCTACAAAGAGCTCGCACTTAGGAGCTCGTATGCGTCATTGGTATGCACTTTTAAATTCACACCATAAATAATTTTTTACGTGCTAATAATAGCTACTCTAGAGTAGTATGTATACAAGCTAGTATGCATACTATCTACCGGTCGTAGGTATGCACATACATGCAGACAGGCAAGCAGCACGCCGCAGGCCCAAACAGGCACCTCTGCCTCGAGCTGTTTACGAGAGT
>Ga0315315_10007085_pt1 | contig 10379 bp, 5 predicted proteins | sample M140m3416metaG_FD_203699 | JGI IMG/M metagenome (GOLD analysis project Ga0315315, IMG submission 203699) | Ammonia-oxidizing marine archaeal communities from Monterey Bay, California, United States - M1 40m 3416 | ecosystem: Environmental > Aquatic > Marine > Intertidal zone | place: USA... | reverse complement strand
CATTTTTAGATCAGGCACACGCAGGTCACGTTCTCAGCGAATTGGCATTAGTGATTGGGGCGAATCCGGAGCCGACGGTTTCGCTGCGACTACTGGAAGCTGTGACGTCACATAATCTGCCACTGACGTTGCAGCAACGGCTGCTGACCTCATTGGGCGAAGGGCTCGCTCGACGAGGTTTTTCTATCACACAACTGTTGAGTGATGATGCTTGCCGGGAAGCACTGCGTCAAAGCATGCAGCGGCTGTTTTCTAGGGCCACGCAAATTGCCGGTGACAGAAAACAGTCGATTGCATCCCGTACGACCGGGATCCGCTTATTGGCATTCGCCACCTGGGAAACCGCCCAAGCATCATTGCTGCCGTTTCTCTCACCACAGACAGCTCAACAACTGCAGCGAGCTACTATTGCATCCCTGGCAGAACAGTCCTCGGATGAAGTGGCGGCCACTCTGCTGCGAGGATGGCCCCGTTACAGCCCGCAGATTCGCCGCGATGTGGTGGAAGGGCTGCTCAGTCAATCTCAACGCCTGACGGTTCTGCTGGATGCCGTAGACACCGGCTCCGTTCGAGCCATCGATATCGAAATGGACAAGCGGCAGATATTGCTGAAACATCCGGACAAACAGATCCGCAGCCGCTGTGAACAGATCTTCGAAGACAGTCAGAACACCAACCGAACCCAGGTGGTCAATGCCTGGCAGGATGCACTCAGTCTCGCTGGTGACGCTCAGCACGGATTGAATGTCTTCAGGCAGAAGTGTTCGATCTGTCACCGGGTGAATGACGTCGGTCATCAGGTCGCTCCCGATCTGGCATCCGTCCGGAATAAGTCAGCAAACGACCTGATCATTTCGATTCTTGATCCCAATCGTGAAGCTCAGCCGAACTTCAATACCTACACAGCGGAAACAAAAGACGGACGCGTCTTCAGCGGAATCATTGCAGCGGAAGACGCCAACAGCATCACACTGCGCCGAGCCGAGGCGAAACAGGACGTGGTTCTGAGATCGAATATTGAAGAACTGATTTCCAACGGCATCAGCCTGATGCCGGAAGGGCTGGAAAAGGAACTCAGCCGTCAGGATTTGGCAAACGTGATCGCGTTCATAAAAACGATCGGCCAGTGACGCGCCGTTTCTCGTCCAACAGCGACGAGAAACCAATGGCATTGACATCAGGTACGGTTGACTTGCGGCGGCGGATTTGAGCCACGTACCGAAATGCAATACAGCAGTCCTCCCGGAGCACACCAGCCCCGGAGTCAGTGCAAACATACGACAGTGCGAAAAAACGCTCTTTATTCTGTCGTCCCCGGGTCCCAGATAGTGGCGCTGATGCGTCGGTGGACGTTGTCCGCTGAGTAGTGGTAATACAGGGACACGACCTTTCCGTCTGGTCGCTGAATTGATCGAGGGTATCCCAGGTCGCGACCGCCGCCAACGGAGTGCAACACGAATGGACTTCCCCAGGTCCGTCCACCATCGTCACTGAGTTTTGTACAAATCTCAAAAGGCGCCTTACGATCACCATAGGTCAATGCAAGACGTCCGTCGCGAAGACGGATCAATGCTGGAGGATTGCCTTCACCGACGTCGCCAACGGCGTTATTCAGGAACTTCCAGCTTTGGCCGTTGTCTGCTGACCCCCACGTATCGATCCAACGATGTTTCTCTTCTCCTTTGCCTTCACGCCGCCGTGTCGTCATCAACAGTTCTGTTGCGGACAGACGAACAGTGGATGGCATGATAGAAAATCCGTGTGGCTCCGGACCAACGTAAGAAACCAGCTGCCAGTTGACGCCACCATCCGTCGTACGTCCGCAGATGACTCGACCTTCGCGTTGGTTGGACTTCGACGCCGTGAGAAATACGTGACAGTCATTTTGACTGTTCACGATGTAGTCTGTGCGAGCCATGATCCCCGGCTGACCGAACGATGGAACGATGAACGGCCCCTTCCAGTTGTGACCGCGATCGTATGAGTAGTACAAACGGGACGTTCCTCCATGGATAGTCTCAAACCGCATGGTCATGCAAAAATCCGGATGAGTGAAGTTGATTGGCTCCGTGATTGCCACGGGTGACGGCTCGGTATGCTGTGGATCTGTAATCCCGTGGCGCTGGCCACCTTCATTGACGAGCATCCCTCGGTCATTTGGAAATTCCATTTTCCATGTCTCACCACCGTCAAGGCTGCGTGCAAGAACATGGTGTTCGGGTTTGTCGCGATCAATGTTGTGTTTTATGCCCAGGTCCTTGTGAACCCCTGTGCTGAAGCCAACCAGAATCTCGTTATCCCAAATCCACATCCCATGATTTGCCGGCCAGCCCGCAAATTTTCCTGCCGCACCATGGACAACATTGTGGCTTTCAATGGTGGGAGCACTTGCCCCGACAGACTGCAGACAAGTGAATCCAATGATGAGCAATAGAACAGTGGGGACAAATCGGCCGATAATGACGGGCATATTCACGAATTCCTGGAGCTGGCTTACAGACAAACGACTACGAATGGGTCGCCGATTAAATAAATTTTCAGCTCGATTTCAACTCACATTGCACTGAATTGATCGATGTCGCCGACTACCAACTGTCAATCGCCCGCCTGCACGACAGACGGACGAGTTCAGTGGTGGAGTTGAAAGTTTGATTACGCTCGCAAAACATGGTACCTTAGAGATCCAGGCGAGCGGCATCTCATTTCCAGTAATCAACTGATCGAAGCCAATCCTGCAGGACAGAATCAGGTATTTGAGTATGAAACCCTCGAACCCATTCTTCCGGACAGCGGGTTATCTTTTACTGCTGGCTGTGCTAATTCCGACTCTGAACCACTCAGCAGCAGAGGAGGAAACTTCACAGTGGCCTTGGATTCCGCTGGTTGAACCCGAGGTTCCATCAGTCACCAGGCCGGACCTGATTGGGAATCCCATTGATGCCTTTGTTCTGTCGCGATTGACATCAAACGGCCTGACACCTGCACCGCCAGCCTCTGCGGCGGCTTTGTTGCGTCGACTACAGTACGGACTCGTTGGGTTACCACCCAGCCCGCAGGAGATGAAGTCGTTTGTCGCTGATCCTTCCGAAGAGGCTTACCTCGCACACATCGAAAAACTTCTGAACGACGAAGGTTACGGCGAACGCTGGGGACGACACTGGCTCGACCTCGTACGTTACGCCGATACTCGCGGTGGAGCGATTGACTATCCTCGGCCACATATTTGGCGATACCGCGATTACGTCATACGTGCTTTCAACCAAAATCGCCCGTATGACCGCTTCATTCGCGAACAACTAGCCGGTGACGCATTTAAGTATGGAAACGAAGGCCGCATCGGCCTCGCATTTCTGCATCTCTGGGTGCCTGTGGAACGAACCGAACCACAGATGTCACGACGAGATTTTCTGACCGACGTTGTCGGCGTCACGGGATCGGTCTTTCTTGGTGTTACACTCGAATGTGCGCGCTGCCATGATCACAAGTACGATCCGATTCCAACAAGCGACTACTATCGAATGGAGGCTTTTTTTGCACCGCTTGTGGTCGGGCCGGAAAAACTTCCGTTCGGACAATACGAAAAGCCAGTTCACGACCAAAAGACGTGGGACCACCAAAAACAAACGTGGCTGACGCTGCTGGATAAACGAAAAGAATGGCAGGACAAGACACTCAAATCGTACCAGGAACGCCTGAGAAAACATTACCGACCTGCGGCAACTGCTGAGCTCAAGGACTTCGTTGCGGAAGACGGCAGTCGAGACCTTGCAACCGCGATGGACGAGGGCATTCTCTTTAACGCCGCAGAAGTGGCCAACTACAGAATGATCAAACGCCAGACCGCGCGTTTTGCAAATCCTAATCATCGCGACTATTTCGAACCAACAGCTTATCTCGCAAAGGATTCGCCACTGAAGGACGATGTGGCAACCTATGTGCTTTCCGGTGGAAGTTATAAACTGAGAGAAGATGCGGTCGAACCGGGTTTCCTGAGCGCTGTGACCGGAAACTCCGAACCTGTGGATCTAACAGGATTGCCGGGGACCCGTCGCAGACTGCTGGCCGACTGGATTGCCGGGCCCGACAACCCTCTGATGGCTCGTGTGATGGTAAACCGCATCTGGCAGTATCACTTCGGAAAAGGACTGATTAACACTTCCAGTGATTTTGGAATAAACGGGAGTGGTGGAATCTACAACGATCTGATTGACTGGCTGGCCGTACAGTTCCGTCGCAGCGGATACAGTATCAAAGACATGCACCGTCTGATCCTTTCGTCAAATGTCTATCGACAATCGATGGTCCACCCACAGGCAGCCGAATTCGATGAGATCGACAGTAAAAATGAATATCTTTGGGTACGCAGTCCCATTCGACACGAAGCCGAAGTGATTCGTGACAGTGTTCTGGCGGTGAGTGGATCACTCAATCGTGAAATGGGTGGTCCGCCCTTCTTTCCTGCTGTAGACGACGAATTGATGCAGCGAGCACCCACCTGGTGGGAACCTTCTGAACCAAAACAGCGCCATCGACGGACAGTTTACATGTTGCAGAGTCGTTCGCTGCAGCTTCCATTCCTCAAAGTGTTCAACGGAGCCAACATCGACGAAAGCTGCCCGGTTCGCGATGTCACCACCGTGACAAATCAGGTATTCGCACTGTTCAACAGTCAGTTTATGCAGCAACAGAGCACAGAATTTGCCAATCGTATCATGCGCGAAGCAGGTTCTGATTCTGCGGAGCAGATTGGATACGCATACCAGTTGGCCTATCAGCGGTCACCCACCTCAGAAGAACTCGAAACCTGTCTGAAATTCCTCGCACAGAGCGCACACCCCGAATCCACGGCTGACCGCGTTAAGTTTGGAATCGATGATGCACCGGTACCGACTGGATCGCTAACCGATTTGTGTCTTGTACTTCTGAACAGCAATGAGTTTCTGTACCTCCAGTAACAGCCTCACAGCACAGGCTGCCTGGAATCCGCAGAAGAGCATTTGAAATCACAAAACATTACAGAATCGACAGGGCGATGAACCAGCAACAACTTCCATCAGCATCGTTGGCAGCTGAAGGCTTTCAGGGACTGGATCGTCGCAACCTGCTGTACAACTTTGGAAACGGTGTGGGCGCTTTGGCGCTGACGTCACTGCTGCAGCGTGACGGTGTCGTCAAGGCCGCAGAATCCGGAGTGTTGTCTCCTCGGTCCGGACACCTGCCAGGCAAGGCCAAATCCTGCATCTTTTTGTTCATGTCCGGTGCTCCAAGCCAGATGGACACCTTTGATCCGAAACCCGAGTTGAACAAACTGCATGGTCAACCCGTGACTCGGATCTACGGCAGTCGCGCCAAACGCATGTACGTCGCCTGTCCGTTTACATTTCAAAAACATGGCGAATCAGGTATCGAAGTCTCGGACATTTTTCCCGAACTGGCGAAATGTGTGGATGACCTCGCGATCATTCGCTCTCTACACACGAGTGTTGAAGCGCACACGACAGCAACATTTTTTATGAACACTGGTATGCCGATTCCCGGCAGCCCTTCGGTGGGATCATGGGTGGCGTATGGGCTCGGCAGCGAAAACGAAAATCTGCCAGGATTTGTCGTCTTGCCTGATACTTCCGGAGGTGTCTTCGGTGGTGCAATGAACTGGTCAAATGCATACCTGCCTACAGAATGCCAGGGGACGCTGCTCAATCCCGTGGGACCGCCGATCGTGGATTTACAGCCCCAGGGAATCGGGCCAAAGCGGCAGTACAATAATCTGCGCATGTTGAACAGATTGAACGAAAAGACACTGCACTTGAACCCTCGGAATCACGATCTGGCAGGACGGATGCGTCAGTATGAACTCGCTTTTCGAATGCAGAGTTCCGTGCCCGATGCTTTGGATGTCGCCCAGGAATCACAACACACACAGGAACTATACGGACTGGACGCGCCGGTGACGGATGAAATGGGGCGCAAGTGTCTCATGGCACGTCGGCTGGTCGAGCGCGGTGTCCGATTTATCCAGATCTATTGCAATGGCTGGGATTCGCATGAAAACATTGCCAGCAACCATCGTCGCTGTGCCGAGAGAACCGATGTCCCAATGGCCGGACTGCTCACAGATCTTCGACAGCGTGGGCTACTCGACGACACGTTGGTCGTCTGGGGAGGAGAATTCGGCCGTACTGCTGACAATTCCATGAATTTTTTCCGTACCAGTCCCGGGCGCGATCACAATAAACGAGCCATGATTGCGTGGATGGCAGGTGGGGGTATCAAGGGTGGTGCAGTCGTTGGTGGCACAGACGAACTCGGCATCAACGCTGTGGACAACACGTACCACATGCACGATTTGCATGCGACAATCCTGCATCAAATGGGATTGGATGACATGGAACTGACGTTTTACCACGCCGGACGATTCAAACGTCTGACTGATTTGGGCGGACAAATCATCACAGAAGCACTCGCATGACTCGGCTCAAAACACCAGATCAAGTTCCAGCCGGTTGATACGCAAATTGTGCTTCAGACCGGGCGAACGTTGTGTGACAACAATCTCCAGCTCATTGCGACGCTGCTTCAGAATTTCCGGAGGCACACCAACACGGATGCCCTGGAATTCTTCGTCGAATGACGCCTGAAGCGGCAAACCCAGAATTCCGTCGCCAGGGGGAACCTCGATGCGCTCGCCCAGCACTGAAAAAACCACACGTCCGTCTTTGGTGGGGACAATCAGCACACTGCCGTTCATACGCACACTTAAAATATCACGGTCACCGGAGAAATCAAAGCCAATCCATAGTTCTGCCTTCTCCGGCCGAACGAACGTCGAGCCCGGTGCCGCTCCGCCACCCAGGACAAAGCCTTGAGGGACATTCTCCTTCAGTTGCACCGGCAGTGGGGCGTCCTTTCCCTGAACGTTGTAGCGGATGTAGTCGGCACCCGTTTGTCCTCTGGGCACCGCGACCCGATGCGAGAGTATATACCGCTGCGGCATCCGAGCCAGACGGTCCGGGTTGGAGATCTGTTCGAGTAAATGACGCCGCCACGTTCCGTAGAAACACCAATTACCCACGTACAGACCGTCAGCCCCATCGGCCCAGAGATTCGCCGCACTTCCACGAATCACCTCGTCCGGACAGACACGATAGCCGTTTCCGAACGGCGTAATGGACGGGTACACGGGCACATGACGTTTCTCCGTAAGTTCCTGAAACTCGCCAATTGTTGGCAGGTCTGTCAGGGCCTGACCAACGATCAGCATATCGATAAGATCTTCGTCGACCCAACGTGCCACCTCGAATCCGCCATTCTCGCACCAGGCAAGACGCTCCGGCACGCGTACCGCCAACTCAATCGGGCGTCCTCGCTCCTGCGCTCGACGCTGAAGACTTTCACGAACGGACCGCATGAATTCAGTCAGGTAATGCGCGTTCTCTCGCTCAGTCCCGCGCGGAAAGTAGAGCGTATGCTTCAGCCAGTCCAGTTCGATTCCATCGAAGTCCCAGCGATCAAAGAATTCTTCAATCGTACGCAACCTCAGCGCTCGCACACGCGGGTGGGCAAAATTCAGTGCGGACCACCAGTCCAGATCTTCTACCAGCCAGTCCGGATTCTGCCGTTTGAACGTCGCCAGTTCGGGATTCGGAAGCGTAGCAGTCGCATGTTGCCCGTCGTGGCAGTCATTCATTCGCAAAGAAACAAAGGCAGACATACCTCGTTGATGGCATTCACGTACCACAACTTCCGGAGGATTATGTCCGGCATCGGCCAGCGCCCTGGGATTTTGGTACTGGTCAGCAGCATCAACTTCAACACCACCGTGCCATTTTTTTGACTCCGGAAATGCGAACTGATCTGCCTGACCTGGCCATTCCAGAACATTGCTCTGATATTCGGCGACATTGCCACTGCCAAAACTGAACAGCAAGGTATCGACGGCCTGTTCGTCCAGCGATGAAAACACCAGCGAACGAAACTGATCCGGACTCAGATGGTCCGCCTTCACACCCAATGCAGCTTCTCCAAAGCAATGGATCAGCGAACCATCCCAATTGAACAACAGCTTCCGGCGCGCGCGCGCTTCAGCCGCCCGTGTCGAGCTCCACGGCACGAGAGCGGCGGCTGCAGTGGCACTGGCAGATTGAAGTAATTGACGTCGGTTAAGTCTTTTCATGAGTTCCTCAGAAACTCTGACTGGACTGGTTTGTCCCGTCCAACTGGAAAATATTGTCCGTCACAAGGAACCGCATTGCCGGAGCTTGTCGGAAGACAATATCCAACTGCGAACAAGCAGCAGCACTCAGGTTAACCAGACGGGCACCAACAGACAATTCTCATTTTCTGACGCACCACACAATGAGTTGCAAAACGCAGGCTGCGGACTTCGCCACACGTCTTGCAATAGGATGATCCCGGACTCAAACACGTTCACAAAACGACTCCAGGTCGTTCGTACCTGCTCACTGGCAGCCAGTTGCTGAGTTTACCACTCAGCAACGTATTCCGATTAACGGTAGTCTGTCACCTCACTCCTTCCGTTTCGCCGCTTTCATGGCTTTCTGGTAACCGGGGAGGTCTTCCAGTCGCAGCAGGACCAGATGACTGATGGCGAGTCCACTGAAGGAGGGCAGGCCGGTACGAACGTGCGGAGAACGCCCCACGCCAGTGAACTTGAGGGTGTAAGTCTTGTCTGCATTGAGAACATGGTTGTCCAGCCGGGTCCAAAGCGAGTCGAAGGCGCCACGGGCACTGAAGTCGATCGGACCACCTATCTTTCTGTCATTCAGGCTGGGTTGATAAACTCCACGGATGAGACCGTACTGCATGATCGCATTGACCTGATACGTCCCACTCTCCGGCACGGTTAAGTCGATCTCCATAACAGCGTCGTTGGCCAGCGTCATGTAGTTGATCCCTTCCTCCGACCGGAGAAATCCACCTGCAGGTTCCGCGCGCGCCTTAAGAGCCTTAAGATTGGATACGGAAATCATCCGGTAGGGTGCCACCCGATCATTCACCGGAGGCAGTGGCTCACGCAACCCCACAACCGGAGACTGATACCAGTAAGCCACCCCACTGACAAAGTCTTCACGTGGCAGGAATTGCCCCAGATGTTGCAGGCCGTGAGCGAAGACGCTGCCCCTTGTCTCCATCTGAACACGGAGCGAAGTCGTGAACGGCACAGGATCCACTAGATGCCAGCGGTACGCAGTCACGCGATCGCCCGGCATGTAACCATCCCACAGAGGAACTCCGAAGTAGGGTGAGGCAAATCTTCGAAACCCCCAGGCATCTCCAAAATAATCTTCTGTGCCCGTGCCCGATAACGACGGATACTGCTCACCATCCACAAAGAAGCGATCATCCCCCTCGCCAAACCAGCCCTGTTCGGCCATATGATTCGATAAGACCGTTCCCACATAATGCCCACGGCCTTTTGTGTCGAGCAGCAGAAAATCGTCCATTGACGTGGGGTTTTCCTGCCGATACTGAGCGTGAAAGTAAACGGTGTCCTCGGGAAGCGATTGATGCTTTTGCCAGTCAACATAATAGTAGAAAGAGCTGGTTCGCTCAGTACTCTGATTGGCGATGACAACCTTTGCGCGCTCACGAAACGGCATTTTCCAAAAGCAGGATCGTGCGCGACCCTGTGATGAAACCACGGTCACTGCAGACTGATAGTCGGCAAGCGCCCCATGCCCCACGCCAAAAAAGTCTCCCAGGGGGACCTGGACACTGGGGTGTTGATTGCCGTCGTAGTACACCTTCAGCACAAGGGATCGACCGTGAAAGATGTCCGCTGTGGAAACAGTGCACCAGATGTGATTAATGATCCCGGGACCTTCCATATCCCCGAGTACTAACTCCTCACCCGCTTCAATGGAACGGCTGTCGCCATTTCTGGAGAGGTCTGAATTTGCGCTACTTGACCGCTGAGCCACCCATTCCATCTGTCGCGTAAGTGAGTCCAGTGGTGACTGCGAGTGACACGTGGCGGGCAGAATCCCCACGGCCAGGACCAGCGAGATCACAAACCAGTAACAGCGCTTCGTCATGTTCATTCTCCTCGAAATAAGTCTACGCCATAAAATCAGCGCCGGCTATTCATGAGGTGATTCAAAAAGACGAGATCAACGACATGCCTCTTCAACAAACGACCAGACCTAAGCCACTCACGCCGTGAAACGAGGCCCTGCCGTTCTGCTTCCCGGCTGTTTCGGGCGGGAAACGTTCTATGTTGCTTGTAGAAGCATTCATGCAGCAACTATGGCGCCCCGAAAGTCGGTTCAGGCGCCAACGCCGCTCGATGTGATCAGTGGAGTGCCGAACACAGACCTCATTGGAAAAGAGTCGTTATCCGGCGGCACTGAAATCACTCT
>Ga0315315_10007084_pt1 | contig 10379 bp, 31 predicted proteins | sample M140m3416metaG_FD_203699 | JGI IMG/M metagenome (GOLD analysis project Ga0315315, IMG submission 203699) | Ammonia-oxidizing marine archaeal communities from Monterey Bay, California, United States - M1 40m 3416 | ecosystem: Environmental > Aquatic > Marine > Intertidal zone | place: USA... | reverse complement strand
GGCAATAGATAAATCAAAAATGAAATGTAATTCACCTAGACGACAAGTACAGGGTGGTAAAAAATTTGTAGTCAAAGCATGTAAAGGTGGTAAAGAAAAAATTATTAGATATGGCGATGCCAACATGACAATTAAAAAAAACAACCCAGCTAGAAGAAAAAGTTTTAGAGCAAGGCACAGATGTGCTAGTGCAAAAGATGTATTTTCTGCAAGATATTGGTCTTGTAAAAAATGGTAAGGTCTATTATAAAATTAATAGTCAAAGCAAGAATGCTATATGCTGATATAAGAGGTCATCATGGTAAACGATGGGATTATGAACCTGGCAATTGGTATATGGGTCGTAAAAACAAAAGGAGATAGTTATGTATATGAAAAAGAAAAAAGATAAAAAGAAAAAGAAGAAAAAAAACAAAAAAATGAAAAGCAAATATTAATATTAGGTGTAATCATTTTGATGATTGGGTATGGTTGGAGGGTTAAATAATAGGAGATAATATGCCAAAAGGTAAAAACAAAAAGTATAGTAAAAAACAAATGAAGATAGCAAGAATGGCTGCACCATTTGATAGAATAACTGGTGCTGACTTTGCTAAACTTAAAAAAAAGAAAAAGAGAAAAGTATGATAAAAACAGTTAAAGCACCCAAAGGGTTTCATTGGATGAAAAAAGGTAGTTCATATAAACTTATGAAGGGTACTTATAAACCACATAAAGGTGCTGTTAAGATGGCTAAATTTACAGTACAAAAAAGACATACAGGATGAAACAATTAATTCTTGACGCATTAGAAAAAAGGTATCAAGCTGAAATATCCCATGCTGATGCTACTATAAAAATTTATTTTAACAATAGTGTAGGTATTGGAGAACACCCACAACACATTGATGAGGTGGATAAGTTAATTGAAAAGATTGCTAATGCAGAAGAAAAAATAAAAATATTAAAGGAGTTTGAATAATGGCAAAACTATGTGCAAGAGGTAAGGCAGCAGCTAAACGAAAGTTTAAGGTATATCCCAGTGCATATGCGAACCTATATGCTTCTGGTGTATGTTCAGGTAAGATTACACCTGGTGGTAAGAAAAAGAAAAAAGTTAAAAAAAGAAAAAGATAATGTCAAAAGGTTTAAGATCATGGGTAAGAGCTAATTGGGTTGACATAGCCAATAGAAGATCCGATGGTTCTTTTCCTAAATGTGGTAGATCAAAAGGAGAAAAAAGAAGAAACTATCCTAAATGTGTACCTTCTGCAAAAGCTAGATCAATGACAGCCAGTCAAAGGAGAGCAGCAGTTTCAAGAAAGAAAACAGCAGAGAGAAGGTCTAGGAAAGGCAAAAGACCTAACTATGCAAGGACATAAAAAAAAGACTTGGAAAAAAAACTCAATATTTCATGTAGGTTTTTGTAAATACTGCAAAAAAGAATTAGTCAATACTGATTCGTTTGTAGTTTTTTTATCTGTTGATATTAAGGGTGAGAGAGAAAAAGCTCATTACGAATGTATGCGTAAAGCTGATGAGGATAAGACTTATGAGAATGAAAGTAAATTTGATTGGTAGTGAATAGGGTTGTGTTCTTTATTGTTTATTTAAGTATTTGACCTTTTTATTATACTTTCGTATAAAGGTATTGGCTAACTTTAGTTTAGTTTGCCATTTACTTATTAGTTTTTGGTAGTGTTCTAATTTCTTATTTCGTTTTTCATCTTTGGACAAGATAACGACTTTAGGTTTTAGAACACCATTTAACCATCCTTGATTGACTACATATTTAACCATTTCAAGTTCTAGTTCTGCTTGTTGTATAGAATGTGGTTTAAAACCATTTTGATTGTTTCTTGCGAAACCATGTCTGTATCTATAAACCTTATGAGATATTAAATGAACAATATCTCTCCATCCTTTATTAGGACTTTTTGGATTACCAGATAAACAAACATAAGTTTTATACCAAACATTCTTAACTGATCTGTACCTTGTCATATTATATTTAATACTAGGAGGTGCAAATCTTGGCTTTCCAAACTTAACCATAAGTTTTCTGACAGCTTTTTCTGCCTCTACTCTGGTTACATAAGGAATGTTTTGTTTTTCCCAATATTCATTTACCTCATCATACTTAACACTCATTCTTAAGTTATAAGGTAAAATGTTTAGTGGGTCTTTGGGTGGTGTTATCATAAGACATAACTCCTTTTCCAAGAACTAACTAACCCTATTCACAATTTAACATAGCTAGGTAATTTTCATTACCAATAAAAATTTCTCATAAAAATTTTTATAATGACATTATATCAAATTGCATTTTTCAATTTTTGTAAAAAAAATATTTTTATTAAAAACTAGACGATTGAAATTTTTGGGTGTTTCAGAATTGGTGCGACAACAAAACACTTTCTAGGTTTTTTAGTGTTTTTAACTTTCCCAAAATTTTATTGCATCTGTAAGATAATTTTCTTCCATTTCGTTTCGCCAAAAGTAATGGTCAAACTGTGGTTGAATATAATCTTTTACAACTTTAGGATCTGTACTTATCTTCATTAAGTTTTGTCTTATCTTACATCTTTGTATTATCTTTGGTATTCTTTTTTCTATATTCTTTGGTTTTAAATCATCGCAATTGTCTGCACTAAATACTTTGTAAGACTCCTCATTGATATAACAAATATAAACTGGCAACTTAAATACAGAATAATAAAAATCTATTTGTAAAAAATTATAAGGTTCTACAGTTTCTGGTAGCTTATTAGTTAGCCAAGACCTAGTGCCATCTTTTTTAACTCTACCTCTTTTAGGAAACTTACATTTATCCTCAATAATAATTTTACCTTTTAAATCACAATAACCATGAACAGGAATACTAATACCATCAAACCATCTAAATGCTTCTATCTCTGGCTTACAATCTTTATATCCAGGTATTGTTTGATGAGCTGCATGACCATTGGCTATCATTTTAGGTAAGATTTGTTTGTAATATTCAAACTCATCATGTTGGTCAACATTAGGAATTATTTTTTTAAGTTTTTCTTCTATAGAAACAAACATTATTTACGCATCTCATTATTCATTTTAGAAATAAAAGATTGAATCATAGTTTCTTTTTCTACATCAACAAAGTAATCTAAAGGTTTTCTTAAAAATTTAGATATTCTAATTAAGTTTACAATAGGTATTCTGTTTTGTCCTTTTTCATATTTGCCTATTTGCTGAAAAGTTGTTTGGAGTGCTTTTGCTAGTATCTGTTGGGTTGCAGGTTTTTTAATATAGTATCCATCTACATCAATTTTATCATCAAGATTTTGAACAAATATTTCTCTCTCTAATCTTGCTTCTTTTATTTTTTTACCAATGTGAATATAAAATTCATTATCTTCAACAAAGTTTTTTTTTGCTTTATCTGATAGTTTCATGTCTTTCCTTTCATTTGGGGTATAGAAACCCTTAAAATAAATGCAACTTTTTGTATATACTTAATTAAATATATAAAAATCTAGCATCTTTATTTTCTGCTTCAACTATTCTTCGGAACAACTGATTGTATTCCTTAAAGTTTTGCAGAGTTATAACACATTGCCTTCCATTATCTCTAGCACCCATAATCTTTCTGTGTGCCTTATCTAGCTTTGTGTACAACCTTGTGTTGCTATTTCTTAAGCTCATCATTTACCTCACCGATAACTTTTATATTTGCACTAACAAGTTTGTGTTCGGTGATATTTACTTTTGCAAACTCACTAGGCATTTTTTGATTGTGTGCTTTTTTCGTTGCTTCTTCAACATTTGCACCATCAAAAATTTCTTCAAAATCAGCAGCTAATTCTATTGTTGATGTTTTTTTTACTTTAGTCATTCAATACAATATTTCTGCTATAACCAAGATATTCTCTTTTAATTTCGTTTCTTTGTTCTAGCTTTTTAATCAGCACACTTACTGAATTTTTACTTTTATAACCCAACTCTTTTGTCATTTCTGAAAAAGTTGGACTATATTTGTATTTTTTAATATAATTTTTAATAAATTGCAATAGCTTAAGCATTTTAGGAGTCATCGGTCTTTTAGTTGTTTTTGTTTTCATCTTTGACTAACCTCCTTAATAATTCTGTATAGCCATTGATGTCATCAAACGAATCTTTTTTATAGTCTTTTGATTGCATTATTCGCCATGATTTTAACAAAATCATAAATAAACCAAAGAATTTTAAGGGTATTTTAACATCCTGGTTATTATAAATTGATAGATATTTTTCCATAATTCCTACCATTACATAAGAGGTATGGTCAAAGTGTCCATAATCATTTTGTTTTTGTTTTAATAATCTTTCTATCTCACTTATAAATTTTACATTATCTGACATAATTACCTTTATTATCTTCACACCAATGAGCAAAAGCTATTTTATTTTTGTAAATTGGATATGTTTTTTTTCCTATTTCTTTAAATTTTATTATAGAATTATGTATTTCCTCACAAGTAAGAGTAGTTTCAAATTTAGTTTTATCTAAAACATATCCCTCACTTGTGAGTAAAGCCATAACTAAATAAACAACTTTCAAGATTACTAACTAAATTTGAAAGGAGCTTGTTGTTTTTTTAGGTTGACTATCTTGTTTTGGTCTAGGTTCATTTTTATAACCAGAAAGTATTGTTCCCTGATCATTTAACCAACCAATTAAACCTTTGTGTCCTCCAGCTTCAGAGTAATTCATTTCGCCAGTAAATTTATCATCACCTTTAAATAAAACTCCGACTTGTGCATAGACTTTGACAAACTTGGTGTTGCCATCTTTTGATGAACCTTTTACTCCAAGAATTGTACCCTTGTTGCCATTATCTAAATTAACATTTCCTGAAAAATCAATTTTGATGGCTTTTTCATTGTTGGCATCATAAGGAAATAGAACCCAATCCTTTTGCTTACCACTACCATTGTTTTGCATTTTGTCCTCCATTGGTTTGTATGCTTTTTTCTTGTTGTTCAAATAATCCTTTTATTAGATTATTTTCTTCATCCCATTTAGAAAATAAAGAATTTAATTTAGTTTGTGTTGTTTGTTTCTTTATTTGATCCTTAATAGAATTTTGATTAATTATGGCATTTGCCAACTCATCTGCACTACTAAATTCCGAACCATGTAAACCAAATGAAGCTAAAGCTCTACCAAGACTACTTGTTTCACAATTTTCTAAAGCACTTGTTTTATTTACATAACCATAATCAAATTTTTCTAAAGCTAATCCAGTAGCATAAGGTTCTTCACCAATATAAATTGTTGTTTTTGTAGCTACTTGTTTTTCGTTGCACAAAAATTCTACTAAATCTGTGTTAATTCTATGTTCAGGAAAATATTTTGCAAAATGATTATGTCTTACTGCAACTGTATAATATTCTTTTTTTTTACCACCTTGCGAATAATCCATTGCTTTATTTTCTTCTACAAAACTAGATATACAATCTAATCTTCTACTTTTAAAAGAACCTTTATTTTTTTCTTCTGGCGCTTTTTCTGCTTTTTTCATTGTCTTTCCTCTCATCGTTTAGTTGTTTATTTAAAAAATCTATTAATTGTTGTCGTTTATCTACTTTTTTTTGTAATTCTGTTTTCTCATCATCTCTTTGTAATAATAATTGTGTACTTTTTTTTATGTCTTGTTTTAAATTTCTATTTTCTGTTTGCAACTTTGCTAGTTGCATCATAATTTGATCTGTCATTTCTTACCTTTCATTACTTGTTCTAATGTTAAATTATGAACTATTATGTCTTGCATAGCTTGACCAGCTAAACCTCCAAAAATCATTTTTAAATTAGGTTTTAACTTTTTTCTTTCAGCAGCAGTTAGTTTGCAATAATCAAAAAACCATTGATCTATATTTTTATTTAATTGACTTGGTGATAAATGATCGGCTGTAAACATCCCACCTTCTTCTTTCTTTGTCCATTCTTTACCTATTTTTTTAAGCATTGAACCCATACAATATAAAATATACAAAAATTGTCAAAATACTATACAAAATAATTTCAATTTGTGGGTGCATTATCTTTATCAAAGTTAATTGTTGCATTAAAAGAAAACGATATTCTTTCATCATCTTTATTGGTACTATTAAATGGGTACACAACATGGGATAAATTGTTTGGAAACAATATCCACTGCCTAACCTCTGGCATAACCCTATAATTAACATCGGCAAACATATTTTCAGAACCTTCTATAAATTCTGTCTGACCTGAAAAATCATTGTGTTGTTTTGCATTATCTGTTGGAATCATTGAGTCAGGTATTTGTAAATAACCAACGCATGATAAATGATAATTAGGATAAACATATTCAGTATGTCTATGGCATGGATTATAATCACCAGATTTTGATAATACATACCATGCACTATTTATTAGAATACTTTTAATTTTATGTTTTATATGTGCATTTGTATATGATGCAATAATAGGATCAAAAAAAGCTCTTTTCCATTTAAGCATAATCTCTGGTGTAATTAAATATTCTTCTGCTACATGACCAACTAATCTATCCCCCCAATCATGGTTTTTTTGTTTCTTTTTATCAGCTCTTATCTTTTTTAAATCCTCTTTAAAATCTTTTAATAGTTCTAAAGGTAGTTCAGCTCTTGCCATTGATGAGCCAAAAGGTTTAAAAATTTTAAAATTTATCTTGTCTTTCATTGTCCTCCAAAGGTGTTAGTTCATTAAGTTCAATTTTATAAGCAGCAGGTCTATGGTCATAACCAAAATTAGATAGTTTTTCAGGTGGTAAATCACCATTAAAAATAAATGAACCTACAATATTAAAATTAAAATCCTTATCATCATTTTTAATTATTAAAATATACTTACCTTTCTTTTCACTTGGTCTAATCAGTAAAAAATTATATGCTTTTTTATCTTGTGTTCTTATTTCTATATTATCCTGAAAGTCAGAATCCTCATATCTCTGCAAATTATCGGTATAGGACGCATTATGGTAGGAGTTAGTCCATTTTGCCCAAGAAACCTCCCCTAATGCACCCAGAAAGCCATCATAGAGCTGATTTTTAAGGTTCTTATCATATCCATAGCTAAAACCCTTATTCATTCTTAAATTACCAATAAACCTCTTTTGAGCTATTATATAAGCTAATTCTACATCATTCGGATCTAGGTTTATTTTTACCATTTATACCTTTCATTAATTGATTAAATACAGTTGTTGTTGGATTTAAGTCATGATTTTTAAAGCTGCAACCACAAACTAATATAAAAATTATTAAATATCTCATTTTTTATCTTTCCTTAATTCATCCAATTGTTTTATTTTTTTTTCGTATTGCTCCAATGTTTCGCCAGAAAAATATTTAAACCAACAATCAGCACAGAAATTTTTACCTCTTTCAACCACATCTGCTTTCATTTGGCATTTACAACAAATTCTATAATCGCCATATATGTTCATTAATTAGTAGCAAAATAAAATATCAATAAAGCTATTTCTACTGCAATAATTGTTTCAAGCATAATTTAAAAAATCCTTTAATTTTTTTGCACATTTTGTACCTATATTTTCATTATAAGTAATTTTTTCATAACTTCTTAAACCTATATTTAAAATATTAGCCATATCTTTTTTAGTCATAACATTTAATTTTCTAAATTTTTCTAACAAATTTATATTTTTTATTTTGTATTTAGGTTTAAAACCATTTGATCCAACATAAATAATTTTAACATTTTTTAAATTATTTTTTCCAAGCATAATTGACCCTTTGCTTTCCAATTTTTATATTTATTATAATAGACTCCATTCTTGGCTTCAGACCCTTCAAGAATATATGTTAGCATTAACCTTTTAAGATTATGCAAATCATTTTTTGTAAGTTTGTATCTATCTTTCATTTAAAAATTTTTAAAAACTAACCAAGTATTATTATCTTTATCGGTATAGATAACTCTGTAATCATCATAAGAATATTTCTCTGTTGTGTTTGGGTCATTATTCCAATCATCAACATTTTCTTTTAATGCTTTTATAGCTTGTTTTTTAGTTTTAAAATATTCTAAATTGTCGTCTTCATCATGCCAAACATTTTCCCATCCATAAGTAAATTTAGTTTGTACTTCATAATGTTTTATCATTTTTCCTTTCTTTCTATTAGCTTCCAATATATCACAATGTGGAACTGTTTCATTTATTATATCTTTCATCTTCTTTCCTTTAAGCTTTTTATTAATTTATATACCTCTTGCAAGTCAAATATTGAACAAGAACCCACATAATCTATAGTTTCCTCTCTCATTTCCTTTTGTTCTTGATAGACTTTCTGTTTATTCTTATCAATAACTTCAAAATGTTCTTCCTTTAATTCAGGCATTATTCCCCCTTTTTGTTTTTAAATCTTCTAAATATAAATCATCTAATTTACAATTAGAACACCAATAAGTTTTGTCGTTCCAAGCTTCATCATATTCTATTTTATTTGATTTACAATCTGGACAAATATATTCATCCATTATTCCCTCCTTATTAAGTTTATTTACTAGATCCTCTGGCAGTTCAATTATATCCTCTTGAACGACCTCCTCTGTTTGTCTTATAGGTTTAGATACTTTAGGCATTAAACCTAATTCACCAAAACCAATAAAGGAAAACATTTTACGACCTTTAAAAGTTTTGCTAAATATCTTGTATATGTCTATATCTTTAGCTTTCATTTTCTCTCCTTTTGTTGATTCGCTTTCATTCAATATCTATACAACTTTTGTATTATTATGCAAGTATAGAAACCCTAGAGTGTAAAATAATTTATGTTCGCTAAATGTTCTGATTGATTGTAAAATGATTAAGTATAAAACACTTACCCACAAAGGAAAGATTTATGACTACTAAAGGGTTTACCATGATCCCAAATCAACTAATAGTTGATGAAGGGTTGAGCAAGGAAGCTAAAGCATTATTCATATATTTAAGATATTTATCGCCAAAATTTAGGATCTTGAGAAATGCCACATTAATGACAAAATTGGACATGTGTTTATCTACACTACAAAGAGCCAAAAATGAGCTTATTAAAAAAGAATACCTAATTATCCACAGAAAGACCTCTGCTAATAAGTATGAGTTAAGACTACCTAAAATACAAGCACCTGACTACTTATTAAACAAGCAGGGGGGTAAGTATAATTTACTTAGTATTAAGAGTAACAAAACTAACCTTAACAATAATATATCTTATAAGAAGGGGTTTAAAGGTTTTAAGAAATGAATGAAGAACCTTATTACTATAATAATGAACCCCTTCAGTTAAGCTATAGGAACACCTACTCCCCCCCTGAAAAAATTGAAATAGTTTTAAAGATACAACAAGATTATGAGTCTGGAATGCTGTCGGTGGATCAGATGCGTTGGATCGTATTTAACTGTCGTTTTGGAGCTTTTACAGTTCAACGAATAATAGACAAATTGATGTTTGATGGAAAACTTAAACAAAATCCTATTACTCTTGACAAGCGAACATTTAGTAAAAAACCTAGTGCTTTTGACTTGTAAATATACCAGATGTTGTGGTATAAATATCACATATTTAGCTCCCTCTTTAGATGCTAAATTATTAAGTTATAACTAGAGTCTGTTGGTTTCTTCCTTTCTTTCCTTTCTATAACTGGCAGACTCACCAAATTACTATGGCAAGAAAAAAAAAATTAACTACAAAACTAGCTCAAAAGATTCTAGATTATTTCGCAGATGGTTTCACCATTAGAGAAGTATTTTTAAAAGATGATGTTGATATTACTTGGTCAAACTTTAGAAACTATTTAATTCAAGATGATTCATTAATGTTAAGGTATCAGAAATCAAAAGAATTAGCAGTTGATTTAAAACTATCAGAGCTTGAAGATAAAAGAAAGATTTTAGAAGATAAGATTGAAAGAGGTGACCTAGATGGTAAAGCTGGTCAGAACCTAGTTAATCTTTATAAAATAATTACAGCTTCAGCTCAATGGAATGCCAGTAAGATTGCATCTAAAAGGTATGGAAAAGCAGCAGAATTAACAATAAAAGGTGATGATAAACAACCTTTAAATATTAGTTGGAGCAAATAAATAGGTAACAAATGTTTACTAATTGTTTAATAAGTATTGATTTTATTGCAGTTGTGGCAAAACAAACACACATAAAATTAGTTTATTACACATGATATTGTGGCAAAAATGCAACAACGTTGCATGGTTATAACAATATAGTTTAGAATTATTATAAACTGGTGATAACGATCAATTATCGGTAGTAATAATTTAACAGATTTACAAAGAACAAAGTGCGAACATGGGGGTTTTTAATTAGGGGTTGCCTGATTTTACTTGTGTCGCTAAATTAAAATTAATG
>Ga0315315_10007083_pt1 | contig 10379 bp, 10 predicted proteins | sample M140m3416metaG_FD_203699 | JGI IMG/M metagenome (GOLD analysis project Ga0315315, IMG submission 203699) | Ammonia-oxidizing marine archaeal communities from Monterey Bay, California, United States - M1 40m 3416 | ecosystem: Environmental > Aquatic > Marine > Intertidal zone | place: USA... | reverse complement strand
CTAAATAATCCATGGATGTTTCATAGTAATTATGAAATGAATGTGGTTTTGGTCTCCACGCATCTTCATAAAAAATTGAATACTCTCTTTCAAGAGATTCTTTGTAAAGATTATTTTTAATTCCATTTTCCATTATGAGTCTTGCCGACATGACTCCATCGATAATATCTCTGCAATCTTCTACAGCATCATTATGGTTTTCATATTCATTTTTAAGAAACTTAATCATTTTGATGCATGATTCGCCAAAAAACATTTCAGATTCAACAAAGTCAGTTTCAAGATCTCCTGGGATAAGAAATTTTTTATATTCTTGATAAAAAACCTCTTCATCAAATATCGCATCATGCACATCAACTTCATGAATCTCCTTATCTATAGCATCAGGCATAAAAATCTTATCAATACGATAAGATTGAAGGGTTAAACTAATGTGGCGTAAGACTAGATTTGCACATTCTGCATGATCACCTTCAAGAAATTGACTTAAATTCTTGCTTTCCTCAAAGAGGTTCGTTGCTAGATTATATTGAGATTTAAGTCTGTCATATTCATATTTATTAATATCTTTTGTATGCTCTGAAGCATAATTATGAGCATCAGATGCTATCCAATAGGATAGATTGATTGTAGAAATAGTTTTGAAGAATAGTCTGTCTTGAAGTGGATTTTTGAAGTAAAACTGCATTAAAAATAAAAATATATTGGTTTATAAATATACTGTTTATTTATACAGTATTCAATAGTCCAATTAAATTAAATTAAATTATTTAATACTTTTACAAGGTATTTAAAGAACTTCTATTTTTGGAATATTTGAATCATTATCATGAAAGCTTTCTGATTCAAATTCTCCAGTTTGGGAATTAAATTTTGTTAATTTGAACCATTGCTTATCATAAGGCATGCCTTTCTTCCAATCTCTTGTTTCATCAATAACTCCTGGGTTAGTAGGAGTGGCAAAAATAGCTCTAAATTTTGAGTCTAAATTATCAATACAGTATTGGATTAACTCCATTCTTTCTTTGTTACCAAGATCATTTATCCACATTTCGTTATTTTGATTGAATGTGCTTGTTTGAAATGTTTTGGTTTGCTTATTAAATTTTTTTTGATCGCTCCAAATAGTTAATACAACAAGGTCTTTATTTGCTGAAATTCCAGACCAGCTCCAGCGTTCATTTGTTTGCTTAATTCCAAAATATGCAAATGCTTCTTTCTTATTCATAGTTTCTGTAAATAAGTTGCATATCCTTTTTTTTATCAAAAGACCAAAGCTCTATTTGAATTGGGGTCTTAGATGCTACCCTTGTTTCATCATACGTATTTGTTTTCTGCCAATTCAAGAGTATTCCATGAGTAATTGATTTGAGCTCATTAGTTGAATTTAAAGGGATTGATTTAAGGTACTGCCTAAGCTGAGAGCGATGTCTATCTGTAAGCTTGGAATCATATTTGCATTCAATAATTAGTGGGCTAGTTAGATTAAAATCTTTATTTTTTTGTTTTGGAATTAAAAAATCAAGTTCACGCAAAGCAAGCATTTGATTTTTATAAAAAGTCTCTATATTTGTTTCACGTAAATAATCGATCTTAGACTTACGAAATTCAAACGCTAAACCCCTCTGATATAAATCCTCATCAAAACCATCACCTAATTCTTTATATACAGTATTAGATAATTTTTCTAATTTGCTTATAAAATCTTTAAACATAAAATTTACCTCCTAAGATATTAATTTAAAGAAACTTCTTTAAAATTATTTTTAAAAGTTGCGAAGGGAACTCTAAACTTTTCCCATCTACCTTCATTTTCGTTTTTAGGCGCAGTTGCTATTACTGATTTTCTGTCTAGAACTGCTAACTTTTTCTCTCTGATAAGCCAAAAATGAAAAATATAATTAGAATGTTCTATTGCCATATCTAGTTCATTTCTTGTTACAAAGGCCTCAGCTTGATTAATCGAAGAAATAGATGACTTAGTTTCAATCATTAATTTTTCATTAGAGTTATGAGAATGTATAGAAAGAAGATCAAAACCTGCAGAGGTGTTTTGTATATATTCCTTTCTAGGCTTTTTTCCTACTCTTTGAAATTCATAAAGAAAAGATAGCTTTTCACCTTCTCTACCTGTTTCTTGATAAGATTCCTGAGTTTTTTCTCTGGAATAGGTATAAACTTGATCCCACCATTCCTCCATCAGCTCGCTATCATCATTGTATAAATTAGCTTGTCTCAGACACGCATTCATATTATCGTCTAACCTATCTTTTATAAAATTGATGCCTTTATAGGCTCTTGTCATCCATCTAAAGTCTTCATCTTCATCCTTATCTCTCTTTGTAATGTAAATAAAAAGAATTCTTTGAAGTATTTTTTCATCTTGAGTTTCTAAATTGAATTCTTGAATATTGTTATTACTATCTAAAAGATTTAGATATTTAAGGAAAGGTATTATTTCTTTTGTTGGATTTATGCCCTCTATATAAGTTTCATCATCAAAGTAATCTAAGTCTAGCTTTCTTTTAATATAGGCTCGAGAAACTAAAAGCAATCCTGGAGTTAATTTCAATTTTCCTCCAAAAAGTTTAGTAGATCTTGGTAGTCTTCGATATCAAAATTTTCATCATTATCTATATCGCCTTCTAGAAAAGCTTTCTCGTCTTTTTCAAAATCAATTTCATAATTCGTAAAATTTGAAATGATAGATTTGTCATTAAGAAATTCAGCCATAACTCTCGTTTTTTTATTTAGTCTTGCTGATATTTTTTCATCAATCATTCCATTCAATGAGAAAACCTTAATAAAGACATCCTTATTGATGTTTCCACCTATTCTATGAATCCTATCTTGTGACTGTAGATAGTGAGCAACATTATATGATCTATCATTATATAAAGCATATCTGCAAACTTTGTGAAGACTAATGCCCTCACCCGCTGCAGCAGGATTAGCTACAAAAGCCATACATTCTGGATTATTATTAAATTCGTATATAGCATGTCTTCTTGTTCCAGGCTCTAGGTGACCATTCGTGCTATTACCTTTTGCAACTCCTCCGTGGATTTTTACTGGATTAGCATTATATAGTTCTAGCTCATTGCAAATGATGTCAATATTTTTTGGGAATGATGACCAAATCAAGACTTTTTCACCATCATTAATTAATTTAACGGCCTCAGATATTAATGCTCTCATTTTTGGTCCTATTCCTTCATCTGCCAAAGCATCCCCTAAATCGGGATTAATTTTATAAATCTCATTTAGAACTAATTGAGGGTTTGAACAAAAGCGAATGAGTTTAATAACTATTTTATTAAAGTCCCTTAAATCGCTTCTGGTATTAAGATTAAATTTTCTATTTTTTACATCTTTAGTTATTTCTAGCCAAACTTGTTTTAAAACGCCGCTATATTTAATATCTATCTTTTCTTCTATTTTTTTAGGTAATAGGTCTACTAATTCCTGCTTAGTTGTACGTACAAAAATTGGTTTAAATTTATTTGCTATCTCGCTGCTATCAAAGTAAGTTTCTTTTGGATACAGGAATCTAAATTGCGATTCAAGGTCATCATAACTTTGTGGGCATGGAGTACCAGTAAGTATAATTTTGTGCTTACATAAAGGTGCCAATATATTCATCTTCTTAGATGTAAGAACTCCTTTCATCCTATGTGATTCATCAGCAATTATAGAAAAAATACTATCTGGGCTGGAAAGCTTCTTAGAAATTACCCTTAAAATATCTGTATTCCCTCTAATTTTTTCATAATTTATTACAAAAAAGGAACCGGATTTATCTAATTGCTTTCTAATATTATTAGCATCGCCGCTAAGAATTACAGATGAGAATTCACTACCTAAACAACCAGGAACTTCTTCTTCCCAGGCATTAAAAGCATTGATGGGGCATACTATTAAGCATTTATGATTTGGTCCTGTTTTATTAAGTAAAAACAACGCTAAAGCTTCTGTAGTTTTTCCAGCTCCAGGAACTGAAAAGTCTGCAGATCCTGGTAAATTTGATATTTGAGCTACATTTGTAACCTGTGTATTTTTAAGTTTTCTTATAAAACCAAGAGCATCTAATTTTGCCTGAACTTCATTTTCATTTAATAATAATTTCTTATTTATAGCATCTTCATAACTTGGAATATCCTGATAAAGAGTTCTTAGGTTTTCAGAAATATTAAATTCATTTAATAAATGACGATTTAATCTCCAAAATTCAATTAAATTTGAACTCGAGATCAAGAATTCTCCAACAGAAATATCTATATTTTGTGATTGATTTATTGGACTTTCATTAAATTCATTAAAAAGAAAACTTTTAATAAAATAGTCATCATCAATAGCATGCCAAGATATAGAAACTAAACCTGTTTGATTATTTAGATTGCAATTTAATGAAGTATTCACCGTATTATTGATTATTGATGTAATCCTCAATAATTTGAATACTTTGTCTCATTTGATCAATCTTATCTTGAACACCGTCGGTTAATAGTCCAGTAATTGATGTACTATCTGCAGCCGAATCAAGATTTCTAGCTGCAAGATCTATCTTTTTTTGAAGAGATTTCTTTTGACCAGCACTAGCTTTAATATCCTCTTTTTGATGAATTTTTTCTTTTATTCTTGTTAGTATTTCATCATTTAGGTCCGGATCATTCCTTATTTTTTCTTTTAAAACAATCTCATTAAATCCCGAGGATAAATCAGCTATACCAGTAATTGGATTAATTAATTCTCCATCATTGTCTGGGGCAATTTCTTTAAAAACCTCTGAGGCTAATTCTGGGCTTGCTAAAACTTTTTTATTTAGATTATAAGCTCTCCCCTCGATAGCATCATTAGTAGCATTATCAATAATAATTGTTGATATTTCAGCAGCCCTTGCATCCTTGGCATTGGTAATTTTTTTTGCAGCAGTATCCATATAAATCTGCTCAGACTTTGTAACTAAACTCCATTTGTTTGGGGTGCCTTGATCTCTCAAGCCTTCTGCTGCAATTTCTCTAGCTTTAATCATTTGTTGAACTTCCTTGCCTGATGGCTGTCCTCTTTCTTTTGCAATTTCTTCAAAGCTCATTCCTAAATCATGCATTTTCTTCATTGTTGCAGCTGCAGCATGCCAAACATAGTCTTTTTTTGTTTCAGGCGTCATATCTAAAAAGGCTTCTATTTGAAACTCTTTACCAGCTAAATTAGGATCTGTGACAACCATACATTTTATTAGTTCATGGTTTCTTTCTCTCATAAGTCGAAGTCTTCTATTGCCATTAATGACAATACCATTTTGATTTATAAGAATAGATTCTGTTTGTCCATCATGCATGTTAAAAGAGTCTTTTAGGGGCTTATCAACCTCTTTCCATAAAAGTTCATGCTGAATATCTTGCACTTCAGATACCTCAGTTCTGGCATCAACAAAAAAATCAGCACTTAAGCCCTTCTCTTCAAGATATTCAGGTTGAGCAGATACTGTTCTGGTATTATCGAGACGATATATAAGATACTCATTACTTATCTCAATACATGGACAGGAATAAGTATTCCTTCTAAAAAATAAGTCTTCTGTTTTATTTGACATATCAACAAGTTGCTTAATTTTTTCCTTCCTTTCATCTATTCTCTTACTTAATGGCATTATCCTTAACCTCTCTTTTAATAATGTAATTCTATAAAAAATCTAAACTCATAAATAATATTGGCAGTGTAATAATATTATCAAAAAAATCCGCCTCTCTTAGTGCTCTATCAATATGAATAGTGTTCGACAGGTAAGAATCTCTTTGCGCTTCTTTGGATAAACAGACATATACTGCATTTTTTATTCTTTTTTCTTCATATAACCACTGAAGCTTTAAAATATCAGCATAAAATCTTGCTACATTGCCTGTTTGTATAGCTAAGCCAGTTTTATTTCTTATACCATTAATTTTTAAATTAGAATCTTTCAAAGCAATATCTAAAATAAAGCCATTGTTTGAAAAAATTTCAGTAAGTTGTTTTTTTAATAATTTAATATTTTGTGATTTAGTTGAATATTCTATAGTCTTAATCTGAGAAACTATTTTTGAGATATCCAATAAATCAGCATTTTCTGAAGAAAATCTTTTATAAATAAGCCTGCAGCTAGCTTGCATCTTTTTTAAAAATGAATTCAGGTTGAGCTTTGGATGCATTCTTATTATGGCCACCAAGTTTCTTTTTGGGATCAAATATTTCAAGATCATGAGGTCTATACTTAATACTGCCATCTAAACATGAATCCAAGCGTTTTTTTGCAATTAAGAAATAATTTTTATCTATTTCAATTCCTTTAAATCTTCTTTCATGAAGTAATGCTGCTACACCAGCACTAGCAACTCCCATATAAGGATCAAAAACAAGGTCATTTTTGTTAGTCAATGCCAAAACTAGCCTTTCAATCAAACCAACTGGAAACTGACAAGGGTGATCTGTTTTTTCAATATGATTACTTTTTACATTAGGTATATTATTCCATACGTCTTCCGGATTTTTTCCAAGGCTGTTACCTGAAAGCTGGCCTTTTTTTGGTCCAGAGAATGCTTTTTTATTTGGATATTTTTGAGGGATTCTTACCTCATCTAGATTAAAAGTATACTCATCTGATTTGGTATACCACATCACAACTTCATATCTTCCACTAAAACGATTTCGTGCATGAAATCCGTGCCCATATGTCCATATAATCCGATTTCTCATAAGCAAACCATGTTTTGCAAAAATTTCATGGAAAATATAATCAAGTGGCAATATGGAGGCTTTATCTACATGATTGCCAACTTGCCAACAGATACTCCCCTTAGAACTTAATTGAGGAATTATTTTGTTAATAATAGATTCTTGCCAATCAATATATTCTTGCATGGATAGCTTTTCTTCATACTCTTTCCCAATATTGTATGGAGGTGATGTTACAACCAGATCAAACTTTTCATTTTTAATGGTTTTTGAATCTAATGCTTTAAGAGCATCCTTGCACAAAATATTATATTTATTTTTAATTGTGTAACTTTGAGGCATATCTAATAATTTATCATATAAAGACCTATGTGGCGGTATAAATCTCTACTACTAATGCCTAATTTTTTGGCTATTTGTGATTTAGATAGTCCTTGATTATTTAATTCTGTAATTACTTTAGTTCTATAAGCAAGAGTCTCTTCATCATGATCAGTAGAGTAATCTCTATCAGCCATTTTTCCATATGGACTTATATGATAGCCATTGGTTTTCATTCTCTCTATTTTAATTGAAATCATCTGTATCGATGTATCTAAAATTGATGCAATTTTTTGATTCGAATATCCAGCCTTACGCATTGCAGCGATTTCGTCCCATTCCTTTTTCATTTTTATATATTGCTTTTCATCAAATATTTTTAGCCTTCTATTCATTCGCCCTTCCTTGATAAAAATTTCAACTACTGTTCTAAAATTCTTAAGACTTAATTCTAAATTTTTAGCTGTATCTTTATCAGACAAATTTTTTCTATACTCTTTAATAAAATGATCTGAGTTAGACTTAATTTGATCTTCAATAATTTGCTTGTTTTTTTTTGCAGCTGAAGTTTTTTTTACAATTCCTGCTGTTTTGGGCACATCGAAACCTTTCTTTTTAATCCTTGCAAGAATTTGCCTTATTCTCTCTCTGGTAACATCAAATGGGGCAGCGATTTCTTCGAGAGTTTGACCAACCTTTCTAAGCTCAAGTATTTTTTTCTCTTTTTCCGAGAGTGATTGAGAAATACGATTTAGTCTTTTAATTTCAAAACCTAATTTCTTTGCTTTCCTTTGAAAGCCGTATAAGTCTGCAAGCGATAGATTAAATTTTGCTAGAATTTCATCTTTAGTAAGATTTTTTTCGTTTATAGCTTCAAGTATCTTTTTCTCTTTTTCTGAAAGAGATTGAGAAACGCGAGGTAGTCTTTGAATTTCAACACCTAATTTCTTTGCTTTCCTCTGTATGTCGGATAATTCACTTGGTAACAGATTAAATTTTGCTAGAATTTCATCTTTAGTAAGATTTTCATCATTTATAGATATAATTATCTCTTCGAAATCTTCTTTGATTGATTCTTTATTGGTTAATTCTTTAAATAGCTTTTTTGCAATATTAGTTTTTCTATACAGTAGTTCAGAAATAACTTGATCTAATATTTTTTTATCTGTTTTGCTGTATTCAGATAAATTTTTTAATTCTTTAGTGCTATATGAAAAATAAGGACGAATTCTTATTTTTTCTTCTAAGTTTATTTTACTTTGTGAATCTGGATTTCTAATTTTTGCGAGTAAATTTTTTGCAGCTCTTCTTTTTCTATGAGTTAGTTCAAATACAATTTGATCTTTTATTTTTTTATCTGTTTTTCTCTCTTCGAATAGGGTACTCAATTGTTTGATATTAAAACTAATATATGGTCTTTTGATTGTTTGACTTAAATTAATATTGCTTTCTGATTCTGGGTTTCTTAATTTTATTAGTAAATTTTTAGCAGCAGATGTTTTTCTATGTGAAAGTTCAAATACAATTTGATCTATTATTTTTTTATTGCTAGTTTCTTTTTTAGATAAAGCAATTAATTCTGCAATAGTAGATCGAAAGTAGGGACGAAATCCATTATTTAGATTTTTATTCATTTTCTTTTAGATGAAATAATAAATAGTTTTTTTTAGAACACAATTTATTAAACAATATCATATAATTATTCCTATGAAAGATAAAAGATTGTCAGATAAAGTTGCAATAATTACTGGAGCTGGAAGTGGTATTGGTAGAGAAAGCTCTTTATTATTTTTAGAAGAAGGTGCACAAGTAGTTCTTGCTGATATCAATCAAACCACATTAGAAGAAACTATGAACTTAGTTTCTCAAAAAGGCTTCAAAGAAAATGCTGTAAGTGTCGTTGCGGATGTCTCTAAAGAAACTGCTATAGAAAATATGATTAAGACTGCTATAGATGAGTTTGGTAAGTTGGATATTTTATTTAACAATGCTGGGCTTGGAGGAGCTTTTGGATCTATAAGTGATATTGATGCAGATGAATGGGATCAATCCATGGCTATACTTTTAAAATCAGTCTTTATGGGTATTAAGCATGCTTCAGTTGAAATGAAAAAGAATGTCAATGGTGCTTCTATTATTAATACAGCCTCTATTGCTGGTATGTCTGGTGGTGGTGGTCCTCAAGCTTACTCAGCAGCAAAAGCTGCAGTCATTAATCTATCACAAACTACTGCTTTGGAGCTTGGTGAATTTAAAATAAGGGTAAATAGTATTTCTCCAGGAGCTATTAGCACCCCACTTCTTAATGGTCTTTCTGATGATTGGGATGAGCGCATCAAAGGACTTCAACCTATTGAAGAGCTTGGTCAGCCATTAGATATTGCTTATGCAGCTTTGTTTTTAGCTTCAGATGAATCTAGGTTTGTTACAGGACACAACCTTTGCGTAGATGGCGGTTTAACAGTTGATAGAACTGGTTTAATCAAAGGTATGCGTGAGGCTGCTCAAGAAGAGTTAGGTGACATGCGAATTAGTGGCATGTCTATGGGCTCAACAGGTATTGAGGAGACTTTAAGAGAAATTGAGGATTAGCTATGGGTCTTTATAATAAATATGTACTGCCAAAAGTTTTAAACTGCACTTGTGGCTCTAAGCCCATTAATTATCAAAGAAAAAAAGTTGTGCCTTTAGCTAAAGGCCTTGTCTTGGATGTAGGAATTGGCTCTGGTCTTAATATTCCATTTTACGATATGACAAAAATTGATAAGGTCATTGGACTTGATCCATCTGAAGAACTAAATAACCTTGCAATAGATGTTGCAGAAGAAAATAACGTTGATGTCGACTTTATGCTTTGTGGTGCTGAAGATATTCCTCTGCCTGATAATCACGTGGATACAGTTTTAATTACTTACACCATGTGCACTATTCCAGAAGTTATGGAAGCAAATAAAGAAATGCTTCGAGTGCTAAAACCAGAAGGAAGATTAATCTTTTGTGAGCATGGACTTGCTCCTGATCCAAAAGTTGCTAAATGGCAAAGTAGAATTGATCCTATCTGGGGAAAAATTGCTGGCGGCTGTCATCTCAATAGAAATATCCCGGAACTTATCACCTCAGCAGGTTTTGAAATAGAAAATATGGAGCAAATGTACTTGCCTAGCACTCCGAGCTTCGCTGGCTACAACTACTGGGGTTCTGCAATAATAAAGTAAGACTAAGTTTCTAGTACTTATCTCCAATAATACTTATGTCTGAGGAGTCTATAATTTTTCTTATGATAGGATTCGTATTAGGAATAATATCTAGAAAAGCATAAGTCTTATTTTTTAGTTGAAGATCTTTAA
>Ga0315315_10007080_pt1 | contig 10380 bp, 6 predicted proteins | sample M140m3416metaG_FD_203699 | JGI IMG/M metagenome (GOLD analysis project Ga0315315, IMG submission 203699) | Ammonia-oxidizing marine archaeal communities from Monterey Bay, California, United States - M1 40m 3416 | ecosystem: Environmental > Aquatic > Marine > Intertidal zone | place: USA... | reverse complement strand
CACGCATTTAAAGCTGGTAAGACCACGTCGAGACGTGCTTTGCCTAAGTGTCGGCACCCAGTTTCTGAAACGCGCGATCGATGTTGTTGTCTCGTTGATAATGATCGTCCTGCTGACACCAGTGTTGCTGTTCACAGCACTCGCTGTTCGAGTCACATCACTCGGGCCAGTGGTTTTTCGGCAACAGCGTGTCGGACTGAACCTTCGTGGTGGCAAGGAAACGACGAAAGATCGTCGGCAGGAATCAAAGACTGCAATCCCAGAGCCAGGTGACCGGGGTAAATGAATCGATTGCCGGGCCAAAGCCAACTACGGAAATCCGTTCACACTTTGTAAGTTTCGAACGATACGGACCGACGCCGAAAAAGACGTCGCTCAGTTCGCAACAAAGGGCGACCTCAGCGTAACTTCGATCGGTCGCTTTCTACGGAAGACACGGTTGGACGAACTGCCTCAGATCAGGAACGTTCTGAAGGGCGAAATGACACTTGTCGGTCCTCGCCCGGAACGTCCGGAATTCATGAAAGAGTTGTCCGACGAAATTCCGAATTACCGCGACCGACTCGGTCTGAAGCCTGGCTTGACCGGACCAGCACAGATCATCAACGGCTATGACAACAACATCGAAAGCTTCCGACGTAAGGTGACTCTCGGCCTGTTGTACCTTCAGAACTGCCGTCTATGAAATGACATCAAAATCCTGTTCAGAACAATTCGAGTCATTCTGACCGTGAGCGGCGTGATGTAGAGTTCAACCAGCGCAACAGAAAGTCAAAGGCAACGACTCCACTGCTGTCTGAAGTTTTGATTGTCAACGAAAGTGGAATGCAGTAAGAGCAATCATTCAGCAGATTCAAACGACTTGATAGCCTCTTCCTGTGACTCAAAATATGGCCACAAGCGGGTCAGATTCATTGACTGCAGCACTTCTTTCATCGTCTCGGAAGCGCTACAGAATGCCGCCTGACCTTTCTTAGCTGTGATTTTTCGAGCCAGCTTTATCATGGCGCTGATCATGATCGATCCGACAATTTCAACACTGTTGAAATTGATGACAAGATTCCGGGCGTTCTGACGATCTATCGCGGTAATTACGGAGTTCGTTTCGGCATGAATATCGTTGTAACGAAACCCAGTCGAGTTGCCCTGAGGCGTGACTACCAAAGTCTGACCGACAAGCTGGGTCGTGAATACTGTGTTTGTGTGAGTCATCATGATCGTTGTCAACCCAGTAAAACTGGGCTTGTTTGTCCTTTAAGTGTTCGGATGCCATTTGTATCAGTTAATTAAATCCCTAAAACAGTTAATCCAAGTCATGCTGTGTGTCACGAAACCGTCGGGCCTTCCTCACCTACGTAACATCAGGCGAGTGTGATTGCTTCGGGCTATTTCTCTCATATGCGCGAAGATGGTCTGATTCAGTGATACTTTGAATGATCTTGAGGCCAGTGATACAAGAGTTGGGCCGCGACTGATTACTCGGATCTACCGGCAAAGTAAATAGCTTATCTTATTTCCTTGCGATCGGTGGCCCGCCGAAGATTATTGGCGTTCGAACGCTGAATCGCCGCAGCGGATGCGAGAGAGACGGCAGGCACTACGGCAGACCGCATACGAGCGTTGGACCAATACACGAAATGAACGAAGGTTAGTGAAAGTACCATCACTGGCACGGTCCAGAAACGAAGAATCCTGTTCCGCCATCTAAGAAGGCCGACCAACGCCAACGTAAAAACGCCAAGATAATAGGCACCAACCAACTGGACGAGCCACGTCGGCACAGTTGAGTTAGACGTTGACGGTCTCAGTGCCCAGAAACGTTGAAATCGCAGAATGCTGCATTGAAGAAACCTAAGCGGGTTACTTGTTATCCACTCTCGCGCGAAGCTTGCCAATTGACGATCGCGAGCCGGTTCATCGAGACGCGAAATACCCAAGGCTGACAGACGCCGCTCGTTGTCGGCCTGCCATTCAGCCAATCGTGTGGCACCCCATGTCGCTCTGCCATCTTTTGAAACAACTTCGTCATAGAAGCTCTCGTTATTTCCGAGCAGCAACGTATACCCACCGTGAGTCGTCATAAAAATCGGTCGGCCAAACTGAATCACGTTTCGCATTACCCATGGTGAAACGACAAGCAATGTCGAAACTCCACAAGCAGATGCAAGGGAGACAGCACGAGAGCGTCTACCCGTAAAACTCGACGACGATGCCCGTCCGACTAGTGTCGCAATCATCCAGATCGCGGATGCAAGGCCGCCGAAAGCCCAGATTGAAGGTCGACACAGAACTGCCAGACCGAAGATTGCTCCGACAGCAATGCTCTTCGAAATTGAAGGCCTGCCTTTCAACGTCCTCCAGAGAAGAACCGTCACAAGGAAGGTCGACAGAGTTTCGGTCATTGGTTGCGTGGTATACTCGATTAGTAGCGGATCGACGGCGACAAGAAATGTGGCGACTACCCCCACTCTCCATGATAAACGACAAAGGCCTGCCAGTCGCCACGTTAGCCAGACAGTGATTGTTCCAAGGATTACCTGAGTGATTCCTAACACGGCGAGTCCACCAACTCGAAGGCAAATGGCGGCCATAAGAGGATAGAGTGGCGGTCGAAAGGCGGTTGGCTGCGATATCGTCGAACAGAATCCGTGGCCGTCAAGAAGATTCTCCGCTATCGCAAGGTACGCATCCCGATCCACATGGATGTTTTCCAAACGTAGCAGAACTGCGGTAATCCTCAGCAAACAACCCAGCAATAGAATGCCCCAAACGGCGGACGGAAGCCCCACGGCCACAGACTCTTCATTCTCTTCGTGGGCCATGTCCGAATCGCGAGCAGTCACAGTGATTTCCTCTCAGCAGTGCAACAACAGTTTATTCTCAATTCTAAACGCTGCAGGAATCGCATTGCCCCAGGAAATCCCGCCAACACGTTCATTTTTTCTCTACAAGATGACCTGCTTCCATTTCCTGAACTATCTATGGTGAAAAGCACGTCACATCAGAGCTAATGCGAAACTTTGTGGCGACAATCTATCGGCGAACGTTGTCAATCTGACAGTGAGACCGCAAAGCAGTCTTGCATCGGGTCCTGCAGCAGCGTGGCAGCGAGTAGCACGTCGATGTCAACAGGACTATTCTTATCCGATAGCCACGGACTGACAGATCCATCCAGAATACAATCGCTCGAATTCGGCCCAATGCAGCAAGCCAAACCCGACTCGCCTCCCAGAAAATTTGCGTCTCTGCCGAACTTCCTTGAGAAAACTGCCGCCGCCGTGATTCACTGGCGGCTCCCAATTCTCCTGGTTGCTGTCGTACTCACAGTTTGTGCATGGCCAATTGCTGCCCGACTACGCTTCGACCAGTCGATCGAATCACTGTATGCATTAGACGACCCGCATTTCGCCGCCTACGCTCGTAGTAAGGCGCATTTTGGAGGCGATGAGTTCGCCATTGTCGCGTGGGATGAGCCGAAATTGATGTTGGCAGATTCGACATCAATCTCTCCTGCTAGTCAAAAGCGAATCCAGGATCTGGCTGAGAAGTTGTCGGCTGTTCCCGGAGTTGAACATGAAAGTGTTCAGCACGCTGCTCAGGCATTGGCCTTGCCTTATAAACGCGACCGGGTAACGAGGCTGATCGAAGGCATACTCATTGGTGAGGATCACAAAACAACGGCTGTTGTTGTGCGACTTCTTCCAGAGTCTTTGTCCCCAGTCCCCAGAGGTGAGTCCCTGGAACAGATTCGGCACCTGGCCAGATCGCATCAGCCGCCGGCCTACGTGGTCGGCGAGCCTGTCCAGATTCACGATATGTTCCGCTACGTAGAAGAAGACGGGCACAAGTTGTTTCAGTTTTCACTCGCCCTACTCGCCTGCGTACTGTTTTTACTGTTTCGCACGCTGCGATGGGTCATCCTGCCAATTGTAGTCGTAGCATTCGCGATTCGCTGGACGGAAGCGATCCTGGTGTTGGCGGGCGTTCAGTTGAGCATGGTCAGTTCGATGATGAACTCACTCGTGACTATCGTTGGAGTGGCAACTTCCACTCACTTGGCGATGCGGTTCCGAGAATATGCAAGAACAATGGAGCGCAGGCCAGCACTCATTCGTGCCCTGGCTGAACTTGTGCCACCAATATTCTGGACATGTGCAACTACTGCCGTCGGGTTTGCCGCTTTACTTTCCAGCAGTATTACTCCCGTCCGCAGTTTCGGACTGATGATGGCACTGGCAACCCTGTTGATCTTCATCGTTGTCGTTCTGGTCACGCCGGGCGGCATGGCTCGCTGGTTTCACCGGACAGATGGGATGCGACGTGATTCAACTCGCATTAACAACTGGTTGCACATGATCTCTGGTGATCCAGTTCCCGCCCACGCCGAACGACATCTCGTGTCGGTTCTTCAGGGAGTTTCTCGCTTCGTTGAACGCAGCCCCGGACTAGTCACAGTCGTCGCGATGTCGATTATTCTTTTTGCAATAGTCGGAATGACTCGCCTTCGAGTTGAAACAGACTTCAGCCGGAACTTTCGTGAGGAAAGCGAACTTGTCCAATCGTTGAACTTTGTCGAAACGAGATTAGGTGGGGCTGGCACTTGGGAAGTAAATTTTCCTGCCCCCAGTCCACTTACGAAAGAGTACCTGGATACAATTCGCAGCCTTGCAGCAAGGTTGAGGCAAGAATTGCTCACGACTTCGCAAACAGCCAAATCTGCCACCGGTCGCCTGACAAAAGTTGTCAGCCTGACAGACGGACTGGACCTTGTGCCAAAACAAATCGGCGTTGGATTTTTGTCCAGATCGCTGTCGCTCGAAGAGCGTATTGTCTTGCTGTCGAACATGCAAAGCGGAGTTATCGACGGGCTCTACGACCCTGACAACGGTAGGATGCGGCTTGCCCTGCGAGGTCTCGAACGGCAGAAGTCAGAAGCGAAACTGAAACTGATTAATAAGGTTGACCAGATAGCACGCGAGGTTCTTCAGATTCCGCGGAGCCGAACGAATGAAGATGATCAGTCTGGAAACGAAGGACTGATACCGGTGCGAACTGACGCAGAATCGCGCCCCGTCGAAACGACAGGCATGTTTGTTCTGCTGACTTTTCTGATTGAAAGCCTCCTTCGAGATCAACTAGTCAGCTTCGGCATAGCTGCGCTCGGAATCGGAGCAATGATGTCAATCGCGTTTCGCAGCTTGACAATTGGCCTGATAGCGCTCATCCCGAACGTATTTCCGATCGTACTTGTTCTGGGCACGATGGGGTGGTTCGGTGTGCCGGTCAATATTGCTTCCGCAATGATTGCCAGTGTCTCAATAGGCCTGACCGTTGACAGTAGTGTGCATTACCTGTCGGCTTACCGCCGGGAACGGCAAGCAGGCGCATCGACTCACGAAGCTATTGAAAAAACACAAACACAGGTTGGTCGCTCGCTCGTATTCGCGAACGTTGCGCTGATTGCTGGTTTGTCAGTGCTCACCATGTCGCAATTTATCCCGTTGGTCTACTTCGGAATTCTCGTGAGTGTTGCCATGCTGGGCGGTCTCGCTGGAAATCTCTTTCTGCTTCCACTGATGCTTGGCTGTGTTGAGAACCGACGCTCTCACAAGCTCGAACTGCATGAAATGTCAGCTTCGGGGAAAACTTCAAGTTAGCCGTCCGTTACCTGAGTTTGTCACAGCTATTCACTCCCTCAAACGGAACACAAAACATGCCAGACCGGCCCAGAACTCGTGGAGAGCTTCGAGAAAGCGGATACTCACCCGAGAGCGTCAAGGACGAAATGCGTCGTAACCTCATTCAGAAGTTGAAGGCGACTGAAGAGCTATTTCCTGGCATTGTCGGCTACGACGAAACCGTCGTTCCGCAGATTACAAACGCGATCCTGTCAAAACATGATCTGTTGTTCCTTGGCCTCCGTGGGCAGGGGAAAACTCGAATGCTGCGGATGCTTATCAACTTCCTTGACGACTCAATTCCAATTGTCGCTGGTTCCGAAGTCAATGATGACCCATTGATGCCGCTGTCAAAATTTTCCCGAGATCGCGTCGCTACAGAAGGCGACGCCTGTCCGATCGAATGGGTAGGCCGCAGTGATCGGTATCACGAAAAACTAGCAACTCCAGACGTGACGATCGCCGACCTGATCGGCGAGGTGGACCTGATCAAGCACGCCGAAGGTCGCCATCTTTCCAGTGAAGACGTCATGCATTTCGGTTTGATTCCGCGCAGTCACCGAGGAATCTTCTGCATGAATGAGCTACCAGACCTCAGTCCGAAAATTCAGGTCGGTCTTTTCAACGTTCTTGAAGAACGCGACATCCAAATCAGAGGCTTCACTGTCCGCCTGCCGCTCGATCTTTGCCTGGTCTTTTCAGCCAATCCAGAGGACTACACAAACCGAGGCCGAATAGTGACACCTTTGAAGGATCGGATTGGTTCGGTAGTGAGCACTCATTATCCGACAACACGAGACCTGGGCGTCACAATTACAAGAGAAAATGCGTGGACTAACCGAAATACCGACATTGCTGTTTTCGTCCCGACTTACATCCGTTCGATTCTTGAAGAAACTGCTCGTTTAGCTCGGACAAGCCCACACGTTAACCAAACATCCGGCGTCAGCGTTCGAATGTCGATCGCCAACCTGGAGAACGCAGTATCAAATGCAGAACGGAGAGGCCTACTACTGGGAGAATCGCACGTTGCCGTCAATATCTCGGACTTGATGCACATTGCTGCAAGTACTCGTGGCAAAATGGAACTCACCATGTCCGACGAACCTGGTGAAGAGGACCGACTTGTACATCGCCTGCTATCAGAGGCAATCAAGAATGTGTTTGACGAATCATTCAAACCAAAGCAGTTTCGAAGCCTTGTCGAACACTTTGAATCATCCGAGGCCATCACCATTGGCGACAAAAGTAATCTTGTCGACACAAACATCGCCCTGAAAACGCTGCCTTTACTTGGCCCGCAGATAATAGATCTGGTAGCACAACTGGAACCTGAACTTCCAACGAAGACCTTCCAGGCAGCGTTGGAAGTTTCTGTCGCGGGTTTCATCCTCGACGCCCTGCACCACCACAATCGACTCAATCGTCGTCAGACCGATCATGGTCAATTATACGGTCTGTAACTAACAGCCATGTCCTCAGCCGTCCCAATCTCAATGGCTTCAATCCCCACACTCCCGTTGCTCTTTCCTCAAAGCTCGTACGGAACACTGGCAACTTTCACACGCTACATTCGATGCTCCCAGCTAAACCAAAAGGGCCAGTAGCGAAGCTACTGGCCCTTTTATGATGACGCGAATTATTCGATTAGAGCTGCTTCCAGTTAAGAGTAGCGTCACTTGGGCAGTCTGAATAAGTTTGGCACCAGCCAGCATGTGCTCGTGTTTTACTCAAAAGCGTTTCGGCGAGAGGTGCTGCCGGCTAGTGCTGCCGGTGGTGGAACGCATGAGGTGGCATCTGCTTCCATATCCTGAACCATCATTGGTGAGAAGCACGTCAGGACTTAGAACTTCGGGACTTTGATTCGTTTACCAACCTCGGCGTATCTCGGATCCCAGAACATCGAATCAAATCGGAATCCGTAGCGGCGGCCCTTATCCCACTTGGCTCGAGCAGCCCACGGCGTGCCTGCGTGTTCTCGAGCAACTGAATCAAAGGCTTCGTCAGCTTTCTGCATCTCAGTTCGAAGAAGAGCGAGATATTCAGACATTGACTCTTTTATCTTAAACCCCTTCTTAATTCTCGCAAACTGTTCGTCCGATGGTTCCATGTATTTTCCGTTGTAGTGGATGTCCCATCGATTGTGTTTCGGATCCTTTGGCTTACGACCACTTGCAGCGTGATCGTCCAAAGTCAAAAGATATTGAAAAAGCCGCACTCGATACGCGAGACATTGTGAGTTAATCAGGTCATAAGCTGCACGCCAACGCTGTGAGTCCTCTTTGGCTCGGAGCGGTCGAATCTTGTCGATCAACCCGATTGCTCCGTTGAGCCGTACCATTGCGTAGGATGCCTTTTCAAATTCCTGTCCCCCCTGATTCTTAAACTCTTCATCCTCAACAGAAAAATGCCAGGTACGCATATTAAGTTTTTTGTCCCAGTGAGGATTCAAATTCTTAATCACTTCCCACAAACCTGTTCGAAAATCACTTCGAGCACGTTGCTCCTCATAATCGCGACGCGACAACAGGAGCGGCTCGTACTCTTTCATCGCTAACGCCTGGAATTCCCGAGCCTCAATAGCGGCAGGCTTCCCAACAAGATTTTCTTCCTCACCAGGAAGCATAAAGAAAACACCGCCAGTTTCTTTGCAAAGGCGAACCTGTGAGTAGGGGCCAAACCCGCTGGGCGAGCTGTCATGGCGAGCGTGCAAACCGTCCCACTGCAGTGCTTCCGGGTAGGCTGTTTCGGGACCACGATTGATCCACACCCAATGGTTCAATTGATAGACAGGATCTTTCCAACGAATCCTTGCCAGTGGATATCCAAATATGGATTCGCGGCCCATGCAGTAAACAGGTGCCTTCGCTTTCTCACACGCCTGTATCGCCTGCTCTATCTGACCATAGTCATTGAGATCTGTATCGCCCGCATCTGAAGGCGATTCATCACTTACAATGATCACTACCAGGCGTCGGCGCTGGCTGCGGGCTTTCGGTCCGAATTCTTTGATCACTTCAAGAACTGCACCATACATGTTCTCGTCGCCGCTTTCGTCGACAGGAATCTTGTCGATGGCAGTTCGAATTTCATTCACATTCGTTGTGGGCTTGCTGGTCAATTCCCTGACTGATTTGCCGAAACTGCAGATAGAAGTCATCAGAACTTCCTCTCGATCTTTCAGACCGGCATCTTTTCGACTTTGAATGCCTAGTTCCTCATAGATCTTATGGAACTTCTGTGCGATCTCCTGCTGGTCATCCTTCATGCTGTTCGACTCGTCAAACAACCAAACCGCCATGACCTTCTCAGACCGCATCATACGGATCAGTTCCTGAGTCATTCGCGAGAGAGCAGCACCGTAGCCCTCGACCATGGCGCCTACTTCACCGTTGACTTCGCCAACCCCTAGATCCTGTCCGATCATGTTCTCCCCTGGGAGATCTATCGAACTAGGATTAACGTTGAAGTCGACTTCCTGAAGTGACTCGGAAGTCTCCACCTTCTGCTGAGCCACTGCTGGTGCCCCCGAGCCACCGACGGCTGTTGAGACGGCTCCGCCAGCGATGATGTTTTGCGTCTCGGCAATTTCAGTTTCAGTTTCGAGAGGCTTCGTGAACTCTTCCTGCTGCCGTTCATCGTCAAACACAGTTTCAAGCACGATTTCTGGCAGCTTGTCGTTCAATTCAAAGTGAATAAACGTCAAACCACCCAGAAGTACAATATGCGCCACCATGGATGTGCCGAGCGCTGAAAAACTCGCAGAACGATTCATGGAACGAACACTCCAAAAGATGAACGCGAATATATGATCGCGCGACAGCCGCTTGAAATATCTATGGCGACGTCTGATTACAGGCTCGGCGGTTTCGGTCGAGGAACGAGCTTCTTCTTACCTGTCTTTGGATCAACTTCTTCGAGGAAGAGGACGCCCTTCTTCGGCTCATTATTATTGCCGTTCATCCGTCCGGTCGCGGCGTAATTGGTGTAGGACTCTTTCCATGCCCAGCCCATCTGCCGCTCCAGTTCCAACTCTGCAAGGTAAGCCCACGGAGTTCCCTGGTGATCATCAACGACTCGACTCAGATGCTCCGTAGCACGAGCGACGATCTTCCGAATAATTGGTCCCGTCTGGACTTCTCCGGACGATGCTATCGTCCACGTGTTATTGCCTTCTTTCGCGAAAATCCTGGGCGACACTTTCATTTGAGCGAGCATCATGTTGTAGCCCATTGCGCGAGCCTGCAGGGCGAGTGCTCGTCCCATCGCCAGATCATAAGCTGCCTGCCAACGTGGCTCCTTAAGCTTCTCACGGTCCTTTTGCCCAGGTTCAAGTTGTCCGACAATCTCCGTCACTCGATGACCAAGTATAACAACCCGTTCCTGTGCTTCTGATGCTGCCACGCGAATTGCATTGTCGGTATCAGCACGAAACCGAGTTGTTGGAGCTGAAACCCGCGTCAGTCGAGTTCCCTCTGCAGCTCGCAGCAGTGCCATCTTCGCGGCGTTCTTCGTGACATCCTGCTCGTAGAATCGCATCGGGCGATAGTCCGGCAAATATTCTTTCATCAAGGCAACATCGAACTGCTTGCCACGCGAGTCCTGAGCAATCAGGTAGAGCCCGCCCGTTTCAGCACACAGTCGAGTCAGAGCATACGGCCCAAGCCCTGACGAGATTCGCCCGGAATCTATGCCACGAGCA